>Ga0115551_1002753_pt1 | contig 10584 bp, 3 predicted proteins | sample COGITO_mtgs_1103_FD_87179 | JGI IMG/M metagenome (GOLD analysis project Ga0115551, IMG submission 87179) | Pelagic marine microbial communities from North Sea - COGITO_mtgs_110321 | ecosystem: Environmental > Aquatic > Marine > Epipelagic | place: Germany:Helgoland, sampling site Kabeltonne... | reverse complement strand
CGCTAGTGTCTATCGCCGGTGTACATTATTCATCATCATCATCATCATCATCATCATCATCATCATCATCATCATCATTAACGACGACCGTATCATCTCAGATCGGCCAGCAGCGCCTTGAGCCCATCCGCGCATTTCCCGCGGACGGAGACGCGGTTGGCTCGCATCGCCTCGCTCCCGCCGCCGTCCACGTCCGCCACCCTCTTACTGTGCGCGCGCAGGTACCTCTCCAGCACAGCCACGCCCGCATCGTTCGTCACGAGGGCCGGGTGCAGACCCGCCGCGGACATCGCCAACCTCGCGGCCGCCGCGTGGCACCGAGCGGCGGACAGGGACGCAACCGCGTGAGGCGTCTTGACAGTCGCCGCGTCTTCACCCCGCGACACCGCGTCGCACACGGACTGGTACAGAGCCGGGGTGGACAGGAGCGAGGGGATCACCTCGGCACGCAGGATCAACGCGGTGAGCTCATCGTCTAGATCACCGTCATTCACGAGCGCGGCGAGGGCACCGGGGCGAAGGGACGGGTACGGAAGCGCGAGCGCCACCTTGGCCGCGACCGCCGGGTTCTCCGCGGCGGCGGCCACCAGCGACTTCGCCTCCGACTCGGAGACGACCGCGCCCGTCAAAGTGGGTCCACCCGGTTCGCCCGCACCCTTCGCACTCGTGCTCTCATCGCCCCATTCGCCCCAACCCTCGTCGTTGTCCTCCTCCTCTTCCTCCACGGCGGTGTTCTGTGAGGTAAAGGTGTTTTGAACTACGTCGTCAATCGCCGCGACCGCGACGGCTTCGAGAGCGGCGTCCGCGGCTCCGGCGACTATCCCGCGGTGTATCAGGGCGTACCACCGCGCGTGCATGGGCCTGGGCGCGGCGGACGACGGCGCGGCCCATCGCGCGGACTTCTCCCACAGCACCAACACCCGCGCGAGTGTGCACGAATCATGCGCCATGCGATCATCCGGCGTGGCGCGAAGGAGCGCGTCGAAGCACGCCCCCGCCGCGTCGGCGTCCGCCACCGATGACTCGCTAATCTCCACGCCGTGTGTCCCGAGGGGCGCGGCCGCTGCCGCCGTGCGCATGGCCAGCAGACGCGCCGCGGACGACGACGACGTCCCGGCGCCGCCCTCATTGGCGTTGGTATCCTCGTTGGTATCCTTATCGTCCTCCCCGTCGCCGGGTGGGCGCCACCCGGGCCAAGCCGATGATCCCTCGCCGCCGGCAACCTCGCCCAGGAGCTCCAGGGCGGCGCCCCGCGCGCCCCGAGGCGCCCCGGACGACTCGTCGGCGAAGGTTTGGAGCTCCATGAACGCGGACGACCGGGCCGACTCGAGGGACGACGGGTATTCGTCACCGAGCAGCGACTCGAGCGCCGGTGACTTCTTCCCGCCGCCGTCGCGAAGGACGCCGGCGACGATGGATCGGAGCGCGTCCACCGCCGCGGTCCTGGACTCAGTCCCGCCGTTCTCGTCCGATGAGAACGCATCTGACGCGCGTCGCATCGCGGCATCGAGCGCCCTCGCGCACGCGTCCACGTGGTCCGCGTCACCACCCCCGTGCCCCGCGTGTTTCGCATCTGTCCGCTGCCCGTACGTCCGTCCGGCGGCGCATAGCCCGGCGACGTGCACCATGGGTTCACCCGCACACGCCCATCGCTCGGCGACTCGTGCGAGGACGAATGGCTCATCGTCCAGCATGCGAAGCGAGTCGGCACCGAGCGAGGGCATGGCGTCGCGCACGGCGACCACGACGTTGAGACGCGCGAGGGACTTTCTGAGCGCCGGCGTCTCGGCGTGAGTTTCGTCGGCGCGGTCAAGCGCGGCGACGCCCGCGGCGAGCGCCGCGATCCTGAGCGGGAGCGACGCCTCCCGCGCGAAGCCACCGCCCGCGTCCGGCCACCCCATCGGGTGCGCACCGTCCAGCGCGCACCACCTCACGACCGTGGCGATGTCGTCCGGGGGTAAGGTGGGAAGCGCCGTCTCCGCCGCCGTCCACCGGTCGCGCGGCTGGGGGCGGACGGCGCCGGGGACGGACAGCGACAGCACCGCGCACACCGCGGAGAGCCAGACGGCGTCCGAGTCGAAACCCGGCGCGGGCGCGGGCAGGCCGCGGACCGCCTCCGCGAGCGCGGCGACGGCGTCGGAAGGGAAACGTATGGCTCCATGTGGGCCGGATGCGTGCGCGTCGATGGCGATGGCCGCCGCCGTCGCGTGGGAGGCTTCCGTCGATCCCCCCGCGGGCGCGCCGCCGTCCGGTCCGATGAGCGACGCGAGCGACAGCCGCGGGGCCGCGTCGTGGAGCGCACGCGCCGCCTTCGCCGCGGCCACGCAAGTCGCGGCGGCGGCGGAGTGACTTCCCTCGGCGGAAACGTGTGTCGCCGCCAGCAGGTTGAAATACGCGGCAAACTCTTCGCCGCCGTCGTCCGTCGGCAAAGCGGGCCACACGTGCGACTTTAACCCCGCGATGGCCCGGTCGGGGTCCACCGCGAACGCCTCATCCACGAGCTCCGTCCGCGCGGCTTCCAGGTCGGCCACCGCACCGGAAGCGAGGAGGCCGCCCGCGTGCGCCACAGCCACGTCAACCGCGTCGCCGCCGTACGACTTTGCGAATTCAAACGCTCGCCGGCGGATGTGCGTCGCCGGGAGCTCCGGCGTGGGCGTGAGCGCCGCGAGCGCGAGGATGGATCGAGCGCGGTAGCCGCTCTCGTCGGCGACGAACCGACCGGGGTCCACGAGGGTCTTTCCGAGGCGCCTCGCGAGCCAGTCCGCGTCGGCCAGGGCGCGAAGCTTCGACTTGCACCGAATCGATCCCTCCTTCTCGGCGGCGTCGTCCCCGGTTCTTCCCGCGCGCATATCGTGAGCCTTGGCGCCCAGCGCGAGCACAGCCTTGATGTCCACGCCGTTCGCCACGGACAACGCGTCGACGCACTTACCGACGGATCCGGCTGATTCGAGACCCACGAGTAACCCGAGCGCGGGCCCGGCCCACGAGGGAACCTGCATCTCGTCCAGGGGCTCCTCGGGAGGGGCGTCGACGGCGGAGTCGATCGCCGCGTTGACCGCGAGTGGCGCGAGGACCTCGTCCGATACCGCGACGTCCTGCAGGCCGAGGCTGTACGCGAGGGCGGTGGCGGCTGATTGCCTCCGTTCCCGGGCGCGGTCATCCTCACCCTCGGAGGTCGCGGCGGCGAGCAGCGAGGCAAGGGGTCCCGCGGCTAGCGCCCTGAGCCGAGGCCTGGGACGCGCCGCCTGCGCCTGCGTCAGCTTGGGCGCCGCGCGCATCAAATCCGCGACCGCTGATTCGTCCAAGGGCCCGCCCACGCCGTCAGCGAACCGCGGGGGCTCCACGCCGGCGTTGGCGATGAGCCGCGCCGCCTCCAGCCGCTGCCACGACGCCAGGAGGTCCGGCATGCGCTCCGGGACGCAGTGCGCCAGCGCGAACGACAGGAGCCGGGCGCGCGCGTCCACACCCGGCGGCCTCCACGAACCGTCACCGCCCGTCGCATCCGCCGCGTCCGCAGCCTCGGCCACGGCGGCGGCGACGTCCCACGCGGGCTCATACGAAGCCGCCGCGAGTCGAAGCGCAGACGCCGTCGCGAACGCTCCGTCGCTAAAACGCATCGCCGCCCGGGCACACGCGGCGGACACCTCGTACGTCGCGCGGGTGCCCTTCAAGCCGATCCTGATGGCGAGCGTGTGGAGCTCATCCTCGCGTCTGTACGCGTCTGTACGCTCGGATAAGCACCGCTGTATAATCTCGAATCGATCCGCCGTCTGGCGCGCGGTGACGGGGGCCATGTCGACTCCGAACGTCGCGAGCTGCTTGACCGCGGCGACCACGTCCCGCAGGGCACACACGCCGTCCGTGTCCTCCTCGTCGTCGTCGCGGCGGCCCCTGTTGGGCACGCAGTTTAGCACAGCCTCGGCTCGGGCGACGGCGGCGTCGTAGGAGGAAGCCGCCGAGAACAGGTGTTCGCTCGCAACCTCTGCGACGACGTCCTCGGCAACCATCGCCGGGAGCGCGGGTGGGAGCCAGTCCGCGGAGCTACCGGCGAGGTGGCCCGCGGCGTGCCCCCCGAGCTCGGCTGCGGCGGCACCGAGGCCGCCCACCAGCCCCCCTAGGGCACCGAGAGCGCCACCCGCCCCGTGGGTCACCGCGCCCTTGATGTTGCCGGCTCTGGCGTCCTTTACCGCCGCGCCCAGCGCCCCGACCGCGCGTCCCGCGACCGCACCCGCGACGGTACCCGCGACGGACACGAGCTCACCGGCGGCGGATCCCGCCACCACCCCCACGGCCGCACCCACGCCGATGTCCGAGTCGCCGCCGCCGCCGCCGAACAGGTTCTGCAGCGCCCGCCTCGCGGAGACGCTCCTCTCCGCGCCGCCTCCGACGCGAAGCTGCGCGCGGAGGAGGTCAGCCGCGGCGTCCTCGCGCGATAGGTGCTCGCCGAGTGCGCCGTGGGGCGCCGCGAGCGCCGCGAGGTCGGACCAGAGCTTACGCGACCACGCACTTCCCCCGTCGGAGAATTTGGCCCCCGACGCCTCGCGCACGGCTCGAGCGGTGACGCGCTTGACAAAGTCCCTCGACGCCGCCGCATCCTTGGCGGCGGCGGCAACCTCGGCGGGTGTCGCGGCGATACCCCTGGCGGCCATCACGCGGCACGCGGCCACGTTAGCGAGCGCCGCGCGGGCCCCGGGTTGCTCGGCGGCTTGGGGCGGGAGAGCCTCGAGCATCGCCCCGAGCGACGCGGCGGTGGCGGCGTCTCCCGAGGGGCACGCCTCCACCGCCGCCGCGGCTGCGTCCGCGAGCCCCGCGAACCCTCCCAGCGCATTGAGGGCGTCATCATCGCGAGACGAAGCCTGCACCGCGGCCGCCACCACGTCCACCCTGCCGGCGGCGGCGACCTCGCGGATCCACCCGACGAGCGCGCCGCCGCCGCCTTCGTCGGTCAACACGGCGCCCACCGCGTTTGTGGCCAGCGCGCCGGCGACCCGTTCCGGCCGGGTCGACGCGTCACCGAGCAACGACGCGAGTCGTTCGGCGACGGGCGCGTCGACGTAGGTGGCCAGGGGCGCGGACCAGAGCGGCGACCCGTCGGTTTCCCACGACGCGGCTGGATCCGGCGGGTCGGCGTCGTACACCGCCGACGCCAGCTCAGCCGCCGCGCGGGCCTGAGCCTGCAGCGGGCTCTCGTCGTCGCCCTCGACCGAGGGCCCGAGCGCGGATGCGGCGGCGGCGAGGAGCTCCGCGGCGGGTCCGACGGCACCCGCGAGGTCATCCATTCGTCGCGCGCGGGCCGACGCCCACGCCGCGGCGCCGCCGTCGACGCTATCAACCGCGGGTTCCCACTTTGACCCGCCGCACCGGGCCATCTCCTCCGTGGCGACGAGCAGCCACGCGGCGGGTGGATGCGCATCCTTCACCGCGAGTGCCGCGGCGGATATCCCGTCCCATTTAACCGGGTCGACCGAGCCCGCCTCATTCGCGAGTGCACTCGCGGCGGCGGACCCCTCCACCCAGTCGGGAACCCTCGCGCCCCTCGTCGACGTCGGCGCGTCCGCCCCGCACCACGGCTGCGCCCAAGGCATCAAACCCTGGTACTCCGACGGCGACATGGTCTCCGGAAGCGCCTCCAGAGTGTCCAGCAGGGATGGAGACCCGGCGCGGGGATGCCGCCGCAGAATGGTCTCCGCCGCCCTCGGGTTACCCGCCGCCGCGAACCCAATCGCCGCGTCACCGATGGACTCGGAGCGAAACGCCGCCCAGGCCCTCGGCGCGTGGTTACCCAGGTGCACGGCGTGTAGGGTGTCTAGCCTATCGAGCTGCGCCAGGAGCGTCAGCCGGAGCCTGGTCCACCAGTTCCACGCGAAATTCCTGTCGTCCGCACCGTTTCTTCCACAGCGTCTCTCGCTTTCCTTCAACCCGTAGACCAACACGAACCTCTGCTGCTCGTACGTGCTCGCCACCGATGCCGCGCACTGCGCCGCGGCCCACGCCCTGTCCGTCACCTTGGCCAGCGCGTCGTTGAGCGCCTCCTTACCCGGCGGTGACGCCAGCCACCTCGCCTTGTGAACCTCGTCGGGGTCGAGGCCGTGCGCCCTCGCGAGCTGCGCCGCCGCGCCCCACTCCTCCGCGTCCAGGTGCGCTCGCAGCATCTCCCGCGGCGATCTGGCGTTGAGCGTGGCGATGCGCCACCGGTGCCCGCCAGTTTGTTCGGGCGGTGGGGTCTCCAGCACGACGACGCGCTGGCTCACGCCGTCGTCGGTGGCCCGTGGACACGTCGCCAGCGCGGGGGAGCCGTCGAACGATTCGGGTTCCTCGCCCAGAGCGTTGGACATGTCAGGAACTGACGCGACGATGACGTCGCCGTCGTGCCGCGCGACCGCGAGCCGCCCCTTGGACCACCACGTCGCCGAGCACACGCGACGTTTACCGACGCAATCGTCGTCCTCCCCCGCCAGTTTAACGGGCTCGAGGTTCGACGATCCGGCGGGGAGGCGCCACACCCGCAGCGTCCCGCTCGGGTCAACCACCGCCAGATCCAGATCCTCATCGCCCTCGTCATCGCCGGTGCGCATCGCCACGTGGCACTTCGGCGGCGGCGCACCCAGCGTCTGCATGATAAACTCCAACGCGCCATCCTTGGACAGACCCGGCGCGGGCGGCGGCGACGCGGCGACAATCGCAATCGGCACGGGCGTCTCTCCGTCACCCCCGCTTCCCCCGTACCTCCACAGCCCCACCGCGCACGTACACACCGCTCGTCGCGTCACCGGCGTGGTCCCGGGTTGGGTGGAGGAGGGCGCGTCACCGGCGGCCGGGTTGGAGGAGGGCGCGTCACCGGCGACGGCCAACACGCGTCTCCTCTCCGTCCACGCGCAGCCCTGCACCCTACGGATCACCCCCGCGCCCCTACTCACCCCCGCGCCGTCCTCGCCGAGGCCCGGGAGGCGAACCGTGCGGACCCGTGCGAACCCCGACCCGTCCCTCGCCTGCTGCGTGATGTGATCGTCCAGGGTCAGGTCGTACACGCGCTGGACGTGCAGCGCACCGCCGTTGGCGTCGCCGCCCCCGAGCACGAGGAGCTCGTGCGTTCCGCCTGGAGCCGCCGCCAGCGCCAGCCCCGCGGGACACCCCCGCGCGCCCCGCGGCCTGGACCTGGCGTGCTGCGTGAGGAGGAGCCTACCGACGCGCGTGATGACGTGCACGTCGCCGCCGAACGTCGCGAGAGCGAGCGCGGATCCGTCGGAGGACCACGCGGCGCGCGTCACCCTCCGGTCCGGGTGACTCTTCTCATCCTCGGCCGATCCCTTGGACGTGGACGGCGCGGGTGCCTCGAACGCGCCGAGGAGCCTCTCGAAGTCGTCCTCGTCCCTGAACGTTCGTACGGTGCCGCCGGTGGCGACGGCGACCTCGGCGCCCCGCGCGGACGCGACGAGCAGCGGTCGCATCGCGTCGTCGCCCCCGCCCACGCGAGCCACCGCGGACTTGATCGATGTCCTGACCGCGCCGTAGATGCCCACCGCAGCCTTACCCGCGAGCTTGACCGCGCGTTTGCTGAGCGGTAACTCGTCGTCTTCATCGTCGCTGTCGTCCCCGAGGAGCGATGCGACCGCCTGTGTGTGGATCGGGACGGGGAAAGGGCGGTGAGGTCGCGTCGGATTTCGAAAGGTGCCATCATCCCCGAAGGGTTGCAGGTTGCGGGGCGGAGGGATCTGCCGGGGGTCGGCTCACCTGTGCGGGTGTCTCGCCGACCTCCTCGTGTTCGGCGTGCAGGTACACCTCATAGAGGAGCGCCTCCGCCTGCGTCGCCATTGGCGCCCGCCAGATGCGCCTAGTGCGCACTGGACTACTGTAGCCTCGGATGAGGAGACCGAGGTACGAAGGTAACACCGAGCTCGTCAGATTCCGTAGCGCTCACTTCTCTCGGGGCGCCTGCCACGCATGAGCGAGCTTCGGCAGCGCCGGGGATCGGGGGAGGGTTCCGAGGACCTTTCCGAGCCCTTACTCGGCGGAGACAGCGCCGGGTACGGCTCGGCCCCCATGGCAACCGACGATGACGGCGACGCGCCCTTCGACTGGGTGTACTGGCTCCTTAGCCTGTTAGCCAGTCTCGGCCTCTGCGACAGACCTTCGCCCAGGCTGACGCCGACGCAACGGAAACGGTTGGACGAGCTCGCCGCACGTGTCGATGTCCCGTACGACTCGAGCGACGCATCGCACGCCGCGTCACTCACCGAGCTGTGGAAGCTCACCTTCCCGAACGAGGCCGCGCCCGATTCGCTCAAATCCCCAACCTGGAAGACGATGGGATGGCAAGGCGTGGACCCGGCGACGGACTTCAGGAGCGGCGGGCTTCTCTCCCTCCACAACCTCGTATGGCTCGCGAAGCACGAGCGATCCACGTACGACGCACTGATGCAAAAGACGGACGGTAAACGGTCGGAGTGGGAGTACCCATTCGCCGCCGCCGGCGTCAACGTCACGCACGCAATGTGCGATGAGCTGCAGCTCAGACCCAAACGCAGGGGCGGCGGCGGCGGTAACAGGGTCGTGCCGGAGGGAGGCGCGGTGCACTCACCGGCGCCGAACACCCCGGCGGCGGTGGCGTTCACGCACATGCTGCGTAAACAGACGGGGGTTAAGGATGCGTTTGAGCGGGTGTACGCGGCGTGGTTCGAGGCGCTTGACCGCGAGTGGTTAGATCGCGGCGCGACGTACATGGAGTTTGGCCAGGTCATGGACGCGACCAGGAAGAAGGTTCGCGGGGCGTTAGAGAGGGCGGGGAAACGGAAAGGGGGGTGCTCGGTGGATGGGCTGAGAGAGGAGCTCGGGCTGATGTAGATGCGTATAACGGTGGTGCCGTGAATGAAAATCTTGATGTGCGCTCATCTCAGGCGGCCTTGCAACTCTCGAATATTTTGAAGTAGACGTTGGACGACGATCCCTCAGTCACTGTCTTGGCACATCGGGCCGGACATCGTTCGGGTTCGCTCGCTCCCGCGCAGTACACCCCACGCGCACAAGCGTTTAAATCGCGTTCGGCGGTCGCACCCTCCGCTCTTGCGTCTCACGGGCGGTCAGATCTCGGCCGGGCCCTAAATCTGAGGGCAAAAATATGAGGGCAACAACGTCCCTCATCGTCTGCGTGCTCGCGCTCGCGGCGTGCCTCCAGGGCGTCTCCTGCACCGGCCTCTACGACCCGTGCGCGTCCCAGCCCGAGCTGGCGAAGGGCGACGGGTTCACCATCGGCCTGGCGTACTACCCCGGCGGCGCCCTCTCCGACTGGGGCACGCTCAACCCGTGCAAGTCTGCGGATCGCACGAACCTGACCGCCGCTGGGGTCGCGTCCATGACGTTCAGGCCCAAGCTGGACGACATGACGTTCTTCCGCGGGTCCGAGGCGGAGGAGACCGAGGTGCTCGCGTCCGTCGCCGGCGCGGATATCATGACCGTGGTGGCGTACGCGGGCGGCGTCCGCTCGGAGCCCAGGATCGTCCGGGCGACGTCCTCGAGCGCGGTGGTGGGCGGCATCCAGCCCGGGCGGGTCAACTCGCTCACGCTGGTGGCGCGGTTCGACGAGGGGAGGCTGCAGTACCTCCAGTGGCACGACCTCGGGTGCGGGTCGTGCGCCAGGGGGGATCTGTGCATCGAGGTTGGCGGCGGGTACACCTCCTGCGCGGGGTCCGAGACGGATTGCGGATGCACCGGGGATAACTGCGCGTTGGACCTGACGGGCTCCGACGTGCTCCGGTGTCAGCTCACGCTGGCGACCGCGATGAGCGGGACGGACAAATACTCCGTGCCGCTGGGATCGGCGTCGCAGATTGCGAGGCTCGGGCACTACTCCGTGTCTGGAGCCGCGGGGGGAGCCGGCGCGGGCGCGCTGGGCCTAGCTCGGGCGGCGCTCGGGTGATCGCCGGAAGTTTTTTTGATACTCTAACCGATTCGTCTACGTTCACGCCGCTCCGGCAGTCGCCCCCTCGTCCTCGTCGCTATCGTCGTCGGACTCGAAGATGCCGAACCTGCTCATCATCATCATCGCCGCGTCGGCGGCCATCGCGCGCCTCTCGGAATCCGACGCGTTCGCTCCCATTGCCCGCACCCGGGTCATCTCCCCCAGCATCCTCTCGAAGTCGTCGTCCGGACCTCCGGGCGTCTCGTCCTCTTCCTCAATAGTCCCACCTGCCTCCTCCTTCTCCGAGAGGACCGAAGCTGATGTTGACGCCTCATCACCCCGCTTCATGGTCAGACCCGGCCACATGTGAGCCTCCAGCGCCGCTCGCACCCGCCGCGTCCCTTGCGCGTCGCCGTGCAACTCGAGCGTCTCGTCGGCGGCGCCCCCCGACGCGATCACAGCCACGGCTTCGTACCCGTTCTCCACCGCCCAGTCGTCCGCTTTATCCGCACTGGACGAAGCCTCCGCGTCCAACGCGTCCTTGGTCGGGTACCTGCACACCAGCAGCCTAATCTCCGGAGACCAGGACGGGTCCCTCGCTTGGCACCACTTGGTGATCTTCGCGAACGATCCATCCTTGGTGGGATCGAACACCGCGACGACAGCCTCCGGGCACTCCCCGTGGGTGT
>Ga0115551_1002751_pt1 | contig 10586 bp, 8 predicted proteins | sample COGITO_mtgs_1103_FD_87179 | JGI IMG/M metagenome (GOLD analysis project Ga0115551, IMG submission 87179) | Pelagic marine microbial communities from North Sea - COGITO_mtgs_110321 | ecosystem: Environmental > Aquatic > Marine > Epipelagic | place: Germany:Helgoland, sampling site Kabeltonne... | reverse complement strand
GAGCTGGGGCGCAATTGGCGCGCGCACTACCGAAAGCCAAGGCCATCGCGAACTTTCCTCCGGCCTGTCCTGTCCCGTAGGTTTCAAAAACGGTACCGGCGGCTCAATTAAGATTGCGGTAGACGCGGTAGGCGCCGCGCACCATCCACATCACTTCTTATCGCTTACCAAAGAAGGCCACTCGGCGATTTTCACAACCGCTGGAAATAAGGACACGCATATTATCTTGCGCGGCGGCGGCAATGGCCCGAATTACGATGCCGATACCGTAGCTGCTGCAGTCGCCTTGTTAGAGCAAGCCAACCTGCCTGGCCAGCTAATGGTGGACTTCTCGCACGCCAATAGCCTCAAGCAACCACGCAAACAATTGGACGTGGGGAAAGATGTCGGCGGCCAAATCTCCACTGGTTCCAAAGCCATTTTCGGCGTGATGATTGAATCACACCTGAAAGAAGGCAATCAAAAGCTGGAACCGGGCAAGCCGCTGGAATATGGCAAAAGTATTACCGACGGTTGCTTGGCCTGGGCGGATACCAAGCCCTTGCTGCAGGTATTGGCCAAAGCCGTTAGTGAACGTAGAGCATTAACGGCCGCAGAAGCGTCATGACGCGACTATCGAGTCGCGTTATCGCTAGCGCACTCGCGGCGTAAATCCACGCAGGCATTCAAATAACCATCCGCCCATTGCGGACTTACGCTGGCAGCTTGGCTGGCGTCTGATTGTGTGTCGCTAAAAAACGGGTCGCAGTCGCAACTGGCATCCCGCGCCGCTTGTGCGCCGTCGGTATATTGTTGCTGCGCCAAGCCCGAATCACCGCAAGCGCTTAGCAGCGACATCACGGTAAGTATTAGTCCATATTTTTTCATAGGGTAAGCAGTGTCGGCGTGTCGTTACCCCGTCGTCAAGCGTCCACGTCGTCAAACACCGTGTTGCTGTATAATCCCGCGTCTCAGAATTAAGCAAACCAATCCCCCAAGAGGCTGTTATGGGTTACGAAGCAATATCGCCGGGCAAAAATCCGCCGGAAGAAATTAATGTCGTCATCGAAATTGTTGCCGGTGACAACGCGGTTAAATACGAAGTAGACAAAGACAGCGGCTGCCTAATGGTCGACCGCTTCATGAATGTGGCCATGCACTACCCGGCCAACTACGGTTTCGTACCGCAAACACTTTATGATGATGGCGACCCAGTCGACGTGCTGGTTTTAACGCCCTACCCAATCGTACCTGGTGCGGTTATCAAATGCCGTCCGGTCGCCGTGCTCGGAACCGAAGATGAATCCGGTATGGATGCCAAGGTACTAGCCGTGCCTACCGACAAGGTCTCGACAGGCTATTACAGCCATATCAAGGACTTGGGCGATATCAACGATCGCTACCTGAACAAGATCAAGCACTTCTTCGAGCACTATAAAGACCTGGAAGAAGGCAAATGGGTCAAGGTTACTGGCTGGGAAAACGCGGCCCGCGCCAAGGAAGAAATCATGAAGTCGATTGAAGCCTATAACAAGGCCTAAACCGGCGAGTTGATCCCACGAATGCCCCGCGCCGCGGGGCATTTTCGTTTGCCCGTGTGGTGATTCCGCGTAATCTAAGCCACTCCAAACAACTAACTACAATGTCCGAACCCAATCCGCAAACGTTAACCCTGGCAATGGCCCCGGCCGAATTTATCGACAGCGACCACCCCGCGATTGTGGCGTTCGCACGTGATCGCGCGGGCGAAGGACAACCTACCGACCAGGCCATCCGCCTATATTACGCAGTGCGTGACGAGCTACGTTACGACCCCTACAACTTCTCCGTGGATCGCGATTTTCTAAAAGCCAGCGCCACGTTAATCAACGGCAGCGGCTACTGCGTACCCAAGGCCGCGCTGCTCACGGCCTGTGCGCGGGCCGTTGGAATTCCGGCCCGAATTGGTTTTGCCGATGTACGTAATCACCTTGCCAGCGAACGGCTATTGAAATTGATGGGTACGAATATCTTCTATTATCACGGCTATACCGAATTGTGGCTGGACGGCGCTTGGCGCAAGGCCACGCCCGCGTTTAACATCGAACTATGCGAACGCTTTGGCGTGAAGCCACTGGAGTTTGATGGCCGCGCCGACGCACTAATGCATGAATTCGACCAGAGTGGCCGCCAGCATATGGAGTATCTTGCCGATCACGGCGCGCGCCTGGACATTCCGCACGCAGAACTTTCCCAGGCCTATCAGCAACACTACCCGCGCCTGCTTGGTTTTGAAGGTCAGATTAACGGCGACATGGCCGCCGAAATGGAAGCCGAACGCAAATAGATAATGCACGACCACAGCGAACACTCCCATGACCACAGCAACCAACCCAGCGGCAAGCTAACCCTGGCGCTCGCGCTTACGCTCGGCTTTGCTACGGTCGAAGCACTCACTGGCTGGTGGGCCAACTCGCTGGCGCTCATGGGCGACGCTGGCCATATGCTTACCGACGCTGGCGCATTGGTTTAGCGGCCGTGGCCGCAATGCTCGCGCGCCGCCCTGCGACCAAACGGCTTACCTACGGCATGGGCCGGGTCGAGGTTATCGCCGCGATTGTAAATGTCGGTTTCATGCTCGCGGTAGTTGCGGCGATTGTTTACGCGGCGCTACAACGCTTTCAGGAACCCGCACAAGTTAGCGGTGTACCCGTGATTATTGTTGCCGCGTTAGGGCTGGCCTTAAACATCGGCCTGCTAAAGATTTTGAGTCATGGCCATGGCGACCTGAACACCCGCGGCGCCGCACTCCACGTGATGGGAGATCTGCTCGGTTCGGTCGCCGCACTCGCGTCCGGTATCGTAATCTGGCTCACGGGCTGGACGCCCATTGACCCTATCCTTTCCATCTTAATCTGCATGCTTATTCTCATCGCCAGCCTGCGCTTGCTCGGCCAAGCTCTGCGTGTGGTTATGGAAGGCGTGCCGCCGCATCTGGATCTTGACGAAATCGGTATGCATATGGCGCGCGTCGATGGCGTGCACCAAGTGCACGACCTACACGTGTGGAACCTGTCGTCTAACGAAGTCGCGCTATCCGCCCATGTGGTTTTGCGCGACATGCGCCAATGGCCAGATTTACTGCGGCGTTTAAACACTAGCTTGAAGGAGCAATTCCAAATCCAACACACCACCCTGCAACCCGAAGCCCCAGAAGAAATCGCTGTAGCGATGCCTGTGAGCACCAAACCGCAATGATTAACGTAAACCAGATAAGCATCCGCCGCGGCGGAAAATTATTGCTCCAAGAGCTTAACTTTACCGTACATACGGGCAATCGAGTCGGCATTGTCGGCCGAAACGGTTGTGGTAAATCCAGTTTATTCGCATTGCTGCGTGGTGAACTAGGCGCGGATACCGGCGAGGTACAAATTCCCGAAGCCTTGAGCATCGCCAGCGTGCGCCAGGAAGAACCCAGTGGCGACCAAGCGGCCATTGAATACGTGCTTGATGGCGACGTGCAACTGCGCAAACTCGAAGCCGAATTGGCAAAGGCCGAGGCCGACGTAAATGCTGCAAAACAGGCGCATCTACACGATGAAATGTTCGCCATAGACGGCTACGCTGCGCGTTCACGCGCCGCCCGTATGCTTTACGGCCTAGGATTTCCGTCAGACGTACAAAGCAACTCGATTAGTGCATTCTCCGGTGGTTGGCGACGGCGGTTAAATTTGGCACAAGCGTTAATGCGCCGCGCCGATTTAATGCTGTTGGACGAACCCACCAACCACTTGGATTTAGACGCGGTACTCTGGCTGCAAGGCTATCTGCGCGAATTCCAGGGCACATTGTTGGTGATTTCGCACGACCGTGATTTCCTCGACGCCACCACTGGCCACACCCTGCATATGGAAGGCCAACGCGCCAAGCTCTATACCGGCAATTACTCCGCGTTCGAGAGCATCCGCGCCGAGCAACTGGCGCTGCAAGAAGCCCAATATGCGAGCCAGCAAAAACGTCTCGCGCACATGCAGAAATTCGTCGACCGCTTTCGTGCCAAGGCTTCCAAAGCCACCCAGGCCCAGAGCCGACTGAAGAAAATCGAAAAAATGCAGCTCACCCAGCCCGCGCATTGGGATGCGCCGTTCTCTTTTGAGTTCGCAGAGCCCAAACGCGAACCCACCTGGTTATTACGTTTGGACGACGTTGCCGTGGGTTATGACGGCGTGCCGATTGTCGAAGATATCAAACTTATCCTGGCCCCCGGCGACCGTCTCGCCCTGCTCGGCCGTAACGGCGCGGGTAAGTCCACCGTAATGCAGCTACTCGCCGGCCATAAACAAGAAATGGGCGGCGAACAACAACGCGACCGCTATTTGCGGGTCGGCTATTTCGCGCAGCACCAACTCGAACACCTGGACCACGGAGCCAGTGCATTGGATCACATCCAAAAACTCAACCCACGTGCCGGCGAACGCGACATCCGCAATTTCCTGGGCGGTTTCGATTTCCGTGGTGATAAAGCGCTGGAACCCATCGCCCCGTTCTCCGGTGGCGAAAAAGCGCGTCTGGCGCTGGCATGCATCGTGTACGAAGAACCCAATCTATTGTTGCTCGATGAACCGACCAACCATCTTGATTTAGAAATGCGCCACGCGCTGGAATTCGCGCTCCAGGAATTCGCTGGCGCCGTGGTCGTAGTCGCCCATGATCGGCATCTAATCGACGCCACCTGCGACGAACTCTGGCGCGTAGCGGACGGCCACCTCCGCCCCTTCGACGGCGATCTGGACGACTACGCGCGTTGGTTACGCAAACAATCCAATAACGCCGAATCCGATAATCAGGCCAAGGCGAATAAACCGCAAAAGTCTGGTGCTAAATCTGCTGGTAATTCTAAAGATGCCCGCCGTGATGCCGCCCAGCAGCGTGAAAACGAAAAGCCTTTACGTGCCGCGTTGAAAAAGGCTGAAAGAGAAATCGAGCAATCCCAAAAGAAATTGGAAAGTCTTGAGCAGAAACTTGCCGATCCCAAACTCTATGAAGGCGATAACAAAGAACTCACCAAGCTTCTTCGCGAGCAAGGCGAACTGAAGAAGAAGAAAGACGAAGCAGAGGCGATTTGGTTGGAAAATACTGAGCGTCTGGAGGCTTAGTTCGCTACTCAGGGTTTAGAAGAAAAAATAATCTTGATGCGCGCTCAAACTCCGCTAAAAATGTCATTTCGACCCGAGCATCGCGAGCTGAGCGAAGCGAACTGAAGCGAAGTGGAGAAATCTCGGGTTCACAGCCACCGTCAACTCGAGATTTCTCCGTTATGCGCGAGCTATGCTCGCGCTCCAGTCGAAATGACGTTGGCGCACTTTTGTAATCTCGTAGTCTGTAATCCAAGATAAGTTTCGATTTACCAAAATATCCGCTAAGACCCCACAGCAGAGAACCAGACCGATGGCAGAAACCCTCTACTGGCACGATTACGAAACCTTCGGCGCCAACCCGAGAATGGACCGGCCCTCGCAGTTTGCCGGCATCCGTACCGACCTTGATTTAAATATCATTAGCGAACCGCTGGTGGAATACTGTCTGCCACCGAAAGACATGCTGCCGCACCCCGAAGCCTGCCTAATTACCGGCATAACGCCGCAACAAGCCGAAGAACGCGGCCTGCCAGAACCAGAATTTATCGGTAAAATTCTGGAAGAAATGGCAACGCCAAATACCTGCGCGGTCGGCTACAACTCCCTGCGTTTCGATGACGAAGTTACCCGCCACACCCTATGGCGAAACTTCCACGACCCCTACGCCCGCGAATGGCAAAACGGCTGCTCCCGTTGGGACATTATCGACATGGTGCGGCTTACCTACGCACTGCGCCCGGATGGCATTAACTGGCCCAAGCGTGAAGACGGCGCCGCTAGCTTCAAGCTCGAACACCTAGCGAGCGCCAATAACCTGGAGCAAGAACGCGCCCACGATGCGCTCTCGGACGTATACGCCACCATCGCGCTAGCCAAACTCATTCGCAGCAAGCAGCCCAAGCTCTACGACTTCGTCTTCAATAACCGCGACAAGAAATCCACACGCGGCATGTTGGACCTAATCAGCCGTAAACCTGTATTGCACGTCTCGCAAAAATTTCCGGCAGACCTGGGTTGCATTAGCCTGGTCATGCCCATCGCTGAACACCCTGTAAACAAAAACGCAGTGATTGTTTACGACCTACGCCAAGACCCCAGCGACTTGATTGAACTCTCCGCCGACGAAATACACGAACGCATGTTTACGCCCACCGAAGACCTGCCCGAAGGCGTAGAACGCGTGCCGCTCAAAGGCGTGCACATCAACAAATGCCCCGTGCTCGCCCCCGCGAACATGCTGCAAACAGAAGAAGCCAAGCGCTTAAAACTGGATGGCGACACCCTGCGCCGCAATCGCAACGCGCTACTCGAACACATTGATGCGATTTCGGACAAAGCGCAAGCCGTGTTCGGCCTCGGCGAATTCGAAGCCGGTAGCGACCCCGAACAAGAGCTGTATTCAGGCTTCGTAGCCGACGGCGACCGCAAACTGTGCCAACGCGTCTTAGTGGCATCACCAGAAGAACTCGCAGAATCCGAATTTCCATTCAAAGACAAACGCCTGCACGAAATCCTCTTTCGCTACCGCGCCCGTAATTACCCGGAAACATTGAATGATGCCGAACAAGATGATTGGCAGAACTGGCGAGCTAAGCGCTTAGAATTTGCGCCTGACGGTGGGCTAACACTGGCCGAATATGATGAGATGTTGCCACAACTATCAGAGCATTTTGCAGGTCAGCCAGACAAGCTACAAATTCTCGTGGATTTGAAAAGTTGGGCCGCCTCGTTAACGTAACTGAGTTTAAAGTCAGCCTCTAGTCAGGCAATACCCAGAATTCGATTACCGGTTCATCGGATTCGCGCCAAGGTTGGCGTTTCTTCATTACCCGAAGAAATAATTCGCTGTTAACCCACTTATCTAGCCACGCTCGCAAGTGAGGATATGGCGAGGTGGAAAACCAATCGGCGTCGGCTCCGGCGAATTGGCGAATAAACGGAAATATTGCGATATCGGCGAGGCTTGTTGTTGGACCAGCAAGGGCTGCGCCCGCATTCTTTTCCAAACGGGTTTCCAGTTTCTGTAAAAACACTTCGCCTTGAGCGCGGTAGTGCTCGCGCGGATGTTCTGGGTGGCGGGTGTGGTATTTGTAGCGGTCCAACGCAGACTTAAATTCCCCATCGTTTTCTTGAATAAGGGCGTCGCTTTCAGCGGAGTCCAACCAGCCTTCTGGATCATTCTGCTTTAGTGCCCAATGCATGACGTTAATGCTTTCTTCGACCACCTCACCGCCAGTTGCCAATAACACCGGTACCGTGCCCTTGGGCGATAGCTCTAGCATCTGCTCGGGCTTGTCTTTTAATAGCACTTCACGCAGTTCAACAGCTATGCCTGCTTGGGCTAGTGCCATCCTGGCACGCATTGCGTAGGGGCAGCGGCGAAAGCTATACAACAGCGGTATTTGTCTGGCGTTACTACTCATTTCCCTCTGGGTCACTGCCGGTTTGTTGTTGGCCAATATGCTTGTGGCCGCGCTGTTTAGCTAGCTCGATTTGTTTTTGGCGTTCGGCGAAACGTGTGCGCCGCTCCTCGCTGTACTCATCAATGCAATACGCACAGGAAACGCCGAGTTGGTAATGCTCGGAGCGCTTATCCTCTTCGGATATCGGACGACGGCAGGCGTGACATTGATCGTACTCGCCGGGGTTAAGGTTTTTATCTACCGACACGCGGCCATCAAAAACGAAGCACTCGCCTTGCCATAGGTTTTCCTCCGGCTCGACGGTTTCCAGGTACTTGAGGATGCCGCCCTGCAGGTGGAATACGTTCTTGTAGCCGAGCGACTTTAAATAGGATGTGGATTTTTCGCAGCGGATGCCGCCGGTGCAAAACATAGCTATTGTCTGGTCTTGCTTGTCGGCTAGTTCTTTCTCTACGTAGGCAGGAAGCTCGCGAAAGGTTTGCGTGTTTGGCGAAACCGCGTTTTGAAAGCTGCCGATAGCGACTTCGTAATCGTTACGCGTATCAATAACCAGCACATCTGGATCGCTAATCATCGCGTTCCATTCGGCGGCGTTGAGGTAGGTGCCTTTAATATTGGCCGGGTCGGTATCCGGCACGCCCATGGTAACGATTTCTTTTTTTAGCCGCACTTTCACGCGGTAGAAAGGCGCTTTGTCGGTGTACGACTCCTTATGTACTAGCTCCGCCAATCGCGGATCGCCACGCAGAAAGGCCAACACGTTATCGATGCCTTTCCGGCTGCCCGCTATAGTGCCGTTAATACCCTCTTCGGCCAATAGAAGGGTGCCAAAAATATCATTGCGCTTGCAGCATTCGAGCAGCGGCGTTTGCAGGGTCCGATAATCGGGCAGCCGGGCAAAATGATATAGCGCAGCTACAACGAGTGCCGTGTTTGTAGTGGCTTGATCTTCTGGCATTGATTTAGAGAGCCCCCGCGAGCCGCGGTAAAATGACTAGTTGTTAGCCATTTTACCGCGTTGTGCTAGCGGCTTCTCGCCTCACAGGTTGAAATGCGGCTAGGGAAGAATTTTTCCGGGGACGCTTGACCATATCCTTAGCCGGCGGATTTGAGCTTGTCCTGGGTCTTATGCTCGAAATCGCTCGCGTCGTGGCGTTCGAGTAACTGTTCTTCCGGCTCGCCCCAAGCGCGATTAACCATACGGCCGCGCTTGGCCGCAGGGCGTTGGGCGATTTCGTCAGTCCAACGGCGCACGTTTTTGTATTCCTGAACCTGCAGGAATTCACCGGCCTCGTAGAGTAGGCCCTTGGTCAGCGCGCCGTACCACGGCCAGACACCCATATCGGCGATGCTGTATTCGCTACCGGCGAGGAATTGGTTATCCGCTAGGCGGCGGTCAAGCACGTCTAGCTGGCGTTTTACTTCCATGGCATAACGGTTAATAGGATACTCGAGTTTCTCTGGCGCGTAGGCGTAGAAATGGCCAAAGCCACCGCCCAAGAATGGTGCCGCGCCCATATGCCAGAACAACCAATTTAGGGCCTCGGTGCGGCTGGCATGGTCTTTGGGAAGGAACTCGCCAAATTTTTCTGCCAGATATAAAAGAATAGAACCAGACTCGAACACCCGTCTGGGCGATGCTGTGCTGTGGTCTACCATGACGGGGATTTTAGAGTTCGGGTTGGCCTCAACATAGCCACTGGAAAACTGATCACCTTCAGAAATATCGATTAGCCACGCATCATATTCCGCGCCGCTATGCCCCAAAGCAAGCAACTCTTCCAGCATTACCGTAACTTTTACGCCGTTCGGGGTGGCTAGTGAGTAAAGCTGGAGTGGGTGTTTACCCACTTGTAACTCTTTGTCGTGGGTTGGCCCGGCGATGGGGCGGTTTATGTTGGCGAATTTGCCGCCACTTTCTGAATCCCAGGTCCATACGGCGGGCGGTGTGTAGGTGCTTTCATCGGTCATATAGTGTTTTCCATGCAAATCTAAATTTATTGCTGTTCAAGCTAAAGAGACCGGGTCACAATACCATTGCTGGCAAATCAAGCCTCAAATATCGTCCAATACTGCCTGTAAGCGCTTGGGCGAAACCTTAATTGCGGTGCCCAGCGGCTGCGCGAAAACCTGCACGCGGTATTCCTCTATCATCCAGCGCAATTCCAACAGTGCTTGCGGGCGTTCGCCCCGGCGCATGGCCTTTTCTGCACGCTGCTTGTACGCATGCCACCACGGCTCGACTTGGCGCAGGCGTTCTTTATCCTGTGCGATTCCCGCTTGCTTCAATTTATCTAATCGCTGGACTATGGCTTGCAAATAGCGGTGCAGATGTTGCGGGTCGGGCGCCTGGCTAATACAGCCCGAATAGATGAGATGGGCAAGTTGGTCTTTGATATCCTCAACTACCGTAATCCAATCCAGGGACATGCCCTTTTTTAGCCGTTTACAGATATCGGCATAGATCTTTAACGCGGGGCGCAAGCTATCCCACAGCGCAACGGCATCGGCCGTTATCGCCGCACTAATTGTACTGGCCAAGGCTTCAAACTCAGCGAGCGAGCGTGGCGCCGTTTGTATATGCGGCGAAACAACGGCGTGCAGTAAATCTGCCAATAAAGCTGGGGCCGTATCCAGCTTCAGGAACTGGGTTACGTCGGCGTCTGGCAGTGCGGTCTCCGGGGGCACATCGAGTGGCAGCGACGCCAGTATTTTGAAATCGTCTAACTCGCGTTTTAGAAATCGAGCAGCTTTATGGCTGCGCAAGACTAGTAGTATAATTACGGCTTGGTAATGTAATCGCTGCGCTTTTTCCGCATCGTCAATCAACTGCAAATCTAAACTCTCGCCGCGGTCGATTAACGTTGGCACGGCCTCAATTTTTACACCGCCATGGTCTAGCGTAACGGGCTCGAAAGCATCCTCCGGCGGCCAGTCGATTAATCCTCGCTGCTCGATGTCGTTATCGGGTATGGCTTGCACCGCGGCGCGAGCCTGGGCGCCAAACTGGGTGCGTAGTTTGTCCAGATCGCGCCCGTTGGCTAACACTTCTCCCGCGTCGTCTATT
>Ga0115551_1002747_pt1 | contig 10594 bp, 10 predicted proteins | sample COGITO_mtgs_1103_FD_87179 | JGI IMG/M metagenome (GOLD analysis project Ga0115551, IMG submission 87179) | Pelagic marine microbial communities from North Sea - COGITO_mtgs_110321 | ecosystem: Environmental > Aquatic > Marine > Epipelagic | place: Germany:Helgoland, sampling site Kabeltonne... | reverse complement strand
TTCTTTACGAGCTATTAAGTAACCTCCAACAATCATTAATATTCCTAGAATAATATTAAATATTGAAGTAAATTCATTATGTAAAAATAATATAAATTTAGAAAAAACTAATACACTAATTATCATAGAAATAATAAATGGGATCATTAAATAAAGATTGAATAATTGATTTAACTTTCTTACATTAAAACTTAAATTCTTTAGTCTTATTGCACTTAAAGCTTTAATAATTTTTTCATAAATACCAAAAAAAATTGCAACTGTTGAACCAGATATTCCAGGAAGAAGCTCTGCAAAACCAACACAAAAGCCTGCCAGGACAAACTTCATTCTTTCATTCATCTTTTAATTATTTCCATCATTAGATTTTCCTGGAAGCATAGGTACAAATGCAACCTCATCATGAAATTCTTCATCAAATCCATTCTTTGTTTTAGTTACAACTAATAGCTTTTGCTCTTTTGAATCTCCAATTGGCATAACTATTCTTGAGTCTTCCACAGAACACTTAAGTAATTCTTCAGGAAATGCTCTTGGGGCAGCAGCACAAATTATACCTTCGTATTTTTTTTTAGTATCCCAGTCTTGATATCCATCTCCATGTTTAACTACAACATTAAATATTTTAAGCTCGCTTAGATTTTCTCTAGATTTTGTAACCAAAGGCTTAATCCTTTCTATGGAACTGACCTCTTCTGAAAAATGCGACAAAACTGCTGATTGGTATCCACATCCAGAACCTAATTCAAGGATATCTTTAAATATATAGCCTCTGCCACTAGTATGAGCTATTAATAACTCAGTCATTTTGGCGACAATATATGGCTGAGATATTGTTTGTTGATAGCCAATAGTTATTGATCTATTTTCATAAGCTCTTGATCTCAGAGCTTCATCTATAAAAATATGCCTGGGAATCTGAGCCATAGCGTCAAGAACTCTGAAATCCTTTATACCCATTTCAAGCAAATTTTCAATCATCTCTTCACGAACTCGCCTAAAAGTAAATCCAGAATTACTCATTGGCAAAGTGCTTTAATAAGATCATTATTTTCATCTTCCTTGGTTAAGTTATAGTCTAAAATTGATAGTGAAATATATCCTGCTTGAACAGCCTCAACATCAGAAAGATAAGATTCTTTGATTGCTTCTCCCTGTAAATTATACCTATACGTCTTTGAATCTATTGAAGAAGAAATCTCGACTGGTTGTGCAGGCGTTCCTCTTCGAGAAAGTCTTGTGAATTTTATACCTTTAACTTCTGATTTAATTAGATCAGGAAAATTAATATTAATAACTTTATTTTCTATATCTATAGGATTTTTAAAAATTGTATTTATAATTTCTGCAGATTTATTTGCAATATAATCTGGGTCAATTGCATCATAAGAGGCAACTGATATTGCAACTGGCGGGAATTTAAGACTTCTTCCTCCAACTGCAGCACCAACAGTTCCAGAGTATAGAACGTCATTTCCAAGATTAGCGCCATGATTAATTCCAGCAACTACCATATCAGGTTCAAAGCCCAGGACACTCAATAAACCAAAATATGTACAGTCTGCTGGAGTTCCATCTACTGCATAGGTGTAATCGTCAATCTTTTTTATTTCAGTTTCTTTTAAAAAAGAGATTGCAGCACTCATGCCACTACAATTGTTTGCTGGAGCAACCACCCATACCTCATGATCTTTTGATAGAGCTTTAAATAAATTTTTTATATTTGGCGCATCATATCCATCATCATTTGTAAGTAATATTTTCATTTTTTTGTAATAAGATTTAGAGAGGTTTGAACAGCAATTGCTTTATTTTTGCCAATAATACCAATCTTTTCAGAGGTTGTGGCTTTTAGTCCAATATTAGATTGATCAATTTTTAAAATCTCAGACAGAGATGAAAGAATGAAATCTCTGAATGGGGATATTTTAGGAGTTTCACAAATAATTGTTATATCAATATTAAATATCTCTAAGTCTAATTTAGAGATTTCCTCCAAACAAAAATTTATAATTTTTTTACTATCTAAATTTTTATTGGCAGCATCGGTATCAGGGAAAAAAATTCCTATATCTCCTAATGCACTTGCACCCAGAATAGCATCAGCAATTGAATGTAATAGAACATCACCATCTGAATGAGCATTAATTGATTGATCACATTTAATAAAATATCCACCTAGTAAAAATCCATTTCCAGGTAAATAGGTGTGTAAATCAAATCCAGTTCCTACTCTTGTATTAAATTTTTTCATTAAGTCGATATCTTCTGGATATGTAACCTTAATATTGGAAGAACTTCCCTTAATTTTTGTTAATGAGTGTTTCATTTTTTCCATTACGAAAGATTCATCTGGAATATCAATTCCTTCATTCACACAAGACTTCAAGGCTGTATAAAGTTTTTTGGTTTTACATATTTGAGGAGTTTGGACTAAATAATAATCTTCTTTATTTAACGTCACATCCTCTTCGTTAGAAATCTTTTTTATTGATTCACTTATAGGGGTATAAAAAAATATACAATCCGAACCTTTGTTTTGAATTTCGTTAACAATATCTCTAATATGATCTATTGAAATATTAGGTCTTGCCACATCATGAGTTAATACATAGTCATAATTTGTTAAATCTTCACTTTCAAGAGCACTTAAAACAGATCTAGCTCTACTATCACCCCCATTAACAAACTTTATCTTTGGATTTTTATAAAAATCTTGATTCTGAATATTTTTATCATCTTTATGAATCGGAACAATAATATTAGATATTAATTCAGAGGAGGTAAAAATTGATATTGTTTTTTCAATCAGCGTAGAATGACCAATTTTGTGATACTGCTTCGGATCTTTTGATAAAAATCTCTCACCTATACCTGCAGCCGGAATAATAGCTAAAATTTTATTTTTCATTTTCTATTTCTAAATCTTTTACATCAAATTGTATAAACTTTTCACCTGGCTTAGTCAGATTTAAATTCTCTCTAGCATAATTTTCAATATGCTCTTCGCTATCTTGGGCATTTATAATTTCAAATCTTAATTCTTCATTACTATCTAGTAAGTTACTATTCCTCTCAGACAGCTCATGGTTTTCATTCATTAAATTCTCTCTTTCTTTATATCCATTTGAACTAATTAATAAATTATAGAAAAGGATTAAAATTATTATTGATAATAAAATAAAAAGGGAAAGCCTTTTCATTAACCAATCTTCAAGTCAGAACATTCATCTTCTATCCATAGCAGACGATTATATTTTGCTACTCTATCGGAACGACATGGAGCTCCTGTCTTTATTTGCCCAGCGCCTAAACCGACTGCCAAATCTGAGATTGTTGTATCTTCGGTTTCACCTGATCGATGCGAGATTATAGTTTGATAATTATTTCTGTTAGCAAGATCAATAGTTTCAATAGTCTCTGTTATTGATCCAATTTGATTAAATTTAATTAAAATTGAATTTCCTAAACCCTGATCAATACCTTCTTTAAATATTTTCTTATTGGTAACAAACAAATCATCTCCTACTAGCTGACATTTTGATCCTATCTTTTCAGTGAGAACTTTCCAGCCTTCAAAATCATCTTCATCCATTCCATCTTCTATAGAAATGATAGGATAATTGTCGACTAAATATTCAAGGTAATTAGCAAATGATTCGGAGTCCAAACTTTTTTTCTCTCCAGCTAACGTATAGATACCGTCTTTGTAAAACTCACTAGCTGCGCAATCTAAAGCTAGAAAAATATCCTTACCAGGTTCAAGATTAGATTTTTTAACAGCTTCAAGAATTAATTTAATTGCTTCTTCATTAGACTTGAGATTAGGTGCAAAGCCTCCCTCATCTCCAACAGCTGAAGATAAACATTGTTCTTTTAATATTGTTTTAAGATTCCAATAAACCTCTGAAGACCATCTCATTGCTTGTTTAAAATCTTTTGCTCCCTTAGGAATAACCATAAATTCTTGAATATCAATATTATTATCAGCATGCTCTCCGCCATTAAGAATATTCAGCATTGGTATAGGTAAGCTAGGCTCTACAGAATTCCCTGTAATATCTTTAAAAATATCTGCAAAATATTTATGTAGGCTTTTATCCATATCTTTTGCGGCAACTCTGCAAACAGCAAGTGAAACTGCTAAGATTGCGTTGGCTCCTAAGTTTGACTTATCTTCTGTTCCATCTAATTTAATTAATTGATAATCAATTTTTTCTTGTTCTAATGGATTTAAGCCAAGAAGAACTGGACTTATAATTTCATTGATATTTCTTACCGCTTTAAGAACGCCTTTGCCCATATATGCATCTAAACCATCTCTTAACTCAATTGCCTCTTTAGCTCCGGTTGAGGCGCCGCTTGGAACCATTACTCCAGCAGTTAATGCATTATCTAATGTTATTCTGCACGCAATAGTAGGAAGACCTCGTGAGTCTAATACTTGTATAGCTTTTATTGATGTAATTTTTGACATTAACTTTAGAAAATATCTAAATCTTCTTGATCTTTTACGAATTCATCCAGATGTTTAACTTGATTTAAAAATGGCTCCAACATATCTAGTCTCAATGCGCATGGGCCATCACATTTAGCATTATCTGGATCAGGATGAGCTTCTAGAAACAACCCAGCAATGCTTTGTGAGATTCCAGCTTTAGCCAAACTTAAGAGGTATTCTCTTCTTCCGCCAGCAGCATTACCTAAGCCACCAGGCAATTGAAGTGAGTGAGTTACATCAAATATTACAGGGTAGCTAAAATCTTTAAGGATCTGGAAATTTAAAGTATCAACGATTAGATTGTTATAACCAAAACTATTACCCCTTTCACAAAGGGTAATATTATTATTGCCAGCCTCAGAGCATTTTTTAATTATATTTTTCATTTCAGGTGCTGCTAAAAACTGAGGTTTTTTAAATTGAACAATAGACTTAGTTTTTGCTGCTGCTATTACCAGATCAGTCTGCCTTGCCAAGAAAGCAGGAACTTGAATGATCTCACAAATTTCACTCACCGGTAGAGCTTGGTCAGGTTCATGAATATCTGTTATGACTGGACAGTCAAACGTTGATGAAACTTTTTCAAGTAATTTAAGACCTTCGTCCATACCAGGTCCTCTAAAAGAATCTATAGAACTCCTATTTGCCTTATCAAAGGATCCTTTAAAGATCCAATTAATATTATGTTTATCTGTAATGTTTTTAAATTCTTCTGCAACTTGCATAACCATTTCTTCAGATTCAAGAACATTAACTCCACCCATAAGTGTGAGAGGTTTATTATTAGCAATTGTAAAATTTCTTAACTTAATATCTTTCATTTTGATATTTTAAGGGCATTTTTTATAAAACTGTTAAAAATTGGGTGCCCATCTCTTGGATTTGATGTAAATTCAGGATGAAATTGGCAAGCTAGAAACCAGTTATGACTTGGTATTTCAATCATTTCTACCAATTTTCCGTCAACAGAAGTTCCGGCAACCTTGAGACCAGCTTCAATCATTTTATCTTTATAAGCTGGATTCACTTCATATCTATGTCTATGCCTTTCAGTAATTTCATTTTGTTTGTACATTTTAAATGCGCTGGATGACTTTGTTAATTTACATATCTGACCGCCCAATCTCATTGTGCCGCCTAGATCAGAGTTCAAGTTACGTTTTTCCTTTTTCCCACTTATATCATTCCATTCTGTAATAAGTGCTATTACTGGATGCGGAGTTTTTAAATTAAATTCAGTACTATTTGCTTCTTTGAGTTTTAATACATTTCTTGCAAACTCAATAATTGCTATTTGCATACCTAAACAAATACCTAGATATGGGACTTTATTTGTTCTTGCATATTTACAGGCATGGATCATTCCTTCAACACCTCTTTCTCCAAAGCCTCCTGGAATAAGAATTGCATCACTAAAACCTAAAACTTTTTTAGCATTTTTAGCTGTGATATTTTCAGCTTCAACAAAGACGATATTTACTTTAGCTTTATTTTTTATTCCTGCATGCTCTAAAGCTTCGTTGATTGATTTATACGAATCCTTTAACTCAGTATATTTTCCAACAAAAGCAACATTAATCTCATGAACAGGATTAACCTTAGCTGAAACAACTCTTTTCCAATCATTAAGATTTGGTTTTTTAGATTTTATTTTTAACTTACTAATTATAATTTCATCTACCTTTTGTTTATGTAAAAGTAATGGAATTGAGTAAACCGTTGAAACATCATGCATAGAAATTACGCTAGCTGGATTAACAGAGCAAAATAAGGCTATTTTCTTTCTTTCATCTTTAGGAAGTTCTTGCTCAGATCTACATATTAAGCAGTCTGGGCTTATACCTAATGACCTTAGCTCTTTAACGGAGTGTTGAGTTGGCTTTGTTTTAAGCTCGCCTGATACATTTATATATGGAACAAGAGTTAGATGAACAAAAGCAGTTGAATTTGAAGGTAAATCAAGAGACATTTGTCTAATCGCTTCGACAAAGGGCTGGCTCTCAATGTCACCAACAGTTCCACCTATTTCTACTATGGCAATATCATTACCTTTTGCTCCAGCCTTAATTCTTCTTTTAATTTCATCAGTAATATGAGGAATAACCTGAACTGTACCCCCTAAATAATTTCCTTTTCTTTCATTCCTGATAACGGTTTCATAAACTCTGCCCGCAGTAAAATTGTTTTTTGCAGAGGCTTGAAATCTTACAAATCTTTCATAGTGCCCAAGGTCTAGATCTGTCTCAGTTCCATCATTGGTAACAAATACTTCTCCATGCTGAAAAGGACTCATTGTTCCAGGATCAACATTTATATATGGGTCTAATTTTATTAATGAAACTTTTAAGCCTCTTGATTCTAGAATAGCTCCTAGAGAAGCTGCTGCAATGCCTTTTCCAAGTGAAGAAACAACACCGCCAGTAATAAAAATGTACTTAGTTTTTGCCATCAATTTATTTGTTAATGATGGGATAACAGAATATCAGATAAAAACTAATTGATAAATAAAATTAAGCAGAATCTTCAAATAATGGTCTGGATAGATCAGCCCAATCTATATCGATATCACTTTGCGCATCTTCGTATTCAAGCAATCCAAGCTTATCAAACTTTCCTCTTACAGAGTCCGTTAAGAGACCAATTCTAGATAAGTTAGGTACAATTCTTTGGAAGAGTAATTTTTGGAACATTTTAGTAATATCTGAAGATTGTTGGAATATTCTTGATTCTTCTCTATCCCATCCAAAATGATCAAAAACATCATTTGATACCAATCTCTCACGGCTTAGTAAACAAGCCTCATAAGCAAATTGAGCTCTCTCCTCGACTTGATCTTCAGTCAAAGTAGATATGAAATCTTCTAAGTAGTTAACTCCGAAAGTTACATGTCTTGCTTCATCTCTTATTATTAATCCAAGCATATCTTTTAAAACTGGATCAGGTGTTAAATCTCTAGATGATTGAAATGCTGCTAATGCTAAGCCTTCGATAATAATTTGCATGCCGATAAATTTAAGATCCCATCTTTCATCTGTAAGAATCTTATCAAGAATTGACTTAAGTTCATTACCAACTGGATACATTAACTTAGTTCTAGTTTGAATATATTTATTGAATGCTTCCACATGCCTGGCTTCATCAAAAGTTTGTGATGCAGCATATAGTTTTGCGTTAAAAGTAGGAGCGCAACTCGTTAGCTGAGATGCAACTAAAACAGCGCCTTGTTCTCCATGTAAAAATTGACTCATACTCCAAGCTTGTCTATGTCTTAAAAATTCAACTTTCTTTTTATCTGACATTTTTTGGTAAGGAGGATAGTCGTCCCAAAATATTGGATAAGGCTCCTTAAGCTCTTCATATGGTCTATTCCAATCAATATCCATTTCAACATTCCAATTTAATTCTTTACCCAATTCATATAACCTTTTAATCCTATTATCTTGAATTCTGTAATCCCAGTTATAGGTACCTTGGAGAGGCGTATGAAATACCTCAGCTATATCCTCAGCATGCTTTTCAGTCATATACTTAGGAAGATCTTCTTCATAGGTAATTTTTCGTAAATTTTCTTGTATGTAATTAATTTTCATTGATTTTAAAAATAACTTTAACTCTAGGAGTTATCCTAGTCATAAGTTCATATGAAATCAAATTATTTTGTGCTGCTAGATTCTTAATAGTATTATGTTTATCCCAAAAAATACACCAATCACCAATCTTACATTTTGGGATCTTAGTAACATCTATTGAAAGCAAATCCATGCTGACTTGACCAAAGACACTTGCTGAATAATTATTTATTGAGATTTTTGTATTATCAAATGTTGCTTGCGGAAATCCGTCTGCATAACCTGCGTATACAATAGCTATCTTCATATTATGAGATGCTGTCACTCTTCCGTTATAGCCAATTCTGTCACCCTTTTTTATATTTTTTATCTCAATAATTTGTGATCTGAATGTCATAGCTGTTTCTAAAATATCATTTCCAATAAATCCTCCATATAAACCTATGCCTGATCGAACCCAATCAAAATTCTGTTGAGGAAAATTTAATATACATCCAGTATTTGCAATACTTTTTGGCATAGTGTCTTGGTATGATTTTGCAACATCATTAAATAAATCAAATTGCTTAGAATTAAGTTCATCAGAAGGATTATCTGAGCAGGCAAGATGAGACATTAATGTAAATTCTCTTGATATTAATCTACCTTTATATATTTTAGAAAATTCTTGGGGTGAAAATCCCAATCGATTCATTCCAGTATTAACTTTTAGCCAAATATGTATGTTTTCATTATCTAAAATAAATAATTGATCTTGGTTATGAATAACTGAATCAAAATTATTTTTAATTGCTAAATCTAAATCTGCTTTGTTGTACAAGCCTTGCATCAAAAGTATTTTTTTATTTGAGAACTTTCTAACATTAAGAGCTTCTTCAATTCGAACTAACCCAAACCCATCTACAATATCATTGATACCATCTGCAATTTTTTGCAGGCCATGTCCGTAAGCATTAGCTTTTAAAACAGCCATGAATTTGGAGTTTGGATTAAGAAGTGATTTTAAATAGATAATATTATTTCTAATAATATCTATATCAATTATGAGCTCTGCAGATGGTTCCTTCATTCAAATGAATCGTAAAATCCATCATTTGAAAAGTTTTCGAATCTCGTATATTCCTTCAAGAAAGTTAGATAGCAAGTTCCAATAGGTCCATTTCTTTGCTTGCCAATAATAACTTCAGCTTTATTTCCTTGATCAGAATCTTCGTTATAAACCTCATCTCTATAAAGAAATAGAATTACATCAGCATCCTGTTCAATCGCACCTGAATCTCTTAGATCAGACATAATAGGTCTTCTATTTGGTCTTGAATCTACGCCCCTGTTAAGCTGTGATAAAGCTATTACTGGAACATTAAGCTCCCTTGCAAGTGATTTTAAAGATCTTGATATTTCGGAAATTTGATTCACTCTATTTTCAGTTGATCCTGGAACCTGCATAAGTTGAAGATAATCAACAACTATAAGTGATAGCCCATTTTCCTCAGATCTATGTAATCTTCTTGATTTAGCAAGAAGTTCCATTGGTGATAAAACTGAACTGTCATCAATATATAAAGGTTTGTTCTTAAGTTTTTCACCTTCTTCAAAAATTTGTTTTAATTCATTATCTTTAAGCATTCCAGATCTAACTTTTTGCTGATCAATTTTGCACATTCCAGAAAGCAATCTTGTGGTTAAAGACTCGCCAGGCATTTCTAAACTAAATATTAAAACAGCACCATCATTATCATCATTTAAGAGAACATTCTCAGCTAAATTCATAGCAAAGGCAGTTTTACCCATACTTGGTCGTCCAGCAACCACTATTAAATCTCCGTTTTGAACACCTTGAAGTTTTGTATCTAAATCTTTAAATCCTGTAGAGTTTCCAATAATATTTCCTTTGCCCATTTTAGACAATTGATGAAGTCTATCCATGGTTGCAGGTATAAGCTCATGCATTGATTGCAGCGCACTATCAGATAAATTTGCTTGTTCATTTAAAGCAAAAATCTTTCTTTCGGCTTCATTTAATAGGCTAGCGCCATCTTGACCTTGAGGATTATTAACGAGTTCGGCTATCTCTGAGTTAGTTTTCATTAACTGTCGAGTAATAGATCTTTGTCTAATTATTTCAGCATATGCTTCAATGTTTGCTGCTGTAGGAGTGCTAGTTGCTAATTCAATAAGATAGTTCTTTCCACCAATCTTGTTAAGTAAATTTTTGTTATCTAGTTTTTCTGAAACAGTTATTGGATCAAGGGGTTTATTTTCTTCAATCAATTCAAACATTGATTCGTAGATCAGCTGATGATCTTTACCTTGAAAGTCTTCGTGATTGATAATGGGAGTGACGGTATCAAACCTTTCTGTTTCAAGCATTAGTCCGCCCAATACAGCTCTTTCTGCCTCTCTGGCTTGCTCGTTAATATTTTGTATTAATTCAGACATGAAACATGATTTTTACATCATATTTTAAAATACACAACTACTCAGGCAATACTTTAACTAAAACTTCAACAGAAACTTCAGGATG
>Ga0115551_1002736_pt1 | contig 10619 bp, 10 predicted proteins | sample COGITO_mtgs_1103_FD_87179 | JGI IMG/M metagenome (GOLD analysis project Ga0115551, IMG submission 87179) | Pelagic marine microbial communities from North Sea - COGITO_mtgs_110321 | ecosystem: Environmental > Aquatic > Marine > Epipelagic | place: Germany:Helgoland, sampling site Kabeltonne... | reverse complement strand
TATGTCACGCCTAGTGTTGCCACTCGTCTCGCCTTAGATCCATTTGGCGACGACGGTGGTGCTGGTCTGTTCGACAAACTGTCGCGCAGAGAGTTACAGATTGCGCAGATGCTGACCGATGGCAAGAAGGTGAGCCAGATTTCCACTTACTTGGCTCTTAGTCCTAAGACTGTCTACAGCTACCGCTATCGTATTTTCGAGAAACTGGGCATCCGCAGCGACGTCGAGCTCACCATACTGGCAGTTAAGCATGGCCTGGCCGACGATACCCGTGACTATGAAGAGCTGCCAAACCTCAGCCTAATTGCTAGCTAATTCTGCTAATTTCCCAGCATTGTTACTGTTTTCCCGCGTAAGATGAGTCTCGCAGTTGAGACTGCGGGCGGCATCGGCTAATCTCCACTCAATCTACCGCCAATGCAGCTGCCCACGCAGTAATAGCAGGATCATGTCCGCAGACGCCAGCTCCCAATTTGATCATAAGCACTTCCTTTCGCATTTAAGCAGCCGTCCAGGCGTCTATCGCATGCTGAACGAGGCGGGTGAAGTGATCTATGTCGGCAAGGCGCGCAACCTGAAGAACAGGGTGGGCAGCTATTTCCGCGCCTCTGGTCTAACCAGCAAGACACTGGCCATGGTCAATAAGATCCGAAATATCGAGATCACCGTGACTAATAGCGAGACAGAGGCGTTGCTGCTAGAGCAGACGTTAATAAAGTCTCACCGGCCTCCTTACAATATTCAGCTGCGCGATGACAAATCCTACCCCTATATCTTGCTAACCAGTGGCGATAGTTACCCCCGGCTGGGTTTCTACCGCGGCAGCCGCAAGCGTTCCGGGCGCTTTTTCGGCCCCTATCCCAGTGCGAACGCAACCAGAGAAACTCTTCAGGTATTACAAAAGGTATTTAAGGTAAGACAATGTCAGGACAGCTATTTTGATAATAGATCAAGGCCCTGTCTGCAGTATCAGATTGAGCGTTGCACGGCGCCGTGTGTCAAGGCTATCAGCCCGGAGGACTATGCCAGGGACGTGCATTATTCGACTCTCTTCCTGCAGGGCAAGAGTGACGCACTCACTAAGGAGCTAACTTCTAACATGGAGGCTGCAGCAGAGAAGGAAGATTTCGAACGAGCGGCGGTGATAAGGGATCAAATACTGGGCCTTAGGCGCATGCAGGAGGATCAGATTGTCGCCAACCAGGGAGATGACGCGGATATCGTTGCCGCCGAGATAATGCAGTCCTATGTCTGTGTCCATGTCATCTACGTGCGAGCGGGCCGTATCATCGGTAGCAAGAACTTCTATCCGCGCTTCAAATTGGCTAACGATGTGGGTGAATTGCTATCGGCCTTCGTCTCACAATCCTATCTTTGTGATGACAAGGCGGCGAGTATTCCCGCCGAGATCATCGTGCCCACTGTGCTAGAAGACGGGGAGGGGCTGCGCGAGGCTTTGGCCTATGTGGCAGGGCGCAAGATAAAGCTTTCTATGCGGGTCCGTGGGCATAGGGCCAAATGGCTACAGCTAGCCGTGACTAATGCTCGCGAGTCACTGCAGGCCTATGTGAGTAATAAACAGAATATATATAAGCGTTTTCAACAGTTACAAGATTCTCTTAAGCTAGAATCTATGCCCAGCCGTATCGAGTGTTTCGATATTAGCCACACTTCGGGCGAAGGTACCGTCGGGTCCTGCGTTGTCTTCGATGAGAGCGGCGCGGTGAAGAGCGATTATAGGCGCTTCAACATTAAGGGGATTACCGCCGGAGACGATTACGCGGCCATGGAACAGGTGCTAGACCGCCGTTTTACGCGGCTTGCCAAGGGGGAGGCTAAGATTCCGGATATCTTGCTTATTGATGGGGGTAAAGGTCAGCTCACCCAGGCGAAGAAGGTTATGGAGAAGTTCCAGTTGCCAGAGATTCAGCTGCTAGGCATAGCTAAGGGCATTAGCCGGCGTGCAGGGCAGGAGACGTTGTTCCTGGTGCGAGGTGATCGCTTTAAGGAGGTTGCCATACCGACGGAGTCGGGGGCGCTCCATCTCCTGCAGCAGGTGAGGGACGAGGCACATCGCTTTGCCATAACCGGCCACAGAGCCCGTCGCGCAAAGGCCCGTAAGCAGTCTGCGCTGGAGGAAATCCCTGGGCTGGGGCCAAAGCGCAGGCGCGAGCTATTGCGCTATTTTGGTGGCCAGCAAGAGGTACATAAGGCGAGCGAATCGGAGATCGCAAAAGTTACTGGGATTAGCAAGAGATTGGCCGAAAACATATATGAGCATTTGCACAACAGGTGACCCCGCTAATTTGAAGAGTTTCCTTAATTTTAGGTTTTTAGCTCTAACTTACTTCGCTTTTAGATTACAGCTCCCTGTAAATAAACAATATATATTTTTTATTTTAGCGAGAGATGAAGGAATGATGGGCAGTAAACTACTATGAACTGGGCAAATATTGCTACGATTAGTCGCGTCTTGCTCATTCCGGTTGTGATCTATTCCTATAACCTGGATACCCAATTCAGCCATCTGTTAGCGGCTATCCTCTTCACTGTCGCGAGCCTGACTGACTGGCTCGATGGTTATCTCGCGAGAAAGCTCAATCAGTCATCTGAATTTGGTGCGTTCCTGGACCCGGTTGCTGACAAGCTACTGGTTGCAGTAATGATGATCATGCTGGTCTCGGTCTATCCGTCACTGTTATTAGCCGCAGGCGTTATTATCGCTAGAGAGATGCTGGTCTCTGCGCTGCGGGAATGGATGGCAACGAAGGGAATGCGGGATAAGGTTGCCGTGGCGTTTTCCGGAAAACTCAAAACAACTGTGCAGATGTTGGCCATCATTACTCTGTTATTAGCCAATCCCAGTTTACCCGAGTGGGTGTTGATGCTCGGGTATAGCCTGATTTATCTGGCAGCTGTATTGAGCATTAGCTCAATGACGCAGTATTTTAGAGCGGCATGGAGTGAACTGCAGTCAAAGTCATAAGAATTGCCATATACAGGTGAGTTCAGCTTGACTTGGGGCACTTAGGCATTAGAATAAGCGCCTCTTTCGAGTAGCGGTTCAAGCAAGCGAATTTCCTAGCTTTGCAGGACATGCTCAAAAGTGTTTACACCTCAAAGCGCGGGAATAGCTCAGCTGGTAGAGCACGACCTTGCCAAGGTCGGGGTCGCGAGTTCGAATCTCGTTTCCCGCTCCAATTTTGGTCACATCTTAGTAAGTCCATATGAAGTTATCTCTTTGAATATCATAGAGATGAATAGCCTATCTATAGCAAATACTGCTAAAAGCCTAATACGCCTGCTCCTGTTTGCCAACGGGCATTAGCTGCACTAACTGCACTAACTGCACTAGCTGCAGTCAAGTCTGCTTAGTCCTTGTTTCGAAGTTCTCTCATCAGGCAGGTCGTCGACCCCATGCAATGCCTAGCCCCCAGACAAGGGGGTAGCGCTAGCAGGAGCTACAGTCGGCAGCAGGTGACCCTTCTAGCGCTAATAGCGACTTCTACGGGGAAGAAAACCCTATTGATGTGAGCTAGTAAGTCCTTAAACCTGGAGTAAAAGATTCAGGTGGCTTCAGTGTGTGGCGGGCTAATTGAGGTCCAGCGGTGCGAGCAATTGAGCTTAATTCAATTTCGAATCATTCCGGCTGCGTTGGCGGGCAAATCTGCCTGACAATATTTTTTAGACTTTTCGCCAATCAACCCATGCCCAAAGCCCCGAGTTTTGGTATAGTGCGCGATCTTTCGCTAGGCATGAAATGAATAAAGGCTGGATGGCAGAGTGGTCATGCAGCGGACTGCAACTCCGTTAACGCCGGTTCGATTCCGACTCCAGCCTCCATTTCAACCCAACTCCTAGAAAGACCACCCTCATCAAAATGCCCGGGTGGCGAAATTGGTAGACGCAAGGGACTTAAAATCCCTCGAGGGAAACCTCGTGCCGGTTCGATTCCGGCCCCGGGCACCATATAAATCAATAAATTACAGTTATTTCTTTAAGTGGCGGAAATAATTTTCCCGTTTTGAAGCATTTTTGAAGCAAAAAGCTCATTGCTAACCACAATTGCGTCTAGAGGAAATAATGGGAAGACTCGTCCGAAACTGAAGCCCGTAGGGTGAAGCAATACCTGCGGGCTTCTGCTTTCCGAAATCAAATCATCAAGTTAATTAATATCCATGCAGGAGCTACTAAGTAAATAGAAAGCGTTGCGAACATGCCAATAGGACGACAAAGAAATGGGCCTAAGCCTGTAATTCCGAGGTAATGTAGGAGGCGACCACCTATCAACAAAATCCCTAGTGCATGTAGCCAAGTGCCACTTGCGCCGAGGAGTTCCATTAATAGGATCAATATTACGGCTAGCGGCACAGTTTCAATGAAGTTACCCTGGCCACGATTACGTTTAATAAGTTCTTCGTCTTGGCCGTCGCCAATATTAATATTGTTTTTAACCCGATATAGCCCTACGCGTAAGGTGAAGGGAAGGAAGAGGATTCCTAGTAAAGCTATATACAACGGAGTAATGGACAGATTGGTGACAGTAGACATTTCCATGGTGTATTCCATTTTAAATTAAATAAGCGATGCGCCTTTACGAGAGTCGTTCATATCTATTTTAGTAGATATTTTTCAAACCATGCGAGACGTGCTGCGTTCGCGATTTTAGCATTATCCCCACCAAAACCGTGTTTACCGCCACTTATTACAATTAACTCTGAAGGCACATCAAACTTTTCTAATGTAGCCAACATCGCATGAGAATGACTCACATTAACTAATGGATCAGCATCTCCATGAATTAGCAATACCGGTGGATCATTGCTATCGACATGGGTAATTGGGGACATCATCGGTATCATCGTCTCGTCATAATCTAAAGCAGGAAATCTCTGCATTAATTCTTCCTGCGCAACTTCGTTGATAATCCCTTGTGCTTCCGCTTCTTCTGCTCTGAAATCTACTGGCGGGAAATATGCTACTACCGTCGCTACCGTGTTGCTCTGCTGCATTACTGGATTGCTCGAGGTAGTCTTACCGCTATCTGAATTTAGACCAACCATAAGCGATAAATGCCCTCCGGCGCTTCCTCCCGTCAAACCTATTCGGTTACTATCTATCGTATAGGCTTCTGCGTTTTTCTTTATGTGTCTTACAGCTAGATCAACATCTGAATATGCGTCGGGGACTTTATAAAGAGGAGCGCTTCCGTGATAGACAGGTATCATTGTGAAACCTGCATCTAACATATCTGCAAATTGTTCTGCTCGAGTTTCCGGCTCGCCCCATGAGGAGTACCACCCACCACTCATCATAAAGACTATTGCTGCACCATTAGCGTTATTGGGCTTTAAAACATCATAAGTTAAAACCATACCGTCTTTACGCCCATAGATAACATCACGAACGTAAGATACCTCCGCAGCATAAGCAGATTCGATTAGAAGCAGGCAAAACCCGCTTACTAGTATTAATCCTTTTTTTACAAATTTAATCATAAATCCCATCCTTTATCGTATGAAGGTCTACCTAAATTAAATTTTCTAGTTACTGCGTTTACAAGGATTTGCAAAGAATCAAATGATAATCAGAATTAAAGCTTAAACTGCAGTCTAGAACAACTATCTTATATAACTAATTAACTTATTGATTTTATTGTTGCCCGGGCTTCGGCCCCGGGGATCATGTAAATCAATAAGTTACAGTTATTTCTTTAAGTGGTGGAAATAATTTTCCCGTTTTTGAAGCGTTTTTGAAGCAAAAAGTCCATTGCTAACCACAATTGCGCCTAGAGGAAATAATGGGAAGACTCGTCCGAAGCAGCGATTTGCTTACTAACATCCCCGTTGCTATACAAGGGTCACATTCAATAGCTTTCAGGGGGGGGTATCAAAGACCTGCCTACAGTTCTACTTAAAGACTCAAGGCGGATGGGCTGAGAAGAACTACATAGAGCTATCTAAGGCAGAAGTGCCAACCGTATAGCTGATATCGACCTTCAGCTTCAAACGGGTGACGTTAATTTTGAACAAACCGGTGGATAGGCATTGGGCCGTAACGTAACGTTAATATCTAGAACCTTTTGGTGGGTTGGTTAGCATAAGAATGGAGGGGTATATGTGCGAACGATCTAAACATGGTAAAGCTGTTTCGACAGTCTTGATCGAAAATGAGCGTACCTGCGTCACAGAATGGCGTTTCAAAAAATATGGAGACAACACTGGATGGCATCGGCATGAATATGACTATATCGTTGTGCCTTTATTTGATGGTCAACTCGAAATTAATCTGGGTACTAGTGAAAATACTATTGCACCAATGAAAAATGGTGTGCCTTATTTCCGAGAGGTAGGTGTTGAGCATGACGTTATTAATGGAAATAACTTTGAATGTGTATTCATTGAGATTGAGTTCTTAAAATAAATTCAGCCAGAGGTTAAGCATTGAACTGTAATGGTGGTGGGGGCTGATTAGGTTTGGGAGAAAAGGGTTATTGTTGTTAGTAGTTTGTTCAAACTCAGAAGATACTATAGATATAGTCTGTCAGGTAGCGCTTGAGAGGCACTAAGATAGGTGGTTTTCTATGTATAAGCCCCAGACAGGCCCAATTTACTGCATTTGGAGGCTCCAAAGGCCTTGGCTTAGGATTAGTGTAGTTAGTCGATTGCTTTAAAGCCTAGCAACCCGTCTGCATCAAGGATCGAAGCACAGTTAAGAGGTGTATGATATGCACATACAGCTACACGCTGAATATCTACCTGAGCGTAAGCAGTCGGAAACAAGCCAACATCCTTCACAGTCTGGATAGTCAGATTAATTGCGATGATGCCAAGTAGTACCTTACAGTCTTGAGCACGCTCACTCAGTTTGCTTGAGCATTGGCGAGGGCTTCAATTCTAGCGTCAATTAGTTCCATAGTATTTTCTATCTCATCAATCAAAGGTCTCAAATAGCTTGCGGTCATTAATTGTGAAGTAAGATAGAACCCAACAAGTAGATTCTCAAACTGCTCATTATTAAGTAAGTCAGTGTTGCTAGTTTGGAATTGGCTATTATTAATATCTAAGTTCGATACAGTGCTACTGACAAAAGAGAAAATATTCCCATTGTCTTCGAGTAGCTCAAGGAGTCGTATTCTATATCTCGCATGCTCTTGCTCTTGGAATCTAATTCTAGTTAGTTCACCATCCCAAGAAGCAATTTTAGACCTTATCTCTGTGGTAAATATCTCCAGCTTTCCCGAGTTTATTATGTCAGCAATTACCCCTGTTTGAGGTCTATACTGTACTTCTTGAAATAGTACGCGGGCCAGAGAAAGATTGAAGTCATCCTCTATAAGTTCTTCCTGTTGATGAACTTCGGCATACAAATTTGCGATTTGAAGAGCGTTAGACTGTTGGTTCTCAGTCAATTCAACCAGACTATTAAGCCGTTCTAGGTTGCTGCCATATTCTGCGAACAAATCTGTTAGATAGTCTTGTTCCTGTAACTCATCTTTTCTACTTTCATTCCAGTTGTTAATTGAAACTGCCACTAAAATACCTACAACCACCAGAATAAATTCAGCTAGGACATACATGGAGAACACACCCAGAGAATTGCCAGATGATGTCAGCGAAGTTTTTTTAGCAATTCCAAGCATACTTAATTTCCTTTGAGTTTTTGCTCAGAAATTTTGTAACCAAATCAGATACAAACCTGAATCAGATGTATCTGGAAGCCTTGTAGCAGCTGAAAAGCAGAGCAGAGTTATTGTTGTTAGTAGTTTGTTCATTATCTTATTTTTCTTTTGCGTCCTACAAAAACGTTACCGAGTTTCGAAGAAATTTTAAAGATCAATTCCCTTTTTTTCAAATTCACCTTTAGTAAGTGGGTTGGCCTACTATAACTTTTACCTGCAGAGCTAGTCCCTCTCCGCTCCTAAAAATCAGGACCACTTGTTATATAGTAACTGGGGTTGATATAGTTTTTTTGGGGCTATTTAGGTCAAACTTCGGTAGCAAGATAAGACAGCACTTTCGCATTAAATGAACTAGGATTTTCAAGAAACATGAAATGGCTTCCCCCTTCCGTTTCAGTAAATATTTCTAATTTAGACTCAGGAATCTGGGATGCTATCCACTGCTGAGAGGCACTCGAGAACATTGAGCCGTCACCTCCAACCACCAGAGTAGGGAGCTTGATTCGCTTTATTACGTCCCTCCAATCACCGAAAGCGGTATCACGAAGAAGATTAGAAGCGTGATCTCTTGGAAACTTAAGGTTTTCTTTAGCTACTATTCGCAAGGATTCCTCAGAGTATCTCTCGCTGAATAGTCCTCTCAGTAGTTCGATTGTGCTCTCCAGATCAGTTGAAGAAGTAACGGCAGCCGCGAATTCATCAACGCCGCTGGAGTTCTCGTAGAAGCACCCATAGTTCGACTTTTCCTCAGTATCCCAATCCTCATGCGGAAACATGCATGGAGCTTGGTCTACTAGAACTAAGCGCTTGATCTTACTCGGACCATAAAGATCAAGATAGGCCCAAATCACTGCACAACCCATTGAGTGCCCCATCAAATCGACTGATGATATGCCAAGATGTTCCAAAGCTTCATGCAAGTCTTGTGCAAAACGATAAACTCTATAGCCATGGTCTGGTTTGTCGCTCTCTCCGTGGCCTCGCATATCTAGAGCGATAACTCTCCGACAAGAGGTAAATGCCTTTGCATTCTCTATCCATTCTGCAGCCGTCTGTGACCAACCAGGAATCATAATAAGAGGATGTCCAATTCCACCTTCAAGCGCTGATAAGGATATATCGGATTTCAATGGAATTGAGATTCTATTCACGTCAAATTTCCTTTTTCAAATTTACCTTTAGTAAGTGGTGGGGGTAACTATAACTGTAAGCTGTGTGCGTTAGCACCCCCCGTCCCTCAAATAAACCCCCCTAAGGCAGCAGAGGCAGATGTAATGACTGTTGGGGCTTCGTCACAGTAAGAACGCATCTAAAGAGCTAGAGGTGTTGAGAAGCCCTGGTTGGTGTTTGTCTGCGACGGGCGGGCGATATAAAGAGCTTAAACATCAACGACGTAAGAAATACGAATACGTTTGTTAAACAAATGGTCTTGAATTGGCTGTCATAGATCATTCGGAGGTGAAACAACTGACCCGCTAGTGACCAGCTCAGCTGTGTCGCTCAGTTATAAGTGATTGAACCCGATTTGGGCTTAAGAAAGCTCTTCATTGAATTTATGTGTTATCCATGTGTACAACAAAAGCATAATTTGATTTAACATATTGTTTTAATTGGTGTCTCGGGGCCGGCCCCGGGCACCATTCAGCAATACACTCTTCTCTAATCAAGATCAAAAAACTCGCTAGGGAGGCACAGGAGCGTCAGTATTCTGCTTTACGTTTAACAGCTACCCTATAGAGGAGAAGCGCTCTGTGAGCGCCTTGCGTGAACTCCTGGTTAAGCCTCGTTTTCTGCTTGATGAGTTTGATAAACGGACGCCAAACATCGTTCGCAATGAACCTCTCGCTACCTGAAAAGACTCCGAAGTCGTTTATGTTTTATAGATGTTAACAATAGTCACTCCCACAACAATCAGGAACAACCCTGCTACAGATTGCCAGTTTAGGGCTTGCTTATAAAATATGCTGCTTAATATCGCTACTGAAAATACGCCAAGACCCGCCCATGTAGCATATATTAGAGAAAGCGGTAATTTCCCAGTCACTAATGAGAGTAGGTAGAAAGATAATCCATAAGCAAGTAGCAATAATGCGCTTGGAAAGGGTTTTGAGAAACTATGAGTTAGCGGAAGGAGCATCGTACCTGCGACCTCAAACCCAACCGCCGAAAAAAGGGTTATGTAAAGAAACATCCTATGAACTCTCTTTAACGAATGATTTAGTCGGTAGCAGGATCATACAGATAGTCAGAGCTCACAGCCAGAAGTTACTGTGGAATCGACAATTGATCTTGCCTCTAATCGCTGGAGATTTATACCTTTGCCGAGTCCGTTTCGATAGTCCATTACACTGGGTACACGTCACGCGCCCACGGAGAGTGGTGTAGTTAGATATTAGATTTCCCTAACTCTCAGTACGCTACATACTTTTCAAAATATCGTGTAAGCGGTTGATCCAGTATTCTAGAATCAACAAATGAAACAAAGTCAGGATTATACATCTCTTTAAACTCTCGCCACCAAGACCTACTCCTTTTAGTCCCAAGATGCACATTAAGAATTTTTGCGTAAATGTCAAAGACATCGGTATCTACGGCGTTTTCTTGTAATTCTTGCCACTCATATTCCCTCTGTCTCATCGTCATCAGCAAGTGATGGGCAAAAACAACTTTCTCTTCCTGTGAAATATTCTCCTTAGTCCAAAGGCCTATAATCTCGGGGTTATCTCTGCCTACAGAAATATCTTCAATATCCATCTTTAACATCGCACGTCGTGTCTCCGACCTAGAAATTTGATTCGCTTGTTTTAGTTGAAGGCTAAGATAAAACACTGACGCTATTAAAACGACTGCTTCCATTATTTGCGCAATACTGGCATAAGAATCTATATTCATTTTTATCCCCATATATATTTTAGAAACTTAATTATACCAGTTCGTT
>Ga0115551_1002734_pt1 | contig 10622 bp, 8 predicted proteins | sample COGITO_mtgs_1103_FD_87179 | JGI IMG/M metagenome (GOLD analysis project Ga0115551, IMG submission 87179) | Pelagic marine microbial communities from North Sea - COGITO_mtgs_110321 | ecosystem: Environmental > Aquatic > Marine > Epipelagic | place: Germany:Helgoland, sampling site Kabeltonne... | reverse complement strand
GGACTGTTGCACTCGGCGATGATCGATGTCGACGAGTATGCAAGCGAGGAGTGGATCGCGCGCAGTCGTGGGGGCGACGATGCTGCCATCGAGCGCGCCTGGGCTGGGCTCGAGGCCAGAGGGCTCGCTTCCGGCCGACACCTCACCGACACCGGCCGAGCCTTTCGAGTCGACATCGAGCGCCGCACAGACGAGGTGACCTCTCCGGTGTGGCAGGAGATCGGCGAGTCGACCACGGCCCGTTTTCTCGAACTCGTCGAGCCGTTTCACGAGGCCTTCGTCGAGCGCATCGACGCCACGGCTGGACCGCGCTGGATGCCGGCGGTGCGTGGGCCGAGGCCGACCTAGATCCCCGACCGCAGGCGCGACGTTCTCAGCCGTGGTCGTGGCGCAACACGACCCGGACCGCATCGTGGTCGGCGCGGCGCTCGAGGATGGCCATCGCATGGTCGATCTGGTCGAGGGTGATGATTTCGCCGAGGAGTTCCCGCATCGGAAAGTCACCGCTGTTGAGCAGCCGTACCGCTGCATCGACCGATGTTGCGGTGCCACCACTGCCGCCGCGGATCGTGAGTGATCGGGTCACCACGTCATCGCTGATCACCGGAACGGCAGCGCGATCCTTTAGCCCGGCCCACAGCACCGTGCCGCCGAATCGAACCAGATCGAAACACAGACCCGGTGTGGTGGAGGCATTGGCAAGATCGACGGCCAGATCGGCCATTGCACCCCCGGTGATCTCGTGAACCGCCGCCACGGGATCGGTTTCGTCGATGTTGATGACGACGTGCGCGCCGACTCGCCGTGCGGTGTCGAGGCGCAGCGCATCGGAATCGGTGCCGGTCACCACGATCAGCTCTGCGCCCCGAGCTGCTGCGGCCGCAGTGCACGCCAGTCCCATGTGGCCAGGGCCCTGGATCACGATGCGCTGACCGGCGCCAAAGCTGCATTGATCGAGCCAGTTGATGCAGCTCGACAGTGCTTCAAAAATCGTCTGCTCCTCCGGTGTGGCGTTGGTATCGAGCCGAGCCAGGTGGGTGCCAGCGGCAATACTCATGTATTCGGCGTAGCCGCCCCACAGCCCACCCTCATCGTCAGGTGAGCGGGTGTAGCCGTAGATGTGGAGGCCGAGCGGGTTGTGTTCACTCGGCTCACCGAACCGCACCAGATCGACCGCAACTCGATCGCCGATTTCGACACCGAGGTCAGCATCGGCCGCCAGTTCGTGAACCGTTCCGACGATCTCGTGGCCGGGTACCACCGGCGACACCTCGCCGGGAACGTGATGGTGACCGTGGAGCTGGCTCACATCACTGTGGCAAAGTCCGACGGCATCGACGCGAAGCACTGCGCCCCCCGCCGGGGGAACGGGATCGGGAAAGTCGAGGATCTGCCAGGTACCGTCACCGCCGAACACGGCGGCGCGGACGCTCATGACAGAACGTCCTGGGAAATGATCGTCTTCATGATCTCGCTCGTGCCGCCGTAGATCGTGGCCACACGAGCGTCGGCGTAGGCGACGCCGATCGGATACTCCGACATGTAGCCGTACCCGCCGAAGAGCTGGAGGCACTTGTCGGTGATGCGGTTCTGCAGTTCGGTGGCGAAGAGCTTGGCCTTGGCCGCATCGGCAGCCGAGAGTCCATCCTCAACATGGTCGACGATGCACCGGTCCATGAAGGCACGAGCGACGGTGACCTCTGTGGCACACTCGGCGAGCACGAACTTCGTATTCTGAAAGGCTGCGATCGGCTGACCGAAGGCAGTGCGTTCCTTCACGTAGTCAACGGTCCACTGCACCGCCGCCTCGGCAACTGCGACTCCGTTGAGCGCGAGCGAAAGCCGTTCCTGGGCGAGGTTGAAGCTGAGGTACTCCATCGCCTTGCCCTCCTGCCCAAGCAGGTTGCTCTTCGGCACCCGCACGTCGGTGAAGAACAGCTCGGCGGTGTCGGCCGATTTCTGGCCGATCTTGTCGAGGTTGCGACCCCGCTCGAAACCGGCCATGCCACGTTCGATGACCAGCAACGAGAGCCCGTCGCGTCCCTCGCCCGTGCGCACAACGGTGACGATGAGATCGGAGTTGATCCCGTTCGTGATGAAGGTCTTGGCGCCGTTGACGACGTATTCGTCACCGTCAGCCACTGCGGTGGTAGCGATGGAGGCAAGGTCGGATCCGGTGCCTGGTTCGGTCATCGCGATCGCCAGGATCTTCTCGCCGGACGCGATTCCGGGCCACCAGCGATCCTTTTGCTCGTCGGTGCAATAGGCAACGAAGTACGGCGACACGATGTCGTTCTGCAGGCCGATGCCGTTGCCTGCGCCTCCCATCCCGGCGTAGGCGAGTTCCTCGCTGACAACTGCGTTGAATCGGAAGTCGCTGCTCCCGCCCCCGCCGTGAGATTCCGGCATGTTGAACCCGACGAAACCGTGCCGCCCGGCCTTGGCGTAGACCTCACGGTCCATGATCCCGGCCTTTTCCCACTCGTCGAAATGGGGCGTCATCTCGTCGGCGATGAAGTTGCGAACAGCGTTGCGGAACAGATCGTGGTTTTCGTCGTAGATCGACGTTGGCATGAACGCTCCTCGTTGGGTCAACGCCGGCGGGCTGCGGGTCGGCGTGATGGTGAGACGCTACCTCTCATCTGTGATCACGGCCCCAGCACCTGCTCGGCACGCCGGTCAGATGCGGCGGTCGTGCCCGTCCCAGTACGGGTCCTTGAGCGTGTCGAGGTAAAGCTTGCCGTTCGGTTGGCGGGGGAGTCGTTCGTGGAGGTCGATCGACCGCGGCACCTTGTGGCGGCCGAGGCGCTCGCGGGCGAACGCAAGCAGCTCGCCGGTGGTGGCGCTCTGGCCATCGGCGAACTCGACTGCAGCCTTGACCTGCTCGCCCCACTCCTCGTCGGGGATGCCGAAGACGGCGACGTCGACGACCGCTGGGTGTTCGAGCAACACCTGTTCGACTTCGGCTGGATACACGTTGACCCCACCCGTGATGATCATGTTGGTTGCACGGTCGGCGAGGAAAATCCAGCCGTCGTCGTCGACTCGACCCATGTCGCCCATCGTGAACACTCCGGGTCGTAGGTAGGCGGCTGCGGTTTTCTCGGGCGCATTCCAATACGAGAACGGTCGGTCGCGACCGGGTGTGTGGCAAAACAGGCGACCGATCTCGCCGGGAGGCAACTGGGCGCCGGTGTCGTCGACCGCGAAGACTTCGAAACCCGGCACGGGACGGCCGACGGTACCGGGACGCATCAGCCAGTCAGGGCTGTCGACCCGCGTGAACACACCGGCCTCCGACGTCCCCCAGTATTCGATCAGAATCGGACCGAGCCAGTCGATCATGCGCCGCTTCACCGCCGGTGCGATCGGTGCGGCGCCGTGAAGGACCACGTCGAGGGACGAGAGGTCGCGGGCGCGCTCCTCGCCATCGAGGCGCAGCATTCGGACCATCATCGTCGGAACGAGATGGGTTCGGCGGACCTGTTCTGCTTCGATCAACGCCAACGTGCGAGCCGCATCGAAGCGGCGCATGATCCGAAGCGTCGCGCCGTTGCACAAGTCGAAGAGCGCAAACCCGCCGACCGCTGCGTGGTAGGCGGGTCCGGTGACCAGGTGAACGCCGTCGCCGTCGAGCGAAACATCGGCACCGGCCTTGGACTGGACGCGCAGCATCTCCGACACCGTTGCCGGAATCGCCCGCTTGACCCCCTTCGGGTTGCCGGTGGTTCCCGAGGTGTAGGAGAACCGAGATCCGGGCGGGCTGTCGGCGGGGAAGCGCAAAGGGTTGCCAGCCGCGACCATCGCCTCGAACTCGTTGCCGAATCGAACGACCGGCCGGCCGGCCGGCACGAGATGTGCGAGTTCGTCTTCTGCGAACACGATGATGAGGTCGGCATCGGCAACCACAGAGCCGACTTCGGTCGGTGACAGCAGCCCGTTGATCGGCACGAGCCAGATCCCTGACAAGATCGCAGCGAGGTACAGCTCGAAAAACTCGGCCCGGTTCTCGGTGAGGACACCGACATGCCCGCCAACCGGCACGCCGGCCGCCCGCATCGCATGCCCGAGTCGGGTGGCTCGTTCGTGCAGTGCACCGAATGTCTGGACCGTTCCGAGATCGTCGACGAGTGCAAGGCGATGAGGGTCGTTGGTTGCGACGTCGAGGAACATCAGCCGCCGGTTGTTGACCAATGCCAGGGTTCACTGGGGAGGTTGAGGAAGCCGAACTCGGGAGCGACTTCCGAAAGGGCGCGAAAGACGCCGCAGTCGCGACAACGGATGACCCGACCGTCGATCGTGAAGTCGATCGCCAAGCCGAGTTCGTGCTGGCTCAGACCCGGGCGAGCGGTGGGCGGCCGACACTGGCTGGCGGGCATCTCCCAAATTGCATAGTCGGAGGTTCCGCAGTTGGCCCGGCGGAGTCGGATCTGACTGTCGACGCTGCGATACCCACCTCCGGAGAGGTCGAAGCCTCGCGCCGACATGGCGGCGAGCAGGCCGCGAACGTTGTCTTCGATTTGTGCGTTCACCACGATGCCGTTGACCGTCACCAGTTCGATATCGACGCCGTCGGGAATCGTCACGCTGCCGCTGCGCGGTGGTAGCCGGCTTGCAATCGCGTCAGCGATGCGCTGCTCCTCGACTCGGATCTCGTCTGCGAGTGATGCTTCGAGCTGGGAGAGTGCAGCGGCCTCGCCGAGCCGTCGTTCCTGACGAGCGAGGGCAGCGAGCAACAGCGTCTCTTCCAGCCCCCTCGCCGCTGCAAGCTCCTTCAGTCTGTCTTCCATTGCGTCGCGGTACGCAGCGGCATCGGTCCGAGCTTGCTGAGCAACCTCCCGTTGCAGCTCCAGCTCCGCGACGATGGTGCGCAGCTCGTCGAGCACGTCGAAGCTGTTCCCCGCCCCGATGTCGGCAAGTGTCTCGGCTCGGCTCGACTTCCACGGGTCGTCGCCCAGAACGTCGAGATGGTTGACGCTCTGGAACGATACGTACGAATCGATCGCTGCATCGCGGAGTTCGATGCGAGTGCGCACCTGACGGGCCTCGAGTGCAGCGATGGCGCGGTCGGCCTCTTCAGCTGCGGCCTCGGCGTCTGCGACCGATCGCATCGCTGCGTCGACTGCTGCCTGTTGCCCATCGACGTTCGCCTGCGCGGCCGCAAGCGCCGCTTCGAGTTCTTCGACTTCGGCCAACTCCACCTCGATCTCGACCGCCAGCGCGGCTGCTTCCTCCTGAACGGTTTTTCGCTCGTCTCGGAGTTCGTCGGGAGTGGCGGCGGACGCGACCGTGGCGACACCGGCGAGCGCCAGTATCGACGCGGTGAAAACGACAACCCGACGTTTCGAGGAACCAGAGGCGAGGAACAGAAGCATGGAGAGAGACCGCAAGTCAGCACACGAGGGTACTGTCCACCGTTGCTGCGCGTCACCCCGGTGATTCAGATGGCCCGATCGACCCGGGCTCCCTCCGGGATCGTTCGTGGAGCGGCATTGAGCGCCTCCATGGCGAAGCCGGCTGCCTCCTTGTAACGCCCCATAAAGGTCTCGATCTCGCGTCGGGGCATGACGTCGTCGATGTCGTCGAAGTAGCCACCGCATCGTTCATCGATCTCACCGAGGATCGCGATCGGACCGTGACCCCGGTTGCGCAGAACGAGCGAAGAGATCTCGTCGTGGAGTTGGTGCTCGTAGGCCGAAAGCGCATCAGGGTTGACGCCGTGTCGCACGAACTGCGCGCCGAGCACGCGGGCATCGACGATGGCCTGACTCGCCCCGTTGGATCCCACGGGATACATCACGTGGGCGGCGTCACCGATGAGCGCCATGCGGCCATCGAGCCAGGTCGGTGCCGGATCGCGATCGACCATCGGAAATTCCCACACGGTTTCGGCACGAGCGACGAAGGCCGGCACGTCAAACCAGTCCCACACCCAATCGGTGAAGTGAGGCAGGAATGCCGCCGTATCGATCTCGCGGTTCCAGCCAGCGACCGAGTCCCATTCCTGCTGCGAGTCGAGGGTCATCTCGAGCAGCCAGTTCTGCTGTTGAAGGCCGGTGGCCGGGTCGACCGGTCCGATCGGATAGTGGACAAAGCGCTGGTCGAGATTACCGACAAGCGTGAACGACGCTCCGGATCGGATCGGGGGTCCGGCGGCCGTTCCGCGCCAGAGCATTGCCCCTCCCCACCGTGGAGCGCCTTCGGCCGGCAAGAGTTGGCGCCGCGCCGCTGAGTTCAACCCATCGGCGGCGATCAGAAGATCGGCCTCGACGTCGACGGTGCCGCCCCCGGTCCGGTCCTCGAAGGTCACAGCGATGCCGCTACTGGTGTTTCGGTACCCGACCAGGCGATGGGCCTCGACGACTGCGTCGGGTCCGCAGCGCCGCCGAACCTCATCCAACAACACGAGCTGCAGTTCGCCCCGATGAACCGACCACTGGGGCCACCGGTAGCCAGCGAGCAGGCCGCGAGGTTCGGACCAGATGTCCTTACCGCCGCGGCCGACCAGCGCCCACTCCTGGGTGGCGATCCCGATGTCGGGCAGACGGTCAGCCAATCCGAGATCGATGAGTTCGCGGACTGCGTTGGGTTGCAAGTTGATCCCGACACCGAGTGGCAGGATCCGGCGTGACGATTCGAATACTCGGACGGGCACGCCGATCTCGTGACACGTCAGGGCCATGGTGAGCCCGGCGATGCCACCCCCGGCGACGACAACGGTCATTGGCGGATCAGATCCGTTCGAAGTAGCGCCGCATCTCCCAGTCGGTGACGGCTGCGTCAGCGGCTGCGATCTCGGTTCGAAGATGATGGGTGTAGTGATCGACTACTGCGTCGCCGAAGAATCGGCGAGCCGCGCTGCTCGCCTCGAACCGATCGACCGCATCTCGCAACGTGGACGGAACCAGTTCGAGGCCGGTGGCGGTGTAGACGTCGCCGGAGAACTCCGCAGGAGGTTCGATCTGGTTGCGGATGCCGTCGAGGCCGCTTGCAATCGCTGCGCTGAAGGCGAGGTACGGGTTCGTGTCGCCACCCGGAAGGCGGTTCTCGATCCGGAGGCTGGCGCCTGAGCCAACCACACGGAATCCGGCAGTCCGGTTGTCGGTGGACCACGCGATCTTCGTCGGCGCCCAGGACTGGTCCTGGTAGCGCTTGTAGGAGTTAATGGTGCCGGCCACGAATGGCATCAGGTCGGCGGCATGGTGCATCCACCCACCGAGGAACCAGCGAAAGACGTCCGAACGGCCGTCGGCGTCAGTTGAGGCGTCGTCGCCCGCAGCAAACGCGTTGCGGTCACCAACCCAGAGCGACAGGTGGATGTGGCAGCTGTTGCCGGGCTGGGCTGCGTCGGGCTTCGCCATGAACGTGATCGACACTCCCATGGAGTCGGCGAGTTCCTTCATCGCCTGCTTCATCACGACATGACGGTCGGCCATGGTCAGCGCGTCGGCGAAGCGGATGTTGAGTTCGTGCTGCCCTACGGCGGCCTCACCTTTGGAGTTCTCGACCGGCACGCCGCTGTCACGAAGTGCTCGGCGTGCTGCCCCGACATAGTCTTCAACCCGGCTCGCCTGCAGCAGGTGGTAGTCCTCCACATACCAACCCGCCGGTTCGAGATCGCGGTACCCCTTCGTGTGAGCCTCACGATAGGAGTCTCGAAACAGGAAGAATTCGAGCTCGCTCGCTGCGGCCGCACTGAAGCCATGCGCAGCGAGCGCCTCGATCTGGGCTTTGAGAATCGAGCGGGGCGCGACCGCAACCGGTTCGTGAGAGGCATCGTCGATCACGTCGCAGAGGACGAAGGCGGTACCCGTAGTCCATGCGGCTTCGCGCAGCGTTGCAAGATCGGGGACGAGATGAACATCGCCGTACCCCTTCTCCCAATTGGCGTAGGCGTACCCCCGGACCGGCTCCATCTCCATGTCGACGGTGAGGAGGTAGTCGCAGGCGTGGGTGCCATCGTCGGCGCAGGAGTCGAGAAAAAAGTCGGCATCGAACCGTTTGCCCATCGTGCGGCCGTAGTGGTCGGTGAAGCCGACCACCACCGATTCGATCGATCGGTTGGCGACGCGGGCGCGTAGTTCAGCGAGTTCCATGCCGGAGATCTTTGCTCAGTCGAGTCGCCCGGCGCATGCGGCCTCGAAGATCCGGGCTGCGAACTCTCGATCGACCGGGATGGGATTGGTCGTTGCCGACGGGTCGTCGATCGCTGCGGCCGCGATTACTTCGACGGCGGCCGCGTCGACGCCGAGCTCGACGAGTGTGTCGGGAACGTCCATCGACGACCGCATCGCCACGATGTGATGGACAAAGCCGTCGAAGCCGCCCGTGATACCCGCATAGGCCGCCAGCCGTTCGATCGTCGACTCGATCGCGGCGCGATTGGCCAACAGCACGTACGGCATCAGTGTTGCGTTGGTCATTCCGTGATGGGTGTCGAACGTCGCGCCGATCGGATGTGCCAGTGCGTGCATCGCCCCAAGTCCCTTCTGAAATGCGACGGCTCCCATGCTCGCAGCGGTGAGCATCTGGCCCCGGGCCCCAAGATCGTCGGGGGAATCGACCGCGACCGGCAGGTACTCGAGGACGAGCCGGCAACCCTCCATGCCGATCCCGTACGACATCGGATGATGAGCCGGTGAGCAGATCGCTTCGAGCGAGTGAGAGAGGGCGTCGATCCCGGTACCGACCGTGAGCGTTCGCGGCAGGCCGACCGTGAGTTCGGGATCGGCGATGACGACGGTCGGCAGCATCCGTGGGTGGAACACGACGACCTTCCGACGGCTCGTCTCGTTGATGATCAGCCCGGCTCGACCGACCTCGCTTCCGGTTCCTGCAGTGGTTGGAACGGCGATGATCGGAGCGATCGCGGTGGTGTCGGCGCGAGTCCACCAGTCTGCGACGTCTTCGAAGTCCCACAGCGGTCGGCTCTGTCCGGCGTGAAAGGCCACGACCTTGCCGACGTCGAGCGCACTGCCCCCGCCGATCGCGATCACGCCGTCGTGGCCGCCTCGTCGCATCATCTCGGTTCCGGCCTCGACGTCTCGGCCGGTCGGGTTCGAGCGAAGGTCGCTGAAGACGTCGTACTCGACGCCTGCATCACTGAGCAGTGAAACGATCGATCGCACCGGTAGGAGATCGACCAGACCGGGATCGGTGACGATCAGTGGCTTGGCGATGGCGGCTTCGACGCATGCATCGGCGATCTCGACGACACGGCCGACGCCGCTGCGGATCCGCGTCGGGTAGCTCCACGTAGCGTGCATGATCATCAGTCGTTCTTGGCGGTGAGGCCGCCGTCGACTGGGATGACTGCGCCCGTGATGAACGAGGCTGCAGGCAGGGCGAGGCTGAGCGTCATGTGCGCTACCTCCTCTGGCTCACCGTAACGGCGCAGCGCAGTGCGGCGACGCGCAAAGGTGTCGCGCATATCATCGGGTATTCCTTCGGTCATGCCGGTGACGATCGGGCCAGGGCAGATGACGTTAACCGTGATGCCGTGAACGCCGAGGTCGATCGCCAACGCTCTCGTGAGTCCGATCACCCCATGCTTGGCTGCGGTGTATGGCGCCATGTTGCGCTGCGCACCGATTCCTTCGGTCGACGCAATGTTGACGATGCGACCCTCCCCGCTGGCCTTCAGGTCGTCGAGGCAGGCCCGGACGATTCGCTGATGAGGGGTCAACATGACATCGAAGGCCTTGAACCATTCGTCCTCGAAGCCGGGATTTTCCACGGCGGAACCCGCGCCGATGCCGGCATTGTTGATCACGATGTCGATCGGACCGAGCTCGGCACGGATCTCGGCGACCGCAGCATCGATTGCGTCGGCGTCGGTGACGTCGAGGACGACGCCGTGCGCCGTGCCTCCGGCGGCGCGAATGCGGTCGACCACCGCCGCCACGCGCTCGGCGCCGAGGTCGGTCACGGCGACCTTCGCCCCCTCGTCAGCGAACAGGAACGCGGTCGCACGACCCATCCCTGACGCTGCGCCGGTGATGAGGACGACCTTGCCTTCGACGGAGCGGCTGCGGGTCGTGATGCGGGTCATGTCCGCTGACGGTATTCGGACTTGCGGATCTGTGCCCACTACCGTCGCCGTATGGACCTCGGACTCACACTGGGCTATTGGAACCGGGCGATGCCCACCGACCTTGTCGACTTGTTCAAGGCGGCTGATCAACTGGGCTACGACGCGGTGTGGAGCGCCGAGTCGTGGGGCTCTGATGCGTTCTCGCCACTGGTGCTCGCTGCGGCCCACACCGAAAACATCAAGCTCGGTACGGGTGTGGTGCAGCTGAGCGCCCGGACGCCGTCGGCGACGGCAATGCACGCGGTGACGCTCGACCACATCTCCAACGGTCGCGTGATCCTTGGGCTTGGCGTGTCGGGGCCACAGGTGGTCGAGGGTTGGTACGGGATGCCTTCCCGCCGACCGCTCGCCCGCACACGCGAGTACGTCGAGATTCTTCGGCGCGCGTTCGAACGTGAGGGACCGCTTGAGTTCCAGGGCGAGCACTACCAACTTCCCTACACCGGCGACGGGGCAGAAGGGCTCGGGAAACCGCTCAAGATCATGACGCACCCGCTCCGCCAGATCCCGATATGGATCGGCGCCGAAG
>Ga0115551_1002722_pt1 | contig 10651 bp, 8 predicted proteins | sample COGITO_mtgs_1103_FD_87179 | JGI IMG/M metagenome (GOLD analysis project Ga0115551, IMG submission 87179) | Pelagic marine microbial communities from North Sea - COGITO_mtgs_110321 | ecosystem: Environmental > Aquatic > Marine > Epipelagic | place: Germany:Helgoland, sampling site Kabeltonne... | reverse complement strand
TCATTTGTGAATCAGAAACAGGAGTTGTTAAGTGTTCATTTAGATCCAGAAAACCAGCAGATGTCTATAGACAGAAGCGCTAGTGGATTAGTAGACTTTCAAGAAGATTTTAAAAATATTCAAATAGGGCCCATTGGAGATTTGCCCAATACGGAAATTCCAGTATCTATATTTCTAGACCAATCTTCTATAGAGGTTTTCTTGAATGGTGGTCAAAAAGTCATGACGGCACAGTTTTTTAATACCAACCCATACAATCAATTGAAAATTGAAAATAAAGGCACAGAAAAGGCTGTTTTTAAAGGCTTAAAAATCACCCCAATTCATAGTATTTGGGGGCAGGATTAGACTGTTTTTATCATAAACCAGGATTTAGAAGTATAAAAACCAAATCAAAAAAGCCACTTTTTTAATCGCGCTAAATAGCAGCAATCGTTTGGTGTTTTTGTTCCAAAGGGGCTTTTTCATGATGGGATTTGCTTGTTTTTAATTACTTTCACTCAAATATATGCAAAAAACACCACTATGAAAATCCCTTTTTTTACGTTCTTATGTTGCGTTTCATTTATAGGTATACTCCAGGGCCAAACACTGGTTAATCCTGTGATTAAAGGTTTTGGAACTATTGGCGACGCACCCATGGCCGCTGAAAAGCCAGACCCCAATATGGTCTATAACATTGTGGTAGATGTGGCTACTGGAGATGAAGACAAAAGCCAAGTTTTCTTTGCGCTAAATAATCTAGCGCGACTCATGAACCTTCACGTCATGGGTGGTGTCCCTCCAGAGCAATTAAATGTGGTTGTAGCCATTCACGGCTCCGCCATATGGTCCGTAATGAACGATCAAGCTTACACCAAACGATATGGAATTGCCAACCCGCACAGTCCATTATTTGAAGAACTCTTGGCTCAGGGCGTTAAAATTGCCGTTTGTTCCCAGTCTATGTTTAAAAGAAAAATAATGCCAGAGGAATTGGCCCCCGGTTTAGAAATGGCCACCTCTGCACTTACCGTACTTACCACATACCAACTCAAGGGATACGCCTTACTAAAATTCTAGGCTAAGGCCTACGGCCGATGCTTATTTGGTTTTCGCGAGACAATTTTGCACAAAGCACCATTATTTGCTCCAATAATCCAACACCAAAACATCATCTACATGCCCATCCAATAAGGCCACAAAAGCCATGTGATCTGGATGAGGTAAATAAGTAGCCCTGTCCGCTTCACTTTCAAAAGTCACAAAAAAGCAGTGGGTAAAGCCTTTGTCTAATCCTTCGGGACTATTGTTTAAGCCCCATTCAAAATCCTTTATTTCCTTTATTTTAGAAGGCAAAGCAATAAAGGCAGACTCAATTTTTTTAAGATCAGCACTGCTAGAAGATTCTTTAAATTTAAATAGCACAATATGTCGCAGGGATTCTCTCATGGTGTTTTTGGCGTGTATTTGATCTTTGTTTTGGTTTGTTCTATTCACACAACCACAAAGCAAGGCAAAAGCAAAAAGCAATAAAAGATAGTTTTTCATCTGTTAAAGTTATTGTTTTTTAATTCAGATTAAATTGAATAAAGGTGTTTATGTTGCATAGGTACTTTAAAAATAGCTTCGCCTCTCTCCCTACCAGGAGATCCTTTGCGCCTCTCTCCCTACCAGGAGATCCCTTACGCTTCTCTCCCTACCAGGAGATCCCTTGCGCCTCTCTCCCTACCAGGAGATAGCTTCGCCTTTACAGGCTTCGCTGTTCCTTTGGCCCCTCTGTTGAAAATACAAAAACCACTTGCTTCGCAAGCGTATGTTTTTTTATCCCTCTTCGCTTACAAAAGCAAGCTTTTGACACTTATAGGCATAAAAAAACCCACTCCTAGGAGTGGGTTTTTGTGCTTTAAGTGGTGCCTCCAGGAATCGAACCAGGGACACATGGATTTTCAGTCCATTGCTCTACCAACTGAGCTAAGGCACCATGCTATTAAGCGGATGCAAATATAATTTCTAATTTAGGATATACAAACAAAAAGAGAAAAAAAGGCAATTGTTTTTTTAGATTTCACATCTTTGTAGCATGAAACTAGTGCTAGACATAGGTAATACCTTTGGTAAGTTGGTGGTCTACAGGCAAGAAGATGAGGTGTTTAGAGCTCAATTTGAGCACAAAGACATGTACACAACACTTATTGGTTTGTTTTTTGATTTTCCAGGTATAAAACAGGCTATTTTGTGCTCTGTAGTCGTTGTTGATTCAAAAATTCGTCTTTTTTTGAAGGAAAAAACAATTCTTTTGGAGGTGAATAATGAAATGAAGCTACCATTTGAAAACAAATATGAGACCCCAGAAACTCTAGGGGCAGACCGAATTGGTCTGGTAGCTGCAGCTGCCTTCAAATACCCAGGTAAAAACTGTTTGGTGGTAGACGCGGGCAGTTGTGTGACCTATGATTTTATTTCATCAGATGGAATCTACCGGGGTGGCGCAATTTCCCCAGGCTTACAAATGCGTTTTAAAGCCATGCATGATTATACAAACAAATTGCCATTTGTTACTTTAAATGAGGCATTTATTGCCCTAGGCACAAATACTCAGAACAGCATTTTAGCTGGAGCTGTCAATGGATTGGTCTTTGAAATAGAAGGTTGGCAAAGCAGTTTTGGGAGTACACATAAAGATTTAACACTTATTTTAACAGGTGGAGACGCACAATTCTTGTCTAAACGACTAAAAAATACCATATTTGCCCATTCTAATTTTCTGGTACAAGGCTTATGCCAATTGCTTGATTATAACACGCTTTAGATGTTTAAAAAGTTATTTTTCACCCTTGTTATTTGTCTATTTATAAAAACTAACGCCCAAGACGGCACGGTTTCTCCCTATTCATATTTTGGTTTGGGCACTTTTAATCCTGCGAATACGGTGGAGAACAATGCCATGGGGGGGTTAAGTATCTATGGGGATTCCATTCATGTAAACCTTCAGAACCCAGCTTCTTATGGTCTCTTGAAGCTCACCACTTATACTGTGGGTGTTTCTCACCGTAGAATGGCCTTGACTTCAGATACCCAAGAAAAAAGCACTGCCTTAACAGCTATTGATTATTTGTCTGTAGCTATGCCCGTAGCGGAAAACATTGGTATTGGTTTTGGTATTACACCAGTTACCTCTATGGGGTATATTTTAAATTCTAGCGCAGAAAATGCCAATGGTGAAACCATTACAAATGTTTTCTCAGGAGACGGAGGGCTCAGTAAAATATATTTCTCATTAGGTGCTGCGCCAATAAAAAACTTTACGGTAGGGGCTTCTGCCTTTGCTAATTTTGGGACTGTAAATAAAGAAAGGGTACAGTCTTTGAGTTCTGTATTGTTTGGAACCATAGACCGAAGAACTTCAAGAATGAATGGTTTTAATTTTCAGATGGCGGCCAATTACACGCCAAATATTACAGATAAACTGACTTTGTACACTTCTTTTGTTCATACAACAGGGTTGGATTTGAAAGCGAGTAATACGCAACAAGTAGGTTCGCTCTCATTGGTTAATGGGTCAGAATTAGAAGTCTCTGACTTAGACCTGGAGGCCGCCAATTTAAAAAACAATACCGTTAAAATTCCCTCTGTTACAACTTTAGGTCTTGGGATAGGAGAAAACAAAAAATGGCTACTAGGGGCCTCTTATACCATTCAGGAGATGGGTAGTTTTAGCAGTACTTTTCTAAGCCAATCAAATGTGGCATATTCTGAAGCATCTACCCTTAGGGTGGGCGGTTATTATGTGCCTGATTACGCTCCATTCGCTTCATTTTTTAAGAGAGCGACTTATCGCTTTGGAATTAGATTAGTCAATACAGGGATGCAGGTAAACAATCAGGCTATTAAGGATTTTGGCACAAATATTGGTGTAGGTTTACCAATGGGAGGCACTTTTTCTAATTTGAACATCGGGATTGAAATGGGTGCTTTAGGTACCTCAAAGGCCGGTTTGATTAAAGAAAATTACTTGAGCCTTCGCGTTGGACTCTCATTAAATGACAGATGGTTCTTGAAAAGAAAAATAAATTAATTATTTTTAGCCCTTATTTTTATAATTAACCACAATACATAACACCACCATGAAAAAGAAACTGCACATATTGACCATAGCCCTAATTGGTTTCGTTGGCGTTTTTAAATTACAGGCGCAAGACTGTGCAACCAATTTATCTATCTACTCAGAATTTGTAAAAGTGAAAAATTACGATTCAGCCTATGAGCCATGGAAGATAGTATACGAGGCGTGTCCAGAATTAAATCCTGCTAACTTTGTGTACGGGGAACGAATTTTAAAGTATAAAATTCAAAATAGCGCAGGAGATGAAAAGAAAGCTTTTGTAGATCAGTTACTTGCTTTGTATCCAAAATACAGAGAAATCTTCCCTGAAAGAGAGGCTTTGGCAGACATGCTTATTGACCAAGCCATGTTAAAAAATGACGAGAAGATTGCCACTACAGAAGAAATTTTCTCGATTTTAGACCAGGCATTTAACCAAGACCGTATTCATTTTACTAATGCGAAAGCACTTTATGTGTATTTTTCATACTTAGTAGATTTGAATGCTGCGGGTATAAAAGATTTAGACGCTGTGTTTGAGACATATGATCAGGTAGGTTCTAAAATAGAAGAAGAAGTAGAGTCTCTTAATCAAATGGTAAACAAATTACAGGCCAAAGAAGATGCTGGTAATATATCTTCTAGAGAAAAAAGACAATTATCGATTGCAGAGAGTAAATCAGAAACTTTTGTAAAGATCAATGAAAGTATAGACACCAAGCTGGGGAATTTAGCCAACTGTGAAAACTTAATTCCGCTTTACGAGAAGAATTTTGAAGAAAAGAAAACTGATGTAAAATGGGTTAAATCTGCTGTAGGTAGAATGTACAGCAAAGAGTGTACTGAAGACCCATTATTTGTTAAATTAGTTGAAGCCCAAAACGCTTTAGACCCAACTTCAGATACGTATTTTTATTTGGGCTTACTTAAAATGAATGCAAGAAATAGCCAAGGAGCTGTAGCAGACTTTAATAAGGCGGTAAGTTTAGAGTCTGACACTAAAAAGAAAGCCAACATACTTTATAAAATTGCCACAATTTATAAGAAGGGCAATAAGAGTTTGGCCAGAAACTACGCTCAGAAATCTATAGACAATAATCCTTCAATGGGAAAAGCTTATTTACTCATTGCTGGATTGTACGCAGAATCTGCTAACGAATGTGGAAGCACTACTTTTGAGAAAAGAGCCATTTATTGGAAGGCAGCTGAAGTGGCTAAAAAAGCAGCTCGTGTAGACTTATCTCTAAGAAGTAGGGCAAACCAAACGATTGAACGTTATATGGCATTAGCGCCATCTAAAACAGATATTTTCTCTTCAGGTTTGGCGGGAAAAACAGTTACTTTTAACTGCTGGGTAGGTGGTAGCGTTGCGGTGCCAAACCTATAAATGAAAGACATTAAGACCTTTAAGGATTTAAAAAGTATTGCCATTACATTTGTAACGGCAATACTTTTTTTTAGTTGTAATTCAAATGAAGGGACAGTTGTTTTTGAAGACCCAAAGGTGTCTCCTCAGGGGGTAGCGGAAAATTTTATATTGTATTATACTGAAACAGCTGAGTTTTCTGAAATACCGATGGAAGTGGCCATGGGCGGGGCATTAAAAAAAGATGCCAGGCTTATTGCTATTTTGAGGAGTTCAAAAAGTATGGATTACCAACATTTGGCATTCCCATACAGGACTTTTCCAGATGGACTCGTTTTGGAGGTGTTTGATTCAGAAGGCAAGAAAAGCGTGGTTAAATCCGATTATGGGATTATTTATTCTGCTACAAATGTAATAGATTTGAGGGGTAATGTGGTCATTACTACACATGACGGGAAGCAGTTGGAAACCCCACAATTATACTATGATCAAATAGGAGAATGGATTTTTACCGAAGAAAAATTCACCTATACCAATCCAGAAAACCAAACCATTATGGATGGAAAAGGTATGGACTTTAATAGAGATTTTAGTTTTTTAAATGCCCACAAAACTTTTGGGTATATGACCATTAAAGATACAGAAAGCGATGATTAGAATTTTAAAATATACCGAGTACTTATATTTAATAGTGGCTGTTTTCTCCCTAGTTAAAGTGATCAAGCTTTGGGGAAGTTCATTAGAGGAAATAGGTATTTTCTTGCTCTTTGGTGCTGTTTCAATTGGGATGTTCTTCTTTAGAAGAAATTACAGGTTGAAATTTGAAAAAAGACAAAACGAAAATAAAAAATAGTGGACTCAGACGTCATAATTATTGTAGTATCTCTCTTCTTTTCCGCCTTTTTTTCTGGGATGGAGATTGCTTTTATTTCAGCGAATAAAATTCATATTGAGATAGAAAAAAAACAAGAGGGGTTTCTGTCTAAAATCCTGACTAGGTTAACCAAAAGACCTTCGAAATTCATCGCTACCATGTTGATTGGTAATAATGTAGCCTTGGTTATATACGGTTTATTTATGGGAGACTTACTCATGGGACTATTTGAAAAATGGGCACCTTTAACATCTCCAGCATTAAGTTTATTTTTTACAGACTTTAGTTTACTTACACAAACGGTAATTTCTACGCTAGTTATTTTACTCACGGCAGAATTTTTGCCTAAAGTACTGTTTCAGATTTATGCCAATACTTTGATCAAGGCCCTAGCATTTCCAGCCTATGTGTTTTATTTTATTTTTTCACAGGTATCTAATTTTGTGATCTTTATTTCAGATTTGATTTTAAGGGTGATTTTTAAAACTTCTGGAGATTCAGTTCCATTGGCCTTTAGTAAATTGGAAATTGGCGACTATATTACGGAGCAAATGGAGGCAGTTGCGACCGAGGACGAGGTAGATTCGGAAATTCAAATATTTCAAAATGCGTTAGAATTCTCTGCAGTAAAAGCTAGAGATGTAATGGTGCCAAGGACAGATTTGTGCGCAGTGGAAATACATGAAAGTCCAAAGAATTTAGTGAAGATTTTTACAGAGACAGGATTTTCAAAATTGTTGGTGTACAAAGATACCATAGACAATATTATTGGCTACGTTCATTCCTATGAGCTTTTTAAAAAGCCCCAAACGATTAAGAGCATGCTTTTGCCTATTGAGTATGTGCCAGAGACCATGTTAATTAATGATATATTGAATGTACTGACCAAGAAGAGAAAGAGCATAGCCATTGTATTGGATGAGTACGGAGGAACTTCAGGGATGGTTACCGTAGAGGACATTGTAGAGGAATTGTTTGGAGAAATAGAAGACGAGCATGACAGCACAGACTTAATTGAAGAACAATTGTCTGAAAACACCTATAAATTCTCTGCAAGACTAGAAGTGGATTATCTCAATGAAACCTATCATTTAGATCTTGAAGAGCGAGACGAATACGGTACTTTGGGTGGGTTAATTGTTCATGTGACAGGCGAGATTCCTACCTTAAATGAAAGTATTATTATTGGCTTTTATTGTTTTACTATTTTGGAGGTTTCAGGTAATAAAATAGATTTGGTCTCTTTAGAGGTGCTTGAAAAGGAATAAAGCACTTTATAAAAGTTTAAAAATTAGAAGAAGCGAATAAAATTTAAAAAGAAAATGGTATTTTCGCCAACTGATTAAAAGATATTTAGAAAATGGCAGTATTAGAAAAAATAAGACAGAGAACCACGGTGTTAATCCTTATCATTGGATTGGCGTTATTTGCTTTTGTAATTTCAGGAGTATTTACCAATAGCGGAAGCGGATCTCCTATGGGAGGATCAGCCATTGGAAGTGTCAATGGAGAAGAGATTTCTATAGATGACTTTCGTCAAAAGTTAGAAGTTGCTGCCCAAAGGGCGGGAAGCCAAGCAACCACTGTTCAATTGGTGAACCAAGTTTGGAATTCATCCTTGAGAACAAGTTTGCTAAATCAAGAAATTGAAGATTTGGGTATCTCAGTAGAAGGAGATCAGATCATGAATTTTATAAAGAATACACCATCTTATTCAAACCAACCAGAGTTTCAAGATGAGAACGGTATTTTTAGTGAATCTTTGTTCATTGCTGCAGTTGCAGATTGGAAAGCCAATAACCCTTACAGATATTCTCTTTGGTTGCAAGACGAATTAGCCATTATGCAGTCTGCTAAAGAACAAATGTATTTTAACCTAGTTAAGGCAGGCGTTGGAACTACCTTGGAAGAGGGTAAATTTGACTATAAATTAGCGAATGACAAGGTAGATATCTCTTATGTGAGAATGCCTTTCTCTGCTGTGCCAGATACAACCATCACAGTAACTGCTGGAGAGATTGAATCTTACATCAGTAAAAATCCAGCTTTATTCAAGCAGGAGCCAGCAAGAGATATTCGTTTGGTTTACTTTGAGGAGAAAGCATCTAAAGAAGACGAACAGGCCGTAAAAGACGCTGTAGTTGGTTTGCTTTCAGACACAGAGGAGTACAATGAAAACACAGGAACTACTGAGAAAGTAGCTGGTTTTCTAAACACAACAGATTTAGGGGCGTTTTTAGAACGCAACTCAGACACTACTTACGATACTATTTTTAGGGCTAAGAATGAAATTGTGAGCACTTTTAAAGACTCAATTATCAGTTTAAATCCAGGACAAACTTTTGGGCCTTACAAAGAAAATAATGCTTACAATGTATCTAAGCTAGTCGCTAAAAAAAATAATGGTACCGTAAAAGCATCTCATATTTTAATTTCTTTTGTTGGAGCTGAGCGTGTAAGCCCAACTGTAACAAGAACAAAAGAGGAAGCAAGAAAAGAGGCCAACAGATTGCTTATAGAAGCTAAAAAATCAACTACTGTTTTTGCTGAATTGGCCAGAGATAATTCAGATGGACCTACAGCTTCAAGAGGTGGAGATTTAGGCTTTTTCCAAGAAGGACAAATGACACCAAAATTCAATGATTTTGTGTTTTCTAATAGAGTAGACGCTATTGGATTGGTTGAAACAGAATTTGGTTTCCATATTGTTAGGGTAGACGACAAACAGGATATTTTCCAAATTGCTACGCTGAGTAGAGATATTGCTCCTTCTGAGCAAACAATCAATACCATTTTCACTCAAGCGACCAAGTTTGAAATGGAGGTTACTGAAAACCCTAAAGAATATGTAGGTATTGCCAAGGAAGGTAACTTTGACGTAAGAAGTGTCAATAAGTTATTGGCTATGGATGAAAATCTTCCTGGTCTTGCTGCACAAAGAGGGGTAGTTCAATGGGCCTTTAACGAAGACACAGATTTAGGTGCTATTAAAAGATTTAATGTAAACAATGGTTATGCCATTGTGCAACTTACAGCCAGATACCGTTCAGGAACCATGACTGTTGCAGATGCTTCTGCTACAGCGCTTCCAATCTTGAGAAAGGAAAAGAAAGCCGCTTGGATTCTTAAGAATAAAGGAGGCAATACACTTGAGTCTTTTGCAGCCGCTTCAGGACAATCAGTAGAAACAGCTTCTGCATTAAGCGTGAAGAGCCCGATTATTCCTGGTGCAGGTAGAGAAGCTTATGTGGTAGGTAAGGCCTTTAATTTAACTGAAGGAGCCACCTCATCTTTGCTAGTAGGGGAGACAGGTGTATTCTTGGTACAGCTCAATAAAAAACAAGAAGCCGTTGCGTTAGATAGCTATGCTACTTACGCAGAAGCGCTTAAGGCAGGAACCCAAAACAGTATATTTTTTAGTAGTTATAATGCCTTAAAAGAAACAGCCACTATTGAAGACAACAGGGCAGTTTTCTATTAGTAGAAAGCACACAAATTGATAAAAAAAAGCGGCCTTTAGGCCGCTTTTTTTTATAGGATTATTGCTGCGAATTAACCTATCATTTCAGTATAATACAAGCTGGTTGGGTATCCTTTCTCTAAAAAATACTCTTTTATTTCAGCGGGCGACAACGTCTCTGAGACTGCCATAATAAAATCGCCTCCCCAACCTCCAAGGCTTTTTACAGCGCCTTTAAAGTCTTTAAACAGCCGCTCCTTGACCGGGGTCTGTTGAATGATATTTCCAATAAAAGACTCGTGAAGCCTGATGTAATTTTCGAGCTGTTTTGCGTTTTTAGCTCTGGCCAATTGAACGCTTAATTCATTGATTTCTTTGAGACTATTTTTCAGGGAGAAGTTTGCTAACTCCTTTTGTTTTAAATAAGCACTTATAGCTTCTCTACTGTCTTGCTTGCTGTTTAAGTGTACAAATACAGATTGTTCTTGTATTGCTTTCCCTAAAGTGATTGGCGCTATTTTTAAGGGTGTTTTTCCAGGATTAATGACAAAAGATATGGGATGTGTTGCACCAGCACATGCAATATCATAGCCTGAACCACCCATGGTTAGGGACAACAATTCATAGGGGTTTACTTCAGCCCAGAGCGCCACATTATGAATGAGTGTAGAAGAACTTCCCAGTCCCCAATCTCTCGGAAATTCTAAGTGGGTACTTACGGAAATACCAGGGCTGTTTTTTAAAAATGTGGGGTTTAGTTTTCTGGCGGTTTGTAGCAATTGAATTAAAAATTCAAGTTCGCTATTGCTGTTCTCTTCTTTGGGTTGGTCTAAAAGATCTAGAGAAAAATTGAAATCTCCCCAAATG
>Ga0115551_1002715_pt1 | contig 10660 bp, 8 predicted proteins | sample COGITO_mtgs_1103_FD_87179 | JGI IMG/M metagenome (GOLD analysis project Ga0115551, IMG submission 87179) | Pelagic marine microbial communities from North Sea - COGITO_mtgs_110321 | ecosystem: Environmental > Aquatic > Marine > Epipelagic | place: Germany:Helgoland, sampling site Kabeltonne... | reverse complement strand
ACTTACGAAGTGCTCACCGCGTTTTTCCTGGAAGCGACCTTCCTCGGCATTATGCTGTTCGGCTGGGACAAGGTGGGCCGCGGCCTACATTTTTTCGCCACCTGCATGGTGGCCATCGGCACGCTGATCTCCACATTCTGGATAATTTCCGCCAACAGTTGGATGCACACCCCCGCCGGCTATGAGCTGCGCGACGGTATTTTTTATGCAGCTGACTGGTGGGCTATCGTATTCAACCCATCATTCCCCTATCGCTTGGTGCATATGGTGTTGGGTGCGTTCCTGACTACGGCATTTGTAATCCTGGGTGTATCTGCTTGGTATTTACGCAAGGGCATGGCACCGGAAGCCGCCAAGGTGATGACATTCATGGGCGTGGGCTTCATTAGTATTGTGGCGCCATTGCAAATATTGGCCGGCGATCTACAAGGCCTCAACGTGCAGGAATACCAGCCGGCAAAAGTGGCGGCCATGGAAAGCCACTGGGAAACTCAACGTGGCGCACCGTTAATTTTGTTTGCGATTCCCGACCAGGAGGCCGAAAAAAACCATTTCGAAGTGGCTATACCTAAACTAGGTAGTCTAATTCTTAAACACGACATTAACGCCGAGGTTACCGGCCTCGACCAATTCGCGCCCGAAGACCGCCCACCTGTCGCGCCGGTGTTTTTCACCTTCCGGTTAATGGTCGGTATCGGGTTTTTGATGTTGTTCGCAGCCGTCAGTGGCTTATGGCTGGCATGGCGACGCAAATTATTAACCGCCCGTTGGTATCAGCGTTTTTGTATGCTGATGGCGCCTTCCGGATTTATTGCAGTACTCGCGGGCTGGTACACGGCGGAAATTGGCCGCCAACCCTTCGTGGTGTATGGCTTGCTGCGCACCGCCGATGCGGGCTCTCCCATCGCGGCCGCTAGCGTTGCCACCACGCTGGCCGTGTTCATCATTGTTTACGGCATCGTGTTCGGCTCGGGCCTGTACTTTATTTTGCGGCTAATAAAGCAAGGACCTGAGGTAGCCAACCAACCCAACACTAAATTCAAGACACCTGCCCGCCCACTGGCCTATCCGGACGCATAAAAATGGCTGAATACTATCCCCTAATCTGGCTCGGAATTATCGGCTTTGGCGTATTCATGTACGTATTTTTAGACGGCTTCGTGCTTGGCATCGGCATCCTGTCGCGCTTTGCGAAAGGCGAAACCGAACGCGATATTATGATGAATTCGGTGGCGCCGGTTTGGGATGGCAACGAAACCTGGCTGGTTATGGGCGGCGCCGGACTAATGGCCGCGTTCCCGCCCGTATACGCGGCGATGTTACCGGCGTTGTATTTGCCGCTGTCGCTAATGTTAATTGCGTTGATATTCCGCGGCGTGGCGTTTGAATTCCGATTTAAAGCCCAGCGCAAGGCCGGATGGAATCTGGCGTTTAACGGCGGCTCTATTGTGGCAACCTTTTGCCAAGGGATTACGCTAGGGGCGATTGTGCAAGGCGTGGCGGTGGTAGATGGTCAATATGCAGGCGGCGCATTCGACTGGCTTACGCCGTTTTCGATTATGACCGGTATCGCACTCATCTTTGGCTATGCCCTGCTCGGTTCAAGCTGGCTGGTGCTGAAGTCCGAAGGCGCATTGCAAGAACAAGCCTACCGCTGGACCACGCGACTGCTGATAGCGGTAATCGGGTTTATGGGCTTGGTCAGTTTATGGGTTCCGTTTTTGGATTTGGCTTATGCCGAGCGCTGGTTTAGCTGGCCGAATATTCTGTATTTATTACCGATTCCGCTAATCGTGGCGCTAGTATCTTGGGCGCTGTTCCGCGCGGTAAAGCGGCGTAACGATAGCCTACCCTTCATATATACGCTGGCGACGTTCGCGCTCGGCTACGTGGGATTAGCGATCTCAATCTGGCCGCATATCCTGCCGCCCGACTTAACCGTTTGGAACGCTGCTTCGCCGCCGGAAACACAAGGATTTCTGCTCATCGGCATGTCCGTATTACTGCCGTTTATCCTGTTCTATACCGCTTATTCGTATTGGGTGTTTCGCGGCAAAATGACCGCGGATGCCGGCTACCACTAAATTTATTAGTCAACGATGCAGCAACAGCGAAAACAACAACTTCTATGGTTTATTGGCCTTTGGCTAGCCGGCCTGGTAGTCATGGCCGGCGTAGCCTATGGCTTGCGTGGGCTGTTGGGGTTGATTTACTGAAGCCTTATTTATCGAAATAAGGATTATTGATCAGGCTTTACTGGGCTTGCGCGGCCAACTGATTATCGATTTCGGCTTTCAGCACATCGTAAGCCTTAACGCCGGAAAATGCCTTGCGGCCAATTAAAATGGTCGGCGTTGAACTCACACCAACCTCGCGCGCAATCCTGGCGTTCTCGTCCACCACCTGATCGGTAGCGCCCTGCTCCAGGCATTGCTTAAACGGCGCAACCGAAACGCCGCTTTCTACCGCTAAATCCAAAAAAGTGCCGGTCGGATCGCTTTGCCCGGACCAACGAGACTGGTTAGCAAACAGCTTTTCGTGAAACGGCCAAAAAGCCTTTTGCCGGGCCGCGCAGCGCGCAGCGGACGCCGCAATTTTCGCATTGCCATGCACGCTAAGTGGGAAATCGAAGAACACGAATTTCAGCTTGCCGGCATCCGCATATTCTTCGCGAATTTTTCGTACCGTCGGTGCGAATGCACCACAAGCGGGGCATTGATAATCGGCGAATTCGCGCACGACCAATTCAGCGTCTTCAGGCCCCGTAGCTACGCCTAATTTGTCGTACTCACTAACAAACTTCTCTTCCAAGCTGGCGCTTATTTCAGTACCCACTGGTTCGGAGGATCCACCACCCCCGGTTAACTCATTACCGAACATCAACACCAACAGCGCCACAATAATGGCGCCGCCAAAGATTAATCCCGGCACCACAAACTCTTGTAGGCCACTGCGATGGCGATGCGGTTGGTTTTTCGGTTTTTTACTCATTCAGACTTCCCTTTGTACGGTTCGATACAGCTTGCTGGCGCAAGAATAACATTGAGCCAGAATAAAGTTGATTTAGGCTTGGCCGGGATAACTCGCCACATTTTCCCGCCACGATTAATAATAATCCGCAACCAGCGCGGCGATTCGCGGCAACGCTTGCATCACCTCTTTCTGAGCACGCCCACGCAGTTTGCTATAGCCGTTGCGTATAACCTTGCTATTTGCGGCCTTAATACGCCGGTCCGTAACTTGCAACAAATCATCCGCAATCGATTCGCGGCGGGCGCTTACAAACGCCGGGAAAGAGCTTTCCGAATCCGCTTGGAACTCCTCATAAACCGGGTCCAGCGCCACTGCAAACTCTGGTAGCAGCGTACGTAAAGCACGCTCTACCAGTCCGGGCTTGGCTTTTATCACCAGCTTGAAAACACTACGCACTGCGATGTTTTTTTGTTGCACTTCGTCGTGAATAACGTGGCTACAGTCGGCCACCAATGGCTCGAAGTTAGCGCTACTCAGTAAGCTGGAAGACAAAGTTTTCATGCTAATAAAGTTTACCTAAACGCCGACCTAGTGGGGGCGGCATTCTAACAGCGCAGAGCGCGATTTATACGCCCCGACGCGTTAAACTACTGTATTTACTATTCATTAATCTTCTCTACCTGGACTTAAATGCCACGCTTTACTGCGAAAAATAAATTCAGCCACGCCGATACGCCACGCTTGGGAGTATTGCTTACCAATCTTGGCACGCCGGACGCACCCACGCCCAAAGCACTGCGTAAATATCTGGCGCAGTTTTTGGCCGACCCCCGCATCGTAGAAATTCCCCGATTGATATGGCGCATCATTCTGCACGGGATAGTCTTACGCACTCGCCCGGCCAAATCCGCGGCGCTGTATAAAAAAATCTGGACACATCAAGGCTCGCCGCTGTTGGTGTACGCGCAAGCGCAAACCGAAGGCGTAGCCAAACGTTTGCAAGCACGAACCTATGGCGCGGTAGCAGTTGAATTGGCCATGCGCTACGGCGACCCCTCTACCCCGGGTGCATTGCAGCGGTTACGCGAACAAGGCGTAGAGCGGCTGCTGATTCTGCCGCTGTACCCACAATACTCTGGTGCGACCACCGGCTCGGGCTTCGACGCGATCGCGGATGAGTTTAAGCGCTGGCGCTGGGTGCCGGAGTTTCGTTTCATCGGCCAGTATCACGACGATAGCCGCTATATAAATTGTCTGGCCGCCAGCATTCGCGAACATTGGGAAAACCAAGGCCGAGGCGAAAAACTACTCTTTTCTTTTCATGGCACGCCCACGCGTTACTTATTAAAGGGCGACCCCTACCACTGCCAATGCCAGAAAACCGCGCGCCTGGTGGCCGAGCAATTGGAACTTGATGACGACGCCTGGCAGGTAAGCTTCCAATCACGTTTCGGCAAGGCCAAATGGCTGCAACCCTACACCGACGCCACAATCGCCGGCTACGGTAAGCAGGGGATAAAGAAAATCGATGTAATCTGCCCAGGATTCTCGGCAGACTGCCTGGAAACACTGGAAGAAATCCAAGGCGAAAACGCACAAGTGTTTCACGAGGCCGGAGGCAAATCGCTACGTTATATTCCTGCGCTTAATGATCGTGCTGATCATTTGGATATGCTTACCGATTTACTCTTGGATCACGCCCAAGGCTGGCCCGAGTTGGCTGCCAAGGTACCTACAACTCGCGATCCGGAGGCTGCGCAGGCGCGAGCTAAAGCGTTAGGGGCTAAGCAGTAGCGAACTGCCGCGCCCTCGCTTTCATTCCCGAACCTGAGCTGCGGCTCAGGTTTGGGGTAACGAAAGGAGCAGGTAGATTTCACAGCTGAGCTAGATTGGGTTCAACTATGCGCCACGGCGCGTTTAAACGCCGGCCGCTGCTCTAAGCGCTGTAAATAATCTCGCGTTTGCGGGCTGTAATCGCCATCAATCTTTAGCCACTTGCCCAGGTATAGCGCGTAACCGATAGCAATATCGGCAATCGTGAAACGATTGTCGCAAAGAAATTCACGCTCCTTAATATGCTCGTCCAACCAGCGTAATCGGGCCAGGTACCATTTGCGGTAATCGGTGGCCACCTGTGGCGAGCGCCGCTCTTCGGGTTCTAGTTGTGAATAACGCAGATAAATGGTTTGCGGAAACGTTAGCGTCGCGTCGCTTTGGAACAACCAATTTAGATAGCTGCCATATTCCGGATGGTCTGGCTTTAAGCCAATCTCGTAGCGCTGATATTTTTCAACCAGATACAGGCAAATGCCGGAGGACTCGGTCATTACCGTATCGCCATCGGTAAAATACGGCACAGTGCCCAAAGGGGTCAGTTCTTTAAATCCGGGGTGGGCGTATCGCGGCGGAAACGGCATGGTTTCCAGATCGAATTCCAGACCGAGTTCTTCCATCGCCCAAAGCGGGCGTAGCGAACGGGCGTCCGCGCAGTGCCATAGTTTCATTTTCTGTCTTAATTTAAGCGTAAATTTAGCGTTAAAGTGTGCACGCGCTGGAGCTAGTCTGCAAAGCTAAAAACGTAAACGCTGTATTCTATGTCCAACAGCAAAACTAACTAACCTGTGTCCAGCTCCAGCATTAAACCCCGCCCGCATTATTACACCCTGCGCTTTTCCTGCCCGGACAGCACCGGCATCGTTTCGCGTGTGTCTGGTTTTCTGGCCGAGCACGGCGGCTGGATATTGCACGCCAGCCAGCACGCAGACGAAGACAATAACCGCTTTTTCATGCGCGTTGAGGTTAAGGCGGACTCGCTGCCGTTTCCCTGCGCAGAGTTGCGGAAGCGGTTTGCAGCCATCGCGCAGGAACTGCAGATGGATTGGCAAATTAGCGATAGCGCAGTGCGTAAACGCGTGGTTATATTGGTGTCCCGCCAGGAGCATTGTCTTTACGACCTATTGGAACGCTGGCGCAGCCGCGATTTGGATGTGGACATTGCCTGCGTGATCTCCAACCACGAATCCGCACGCAGCTTGGTGGAGTGGCATGGCATCGACTATCACCATGTGCCGGTGGCAGCAGACAACAAAGCCCAGGCCTACGCCGAAATAGAGCAACTATTTGCACAATCCGGAGGCGAGGCATTTGTGCTGGCGCGCTTCATGCAGATTCTGCCACCAGAACTCTGCCGTAAATATCTGGGCCGCATTATCAACATCCATCATAGCTTCCTGCCTAGCTTTGTCGGCGCCCGCCCTTATGAGCAAGCCTATAACCACGGCGTGAAACTGGTTGGCGCGACTTGCCATTACGTTACCGAAGAGCTTGATCAAGGGCCGATTATTGAGCAAGACGTTATCCGGATCGGTCACGGCGACACAGTGAAAGACCTGATTCGCTACGGCAAGGATATTGAAAAGGCAGTACTGGCGCGCGGCCTGCGCTTCCACCTGGAAGATCGCGTACTGGTTAACGGCAACCGTACGGTGGTGTTGCGTTAGGCCTGCTTCCTAATTAGGCAGTCTCTGCGAGGTATCTGTAGCGATATCACGGCTCAAAGCAGGCAGGTTCAAGTCGTTACCGTTAAAATTTCGATACCGATAGTCCCGTCGCACCAGCACGCCGCCGCGGGCATCGCCCTCGCCTGGGGGGAGCAATTCTTCCTGCACGTTCTTGAGATATTTTTCGCCGAAAAGAACTTCCAGGCCTAGGGAAAACGCCAGGCTCGGTTCAAATTGATTTTCCCGCAGCCACACTACATGCGGGATAACTTCCGCGAACAACCACTTGCTGTAAATGCGGCGGCGTAAACGTACCGCGGCCGTATACCCGCGGACACGGAACGGTTGGTTTTCGTTATCGAAAAACGAAGAACCGACTAGGCCCAAATAGTTGCGTTCGCCGGATAATCTAAAAAGAGACAGCGAACTCACAACGTTGGTGTTGTCATCGTCGTCTTGCCATTGGTAGCGCACCGAGGCGCGGCTGGCCCAGTCATTGGAAAAACGGCGGTCGAGATCAAGTTCGGCCTTATGGCCAAAACCATCCTGGGTAAACCAGAACGGAGACTCCTTAACCCGAAAAGACCATTTCTCGCTCGCCCATTGTCGGCGAAATTTACCGCGCACGAATGGGTCAGGTGGAAACCTGACTTTCACGCCAACGTCCAAATCTATTTTCAAGCCACTGCGGTTGATTATCTCTTGCCGCAACCCTGCAAAAATATCACCTAAACCGCCATCATCCTCGTCGTCATCTTCCCGGTCAGCGACCTCTCCGAGCACGCGGTCGCCTAGTCCACCTAACTCAGCGGCTTCGGTTTCCCGCTCTTCGGTATCGCTTTCCAACAGGAACTTAAGCTTGTCTTTAGTATAGGGAATCCGCAATTTTAACCGGAAATCCAGATCGAACTCGTTTTGATCCAGCTCCGCAAAACGCTGGCGCAGGCGTAATTCGCCAAAGGTGCCGGAAACCTCGTCGAATAAATCTTCAGACGCGAAAAACCCATCTATTTGCCGGGACGTATCACCCATGCGCCGCGATATCCACCGGTGTGGCTTGGTAATATATTCGAGATAACGCCAGGCGCTCTCGTCTTCCTCCACATCCGTTTCAGCCGCATGCGTAGGCGTTGCGCCAAGAGCACAGGCGAGCAAGACGGCAACAGCCGATGCTAAATAAAATCGGGAAATATACGTAGGCGAGGATGGCACGGTAGTGCAGCTTGGTGAGTTCTGTGAGGCCGGGCGTCTAGCATATTCTTTCCTATCAGATTACCCAAGTCCTGCATCAAACCGCAGTAATCAGTACAACCCGCTTGGGTCAGATATTTTCGATCTGTTTGCGCGGCTTCACGATTGTGATTGTTGCGGGCACAGACGCTGGCTATCTTCCGAAGAGCATAATGATACTGAGTCGCATCAGAATATATTTTCGTATTGGCGGGATTTTTAACCGTATTTTTTGCGTCGTTCCGCTAACGCCGCCTGCACCCCATCCTCAGCCACTTTGGCAAAGAAGCTCACAAAGCTTTCGCTCTGGTGGAATACGGCATCTAGTTCGGCGGCTTGGTCGCCGGAGGCGTATAACCCCATATTCTCGTAGAAACGGCTGGTGGCCTGCTTGAGAATCGCAAGATTATTCACCGGGGTTTTGGCAACATCTGCTGCCAAGGCATCTACCGTTTCTTCCAGTTTATCCAGCGGTACAACACGGTTAATCAAACCCAGTTGTTCGGCTTCCGTGGCACTGAACAGACGTGCCGTATACAGGAATTCTCGGGTCTTTTTCATGCCGATGAGCATCGGCCAGAGAAACACTGTGGGCGGTATGCCTAAATCACGCCCGGCGGGATGCCCGAACTTGGCCGTTTCGGCGGCAACAACCAGATCACACATGGCTATCATTTCGCCGCCACCGGACAAACATAAGCCCTGTACTTGAGCAATAATCGGCTTAGGGAACTTCCACATCGACCACCAGTACTCAAGGATAGTTTTGATGTCTTCGCGGTCACGGTCTAGATTCAGTTTGCCGTTTAGTTCCGCCGGGTTTTGCGACATGAGCCAGTCTTCGCCGTCCAGATCATAACCCGTAGTAAAGGCTTTGCCAGTGGCTTTAAGCACCACCACGGACACGCTGTCGTCATATTTCACCGCATCCAACGCGGCCTTGAAATCCGCCAGAAAGCTGGCTGACATGGCGTTCATTTTATCTTCACGATTAAAAGTAATGGTGAAGATTTTGCCGCTTTGCTTGGTCAGCAAATTTTGATCAGTCATGCAGTTCTCGTCCGGTCGACACTACGTCGCCGAAGTATCAGCATTCCAACGTTTGTGTTGTGGTTATCACCACCCATGTTTCGCAAGTTCCATCTTGAACATAAGCACGATGAAGTTCCAGATCGTCTTGATCTGCTCCCACACCGAGGGGCTATAGCGGGCTTGCTGACGAACGTAATGACGGAGTTCTTCCAGTTCTTCTGGGCCCATTTCCGGAAAGATGGGCATGCCGCGCGACACCAGCGCCCCATCATGCACGATGGCGGAAAAAGCGGGGGCGGATAACGGCACGCTTGAAGCGCGCAGGTCCGGCGCATAGCCGCCGGCTACTACTGCCGTGCCGTGGCAGATTGAGCACTCTCTAAAATAAAGTCGCTTGCCTTTTTCAGCTTTGGTGGCATCCACCACGAAGTCTGTATTGTCGATCACTTCGGGGCGTGATGGCGGCGGCGATTTCGGCAGTTCGGCGCTGCCGTCCAACGCGTAAACCAGGAGCCGACGCGGATGGTTACGACCCACCCAGCCGTGCTGCGCCGACATCGAACCCATCAACATTTGGCTACCACCCCAGCCGGCCATTACGGCGACATACTGGCGATCGTCCACACTAAAAGTGAGCGGCGGTGCTTGCGTACCCACACCCATGTCACGTGCCCAAAGCTCGTCGCCGGAGTCAGCATCCTGAGCAACGAAGCGGCCATCGGCACGACCCTGAAACACCAGACCGCCGCGCGTAGCAATAACCCCGCCGTTGCTAATGCCGGGCGTCTCGACTTCCCATATTTTTTCCTGCTTAAGCGGATCCCAGGCCAATAAAGCACTGCTACCCGCAGCTGTCGGTACATCGTCGAAATAGCCCTCAAGCCCCAATGGATCCTTGCGCGTCATTTTCCATTGCCGCGGTTTACGCCCCTCGTCGTTGTAATAGCCCGGCATCTCGCGGGTGGGTATGTAGACCAGTTTGGTATCCGGGCTGTAGGCCATGGGATGCCAATTGTGGATGCCGCCAGAACCCGGCCAAATTAGGGCTTCACCGTTTTCATAACGCGCACCGCGTACTTCAACGGGACGACCTGTGGTCAGGTCCACGCGCTCTGCCCAGGTTACTTTGCCCAGCTTTTCCGCCGAGATTAGCTTGCCGTTTTCGCGATCGATAACGTAGAAAAATCCGTTTTTTGGCGCGTGCAATAGTGCCTTGCGCGGTTTGCCTCCCACCGTGAGATCGGCCAGCACCATGTCCATGCTCGAATTGAAATCCCAGCTTTCGCCGGGTGTCGTCTGGTAATGCCAGACGTATTCACCGGTATCGGCATCCAGCGCCACCACCGAGCAGAGAAACAGGTTGTCGCCGCCGTCGGGTGAGCGCAGCTTATGGTTCCAGGGCGAGCCGTTACCCGTTCCCAGATAAATGCGGTTGAACTCGGGGTCGTAGGTCATGGAGTTCCAAACCGTGCCGCCGCCACCGAATTTCCACCACTCGCCTGTCCAGGTCTTGGCGGCCATTTCCATGGCGGCGTTCTCGAAGCCCTCCGCCGGATTACCCGGCACGGTATACCAACGCCAGCGCTGCTCGCCGGTGGCGGTATCGTAGGCGGTTACGTAACCACGGACCTCGCCGAAATCAGCGCCACCGTGGCCTATTATTACGCTGTCATTAAACACCCGCGGCGCGCCAGTAATGTAGCGGTTGTCACCCGGCTCCGTGGTTAGAACAGACCACGCCAGCTTACCGGTCGCGGCATCAAGGGCGATAAGCCGGCCATCTTGCACGCCGACATATACCCGCCCTTTCCAGAAGGCCAGCCCGCGAATACCCCAGGCCAGGCGCATTTTCAGCGGGTCTACTTGTGGGTCGTATTTCCAAAGCATCTTGCCGCTGACCGCATTAATGGCATGCACTTCGCTGT
>Ga0115551_1002712_pt1 | contig 10664 bp, 7 predicted proteins | sample COGITO_mtgs_1103_FD_87179 | JGI IMG/M metagenome (GOLD analysis project Ga0115551, IMG submission 87179) | Pelagic marine microbial communities from North Sea - COGITO_mtgs_110321 | ecosystem: Environmental > Aquatic > Marine > Epipelagic | place: Germany:Helgoland, sampling site Kabeltonne... | reverse complement strand
GCACCCCAAGGACGGCGAAACCTTAGTGGACGCGGGACGAGGGGAGCATCCCAACGTCGTCACCGGCGTGGTCATCGACGCGGCGGGTAAGTGCGCGTGGACGTCGTGTCTCGACGGCAAGATCCGCGCGTGGTCCCTAACAACGCGTACGGACGATGGCGACGCTGGAGTTGATGGCGACGCTGGAGATGAAGCGGTCAACCTGGAGTTGATCGGCGAGTGGTCCACGGGGCAGGCGGCGCTGTGTTTGTCGCTGGACACGGAGTCGAGGGTGCTTTACGCGGGCACCGCGGATGGGAAAGCCTTTGCGTTTGACGCCGGGCCGGTGGACGGGGACGAATTAACTAATGGGTTCGAGTGCGGGAGGGTGCTGAGCGCGTGGGTGGCGCACGACGACGGCGTGACACGTTCGGTGTCGCACGCGCGGGGTGGATGCCTGACCGGCAGCAGCACCGGGCCCATGTACGCGTGGCGGGTCGACCGGGATCTTAGTGACGGGTCCCCGCCGACGCTTGTGAGAAAGATGATCGGGCACGTCGCGGCGGTTGTGTCCATCTCGGTTGGGAACCCTCGTCACGTGGTGTCGGGGGCGCACGACGGGACCGTGCGCGTGTGGAACGCGCCGGATCTCTTAGCCGAGGATGACGAGGACGAGGCTCCGATCGCGGTGGACGGCGGAGGAGGATTGGATGACGGGGTGAAGAAATCTGAGTGTTTGTACGCGGTGACTGGGCACACGGTGTGGCTCGGCGGGGTGCAGGCTGACGAGACGCGGATCATCTGCGACGGCGCGAACAACATCGCGATGTGCTATGACTTCAGCGAGGATCCTGATGACGACGGGGATATCTGATGGTTCGATGACGCGGCGGTTGTTCGATCGAGAGGGAGGACCTGCAGATTAACGAACAGGGACCGAGTTGGTTTGACGGGATAATGTAAAATGAGCGGCTATCGAAACACGTCGTGCAGACGGTGTACGAGAATCAGACTGATTTTTCACACCAAATGTGAAATAATAGCGTTATTTCTCGCCTTTCCCCGATCCACGACCCTTTGCGATTGATGAAAGGACCAACCAACCCGTATTCGTGAACCTGATTGGCCGTTCAGAGGGTCGGACGATAAGATTAACAGTTTATGCCTTTGCGCTTTTCTGCGGTATATACCAACCGAACGGAGAGGGTTTTTTGAGTTCGCGGATTAGATTTTTTGTAGAACGAAGGGACGCGACTGAATGTTCAGTCTGATAGATCTGATTAAAAGTGATTGGATTATTCTTTTCGTCAGACAACTCAAGATTCCTCTCCGGGCTCACTGTAACTGCACACACACGCGTCCCTGCAGTCGGTTAGAAATTTACCGCGAACGCACACGTGCAGCACACGCCCCCGCGCACGCGCCGCACACGACTCACGCGACGATGAGCAACGTGACCGACGACGACGACAAGATCGTGAAGAACTCGTGGACTCCCGAGGTGCGTTCGACTCGACGGCGCGAAACCTTTTCCCGGCGCCGCCGCCGCCATTCCGGGCCGCGGCCAACCACCGTTAGGAAAAGTTTTTTCCTCGGTCACCACGGTGTTGAACCGATCGGGTTTACGCGCCCTAGGGGCGCCGACGCGACCGATTTTAGCCCATGAAACCCCCGACGACGTCGACCTACTGACCAACACCGAACATCCGTACCCGAATTCCGCAGGAGGATGCGCTCCTTCGCGAGCAGATCCAGAAGCTCGGGGGCCCGGGCAACTGGACCGCTATCGCCGAGGCTCTGCCCGGTCGCTCGAGCAAGAGCTGTCGTCTGAGGTGAGCCCCGCGCGGCCTCCTTCGTCGTCCATCTCGTCTCGCACCCCGCGGATCGCCGATCGAGGAAGTGCACGAGTGTGTCGAACGCACCGGCGCTTCGCCCGATCGTTTCCCGCCCTCTCCGGCACGCCGCGACGCGCCCCATCGGCCCCCCCCCGACTTCCCGTGTTCTAATCCTCCGCTTCTAATCCGCCCCCCCGTCTCCCGCGCCGCAGGTGGTGCAACCAGCTCAACCCCATGGTCAAGCGCGGCCCGTTCACCGAGGATGAGGATCGTGCGATCCTCGTGGCGCACGCCATCCACGGGAACAAGTGGGCGGTCATCTCCCGATCCATCCCCGGCAGGTGAGCGCCGCGCCTCCCCTTAACCCACTCCCGAACAACAACTCGTCGTCCCGTCCCGCGACTCTTCGCACATCCGGGTGACGCGCGAGCGTGGATCGTGACAAAGCTGGTTTTTATCACTCGGAAAGGGCCAAATCGCGGCTCGGTTTTTCGGTTTGGCGAGTCGTAACCCAGGAAGTGGGGTCCCGGTCGAACACAGAGTGATTTGGATTTTCGTCCATTTTCCCACTGCCCCTTCGCATTCGCGCGGCTGGGAGATTCAGATTCCGTTACTTTCCACCGGAAAGGGAATATACTGACTGCCACCTGGGCGAAGAGTCGGTTTGGGGTAACTACCTCTGCGCGCTTTTCAAGACTGGTCTCCATACGCACGCTCGCGCCAAAACGGAACCGGAATAAAATCGGCTGACCTTTATCCAACCCCACCGCCCAATCATCGACAGGACCGATAACCAGGTCAAGAACCGATTCAACTCCACCCTTCGGCGCCTCTTCGCCAACCAGACCTCGATCAAGCCCGCGGGCATGGACGTCGCCACGAAGAAGCGCAAGCTCTCACAGAACGACGGCAAGTCGGGTAAGAGGACGATCCCTCGGGGCGTCGGAGTCTCGTCTCCGAAATCCGCGACGGATTCCGACGACGACATCATCACCGGCCTCGAGCAGCTCGTGCAGGCGTCCCTCGAGGTCGAGAAGCACACCGGCTCGGGCGGCGAGGAGAGCGACGACGAGCGCAACGTCCGGCGCGGCAAGGCGGCGTCCGGAGCCATGAAGGAGATTGGCGAGTCCTCCGTCCGCGGCGCTCGAGCGTTTTCGGATCTCGCCACGTTGGCGGCGAAGGGGTTCGCGGGTGTCCCCGGCATCTCCTCGTCCCAGATGGCCGCGACCGCCGCCGCGTTCGAGAACTATCAGAAGGCGGCGCAGGCTGCGTCGTACGCCGCGGGCATCGCGCCGTCCGCGGTGCCCGGGCTCGCCGGCGGGTTTGGGCGGCATCCGTCGTTTCATCACTCGGGCGACGCGCCGAGCTCGCAATCCACCGGCGCGTTCCCCGGGGCGCTCGCGGCGTTCGGGGGCAACGCGGCGGCTGCGCAGGCTGCGGCGTCCGCTAACCCGCTGCTCGCGTCGCTGGTGCAGGCGCAGAACCAGGCTGCGGGCGGGTTGAACGCGATGAGTCTGCTCGGCGGCGCGAACCAAGCGCTGTTGCAGCAGATTCTTCTGCAGGCGCAGGTCAAGGCTTCGATGGCGCCGCCGCCCGTGCAGACGCCCGTGCAGAAGGCTTCGGCTGTGAACGGGTCCGAGGCTTCGGACATGAGCGCGCACGGGGGAACCGCGTGGGCGGCGGCGATGGCGGCGATGGGCCCGCAGATGTACGCGCAGATGCTCGGCAACCCCGCGTTCTTCGGAGCCGCCGCCGTCTGAGATCGCCTCACCAGAGAATGCCTCACCGTGTACCACCACCAACCACTGTACTCCATATTACGAACGATTCTTTATCCATCGAGGCGAACGAACTTAGCGCCGAAGGGCTAGTGTATTAGGGTTGAATGAAGACTACGACTCTACGAAAAACGTCCGTCTCGTCGCGGCGATTTCCCCCCTTTCATCGCATCGATTGACTCGTCACCCCCCCCTTTCACCCTTTCACCCTTTCATCGCAAATTTACATCGAATCATGACTTGGACAGCTCGTGCGCCCTATCAGCGGCCGCCTTGACCGCCCCTTGGAACGCCGCCCGCACGCCGCACTTCTCCAGGTGGTGCACCGCCGCGATGGTTGTCCCCGCCGGCGACGTCACCGCGTCTTTTAATTCACCCGGATGCTTCCCCGTCTCCAGCACCATCTTCGCGGCGCCCATGACGGTGCGCGCGGCGAGGTCCTGGGCGATGGCTCTGGGAAGTCCCGCGAGCACGCCGCCGTCGGCCATGGCCTCGATGACCTGGTAGATGTACGCTGGTCCCGAGCCGGAGACTCCGGTGACGGCGTCCATCTTGGATTCGGGCACTTCGTGGCATTTGCCCACGGCGCCGAGGAGGTTGCCGGTGGTGGCGACGTGCTCGGGGGTGCACGCGGTGCCCTTGGACATGGCGCCCGCGAGGCACCCGACGAGGCATGGGGTGTTTGGCATGACGCGCATGATTGGGACGTTCGCTCCGGCGGCGTCCTCCATGGTGGCGAGGGTCACGCCCGCCGCGATGGAGACGACGAGGACGTGGGGGCCGAGGAATGGCTTCATCTCGCGGAGGAGGTCGGCGACCGCGTAGGGCTTGACGCTGATGAACACCACGTCCACGTTCTTCACCACCTCCTCGTTGCTGCCGCCGATCTTGCATCCCCACGACGCGAACAGGTCCCGCCTGGGCTGGTTGCGATCGATTATGGTCATGTCGACGCACTTGGCGACGCCCGCGGCGTCGAAGCCGCGGCAGAGCGCCTCGGCCATCTGGCCCGCGCCGACGAATCCTACCCTGAGACCCATTATATCCGGTTCACTCGGCGTGTTTCTGTTCGGTTCGCTCGTGAAGCTCCGCTGGCGAGTATGGGGGCCGCCGCCACGGTGCGTGCCCACCAAAAAAGCATTGATTGCCAACAAATCACGGCGGATGAAATAGAAATAGGCAAATAGCCGATATTTGTGACTGTCAGCCACTCGGAGTTTGCAAATTGGTCGAGTATTTTCCACTTTTCTGTATGGGCGCACGGTGAGCCGATTTTTTGTGACACGAGCAGGGGGAAAAACGGTCGGGGGAACCAGAGCTCATCAGTTTAACGCGCACGCTCTTCGACAGCGTCGCCGAACCCGCACCGACCGCCCGCGCGCGCGCCGATACCCATCACCGCGCATCATGGTGGACGTCACTGAGATCGTCGCGATCAACGAGAACGTCGCCGCGGCGCCCAAGGTGCGCGCACGCGCCCCAAATGACCACCCGCCCCCGAACCGATACGATACACAGCTGTGTCTCGCGACCGGATCTGACGTCGATACCCCCGTCCCACACCGAACGTATCCAGGCCAAGAAGGCCCCCGCGGCGAAGAAGCCCAAGGCTCCCCTCGGCGAGAAGGACGTCAACGCGGCCAAGCCCACGTCATCGTCCGCCTCCGACGGCAAGGCCATCGAGGACATCTACCAGAAGAAGACCCAGCTCGAGCACATCCTCCTCCGCCCCGACACCTACGTCGGCTCGTGCGAGAAGACCGAGGAGAAGGCATGGGTGTACTGCAAGGAGACCAACAAGCTCGTGCAGCGCCAGATGTCCTTCGTCCCGGGCCTGTACAAGATCTTCGACGAGATCCTCGTCAACGCCACCGATAACAAGGTGCGCGATCCGACCATGGTCACCCTCCGCGTGGACATCGACCAGGAAGCCGGCTGCATCCGCGTGTACAACGACGGCAACGGCATCCCGGTCGAGATGCACAAGGAAGAGGGCGTCTACGTCCCCGAGCTCATCTTCGGACACCTGCTCACATCGTCCAACTACAACGACGCCGAGAAGAAGGTCACCGGAGGCCGAAACGGATACGGAGCCAAGGTGAGTTTATTTGTATTTCCGTATGAGCGATTAGACTGACGTCGTGTGTTACTTTAACAGCTCGCGAACATCTTCTCCACCGAGTTCGTGGTGGAGACGTGCGACGGGAGCCGCCAGCGCCGATACCGCCAGGTGTTTAAGAACAACATGGGCGAGAAGTGCGAGCCGGTGGTGACCAAGTGCAAGCCCACCGACAACTGGACATGCATCACGTTCAAGCCCGACCTCGCCAAGTTTAACATGACGGAACTTGAGGATGACACCGTGGCGCTGATGTGCAAGCGCGTGTACGACGCCGCGGGTAACATCGGCAAGAACACCAAGGTTTTCCTCAACGGCGACCGGCTCAAGATCAAGGGCTTCAGCGATTACGTCGACCTGTACCTGGAGGGACGGGAGAACGCGCCCAAGATTATGGAGAAGGTTAACGACCGCTGGGAGGTTTGCGTGACCATCTCGGACACCGGCAACTTTCAGCAGGTGTCCTTCGTCAACGGCATCTGCACCATGAAGGGCGGTACGCACGTCAACCAGGTCGCCGATGAGGTGGCGGGTAAGCTCCTCGAGAAGATCAAGAAGAAGGAGAAGTCCTGCAAGAACCTCAAGGCGGCTCACGTCAAGAACCACCTCTGGGTCTTTGTCAACGCCCTCATCGAGAACCCCGCGTTTGACTCGCAGACCAAGGAGACCCTCAACACCCGCGCCTCCAACTTTGGCAGCAAGTACGAGTCCAGCGACAAGGTCATCAAGCAGATGATGAACAGCGGCATCGTCGAGCAGATCCTCTCCTGGGCCTCGTTCAAGCAGAGCAAGGAGATGAAAAAGTCCGACGGTAAAAAGGCGACCCGGCTCACCGGCATCCCAAAGCTCGACGACGCCAACGACGCGGGCGGCCGCAACTCCGAGCACTGCACCCTCATCCTCACCGAGGGTGACTCCGCGAAGGCACTCGCCGTCTCCGGCTTATCCGTCGTCGGACGCGATCGCTACGGAGTCTTCCCGCTCCGCGGTAAGCTCCTCAACGTTCGAGACGCGTCGCACGATCAGATCATGAACAACGCGGAGATTAACCACATCAAGCAGATCCTCGGCCTCCGCCACGGCACCGCGTACGAGAGCGCCAAGTCCCTCCGCTACGGCCACATCATGATCATGACCGATCAGGACCACGACGGTTCGCACATCAAGGGTTTACTCATCAACTTTCTTCACGCGCACTTCCCGTCGCTGCTCAAGATCCCCGGCTTCCTCGTGGAGTTCATCACCCCGATCATCAAGGCGACCAAGGGCAAGAACAGCAAGGTGTTCTACACCCTCCCCGAGTACGACAACTGGAAAGAAGCGGCCGAGGAGACCGGCACCGGACGCGGCTGGCACATCAAGTACTACAAGGGTCTCGGTACCTCCACCGCCAAGGAAGCGAAAGAGTACTTTGCCGAGCTGGACCACCACAAGAAGACCTTCTTGTGGTCCACCGACGGCGACGGTAACCTCATCGACATGGCCTTCGCCAAGAAGCGCGTCGAGGACCGCAAGGCGTGGCTCAACGCCTACGAGCCCGGCACCTACCTGGACATGACGGGCGACGACGTTCGTTACGATGACTTCATCAACAAGGAGCTCATCCTGTTCTCCAGAGCGGATCTGATGCGCTCGATCCCTTACGTCGTCGACGGCTTCAAGCCGTCGCAGCGCAAGGTGCTCTTCTCCTGTTTCAAGCGTAAGCTCAGGTCCGACATCAAGGTGGCGCAGCTCAGCGGCTACGTCTCCGAGCACTCCGCGTACCACCACGGAGAGGCGTCGTTAGCGTCCACAATCGTGGGCCTCGCGCAGGATTTCGTCGGGAGCAACAACGTCAACCTGCTGGTCCCCTCCGGCCAGTTCGGTACCCGCCTCCAGGGCGGCAAGGACCACGCGTCCCCGCGTTACATCTTCACCAGGCTCGCGCCCATCTGCCGCGTCGTCTTCCCCGAGTGCGACGACGCCCTCCTCGATTACCTCGACGAGGACGGGCAGGTGATCGAGCCCGAGTACTACCTTCCGATCATGCCCCTGCTGCTGGTCAACGGCGCCGACGGTATCGGCACGGGTTGGTCCACGTCCATCCCCAACTTTAACCCGCGCGATATTGTCGCCAACATCCGCCGCATCCTCGACGACGAGTGCACCGAGCGCATGCACCCTTGGTACCGCAACTTTCACGGGACCATCGACGAGGAAATCGTCAAGGGTGAGATTCGGTACAACATCACCGGCAAGTACGAGATCCAAGACGAGTGCACGCTGGTGATCACCGAGCTTCCCCTGCGGTCCTGGACCACCGACTACAAGGACTTCTTGGAGAACATGCTGAGCCCCAAGGAGAAGAACGCTACTCCGTTTATCACCGCGTTCAGGGAGCATCACACCGACACCACCGTCCACTTCATCGTCACCATGACCCCGGAGAACATGGCCAAGGCCCAGAAGGACGGCATCGAGAAGAAGTTCAAGCTCTGCGCCAAGGTGTCCACCTCGAACATGCACGCGTTCGACGCGAAGGGTGCCATCACCAAGTACTCCTCCCCCGAGGCTGTCATGGAAACATTCGTGCCCCTCCGCCTCGACGCCTACGCCCGCAGGCGCGCCATGCTCATCCGCCAGGCGGAGTTTGAGCTCAAGCGCATGTCCAACAAGGCGCGCTTCATCCTCGCCGTCGTCGACGGTGAGATCACCATCGGCCGCAAGAAGAAGAGCGTGCTGATCGGAGAGCTCGAGTCCGCCGGCTACGACAGGATGCCCAAGACGGCCAAGGCCGCCGCCGAGGCTGAACCCGCCGAGTCCGGCCTCTCCGACATCTCCGAGGAGGGCACCCCAGTCGCCGCCGACGGCGCGTCCTACGATTACCTCCTCTCCATGCCCCTGTGGAACCTCACCCAGGAGAAGGTTGACGAGCTCCTGGAGGAGCAGCGCGTGACCCAGGAGAAGGTTGAGGAGCTCCACATGACCACCGATAAGCAGCTCTGGATCCGCGATCTCGACGCGTTCGACGCCGCGATGGACGTCTTCGACGCCGAGGACGCCAAGGCTGTCGAAGAGCTCGCCAAGCAGCAGCGCGCCGCCGTGAGGAACCAGACCAAGGGTGGCAAAAAGGCACTCGCCAAGAAGAAGAAGGCGACGAGGGTGATGGATTCCGACGAGGAAGACGACGACGACGAGGACTTCAGCGACGACGAGTTCATGCCCACCAAGGCCAAGGCGAAGAAGCCCGCCGCACCCGCCGCCAAGAAGGCGCCATCCGCGCGCGCCAAGAAGCCCGCCGCCAAGGCTGCCTCCTCCGTCACATCCGCGTCTGAAGCCGTCTCTGAGATTTCCGAGGCGGTCTCCGCGCCGACCCCGGCGCCGGAGCCCGAGAGCGACGATGAATTCGACGCCGCGCCCAAGCTGAGCCTCGCGGAGCGCCTGCTCCAACGCGCCGGTGCGTCCTCCGCCGCCGCCGCCGCTCCCAAGCCCGCGCCTGCCAAGAAGGCCGCGCCCGCCAAGGATGAGTTTGACTTTTCCGACTCGGAGGCTGACTCCGAGCCCGCGCCCGTCGTCAAGAAGCCCGCGGCCGTCAAGAAGCCCGCGGCCGTCAAGAAGCCCGCGGCCGCCAAGAAGGCTGCGCCCGCCAAGAAGGCCGCCGCCGTCAGCGACGATGAGTTCGGCTCCGACGCCGAGAGCGACGTGGAGGTTGTCGCCGAAGTCGCGCCCAGGGCGGCTTCCTCCCGCGGGGGCGCCGCGGCCCGGAAGGTTTACGCGGAGGAATCCTCCGACGAGGAGGAGGAGGAGAGCGATTTCGAGGATGACGGCGACGACTCGGACTTTGAGTAGACGTCGCGCGCATCTCGTGACGAACAGGGAATCGACGACGCGATCGAATTCGCACGACGTCTGTACATACAGGGAGGGATAATCATATAACGTGTAATCACCATCACAAAAAATCTTTAAAATCTTTCTAAGTCACCGGCTCGAGCCGGGAGGAGGCCCGGGGGGAAAAGGAAAGCCCGGCGGTGGGAACGGAAACGGCATCCCACCCGGTGTTCCCGGAAACGGAAACGGCATCCCACCCTCGCTCGTCTGCTTGATGAGCTGCGCGATCGGATTGGACCGCTCGAGCTCGTCGAGCGCCCTCGCCGCGGCCTTTGCCGCCGCGACGTGTTCCTCATCCGGTGCCGTCTGCCGAATGTCGCTGACCCGTCCCCCGCTCTCCTGTTTACCCGCCCGCGACATGTCGAACCGCCCCGCCTTCTTCCGTGCCCACTCATTCGCCGCGTCCGCCGCGTACAGCCCCGACACGAGCGCCTTCTCCTGGCTCAGCCCGCGGGCGCCGTGACTGCCCGGGCCCTGGAAAAGCCAATCACCCGCGACGAACATGTTATCGAGACCGCTCACCTTGGTCGTGGGTAACAACGACGCGGTACCCGGCGCGAACTTGGTCACCCCACCCTTGAACCGCAGCACCGACGAGTCCACCACGCAGACGTCGCCCGGCACGGAACCAGGGACGCATCCACGAAGCACGTCGTCCAACGCGGCTTGAACCAGCTCGGCATCCGTTTTCCCGAGCACCGACCCGGCGTTGTACAAGTCAACCTCGACGACCGCGCGAACGTCGTCGGTGGGATCCGCGGCGACGGTGGCGTACTCGTCGTGGAGCTGGCACAGGTCGAAGAAGGTCCCGGCGACGTCCTTCGCGTCCTCGTCGCCGCCCAACGCGAACCCGGCAAAGACGTTGCTCTGATTCGGAAGCGACACCGGCTTGTCCAAAAACAGCCTCACCGCGATGACGTCCGTGGAGGGCACGTCCTTGACCCCGGCGAGGTCCTCGCACCGCGCGAGCTCCGGCGATGACGCCACGATGGCCCGCGCGGCGCCCACGCCCGTGGCCATGACCACGACGTCGGCGTCGTGAATCTGTTGAAAAATCGTAAAGGGTCAAGGGTTTAGGGTTGT
>Ga0115551_1002708_pt1 | contig 10666 bp, 11 predicted proteins | sample COGITO_mtgs_1103_FD_87179 | JGI IMG/M metagenome (GOLD analysis project Ga0115551, IMG submission 87179) | Pelagic marine microbial communities from North Sea - COGITO_mtgs_110321 | ecosystem: Environmental > Aquatic > Marine > Epipelagic | place: Germany:Helgoland, sampling site Kabeltonne... | reverse complement strand
TTCAACAGAGAAAAAGGATAGACTTTTAATATGATTAATAAATGATAAAAATGGAAGAGAATACAAAATAGTTTTAGAATTTTTTTTAAGAATAGTCATCATCATTTCCGTAAATAGAACAAAAAATGTGATCATTTTTTAATCTTCTAGTTATATAAAATGTAATTCAGTTCTAATGATTTATTCGCTTAAAGGTGGTAGACTACACAATACTCGATTTATTTAAAATCCTTAGTAGATTTTCTTTTTCTTTAACAACTTCTACAATTGACTGCTTATTCTCTTGAGCAAAAGTTTCTAAATCAAAATAGCAATTTATACATAGTTCAATTCTTTTATTGTTAGTCTCTACCTTAGTAGTAACAAGAGGCTCATCAAAATCAGGATGTGGGTTGGCAGTTCTGCAGCAAAAACAACACGTTGCATTTAGTTCATTATAGGTAAATTTAGGTTTTGTCATTACTTGTAATGCTCTCTTCTAGAGCCCATTTCGGCAACCCTCTTTCGCCATGCTTTATAACTTCCTGGCTTGAGGTTTTGTCTCATTAATAATTTAACATCTTTTTCGCTAATATTGTGTTGTAACTTTATATTCGAAAAAGATATGTGATCGCTCAAAGCCATCTCTATAATTTCACTGACGTCACTTTCTTTCATTAATTAATACTCGATTTGCCTACAAACTCATCATTTCTCCAATTACCAATTAACTGTGAACCGTCTACTCGGGTTAATGTCCCTTGCCCATGCTTTTCGTCATCCTTCCATTCACCTACGTATGATTCACCATCAGCAAAAGTGTACGTACCTTGCCCGTAAAACTTAGCATCCTTGTATTCACCTACATAGGAAGCACCATCAGCGTGGGTTAACGTACCCTGACCGTGGAATTTACCATCTCTCCATTCACCTACATAGCACGCACCGTCTGCACGGGTTAACGTACCTTGACCGTGCCGTTTACCGTCCTTCCATTCACCTGTATACTTATTACCATCAGCATAGATACTTGTACCCTTACCATGCGGGATATTATTTTTATGTTCTCCTTCGTACTCAGTGCCATTTTCTGATTTAAGTTTTCCTTGTTGCGTGTCAGTCATAAATTACTAGTCCTTTTCTTTATTAAACCTTGCCATATACAGATCTATTTTTCTACGGAAAGTTTAGTATACCTTTTACTGACCCCCAGCGTCCCGTAATTTTTGTTGGAAGTAAGCAACACCAGCTTCGTGGCGTGGGGAAAGAGGTCCTGGCTTGTATCCACCACTTTCATAGTTTCTTTGAGTAGAGACGCAGATTTCAAAATCTTCTCGTATCACCTCTAGGTTGTCAGCGATGGTTTTTGCGCGTTTTGGAGCATTATTTTTGGAAATATCTTCAAAGTAAAAATTATAGATTAACTCGGTTTGATGATGGTTTATAGGGTTAATTCGTGACGTGTTCATTCCCCCGTCAAAGAGAGATAATGTCCAGTTGGGCCACATCCACAACCATTTTCCGCGGTAGAACAACTCTTCTCGCGGGGGTGCTGTCATTTTTACCATCCCTTCTAATGCGATTGTTTCAAATTTTTCAAACTCAATGGCACTATGAAATTTTGGATGGATTCCGGGAATATGATAACCTTCAACAAAATTATCAGTATAAATCTTCCAATTGGCATCAAAGACTAGTCTTTCTTCGTGCACCCATTTATATTTTTCGATTGGTTCATCTTTGATTTCGGAGACGAGAGCCCCTAGTTGCTCCTCAAGGGGCACTTTGGGTAACAATGAGGCAAACAAAAACCCACGCCATTCGTGTAGTTCTACTGTATCTAAAGCCCACTCGTTCTTATTAAAATCTGGATCCTCTCCCCACCAAGGCACGTTTAAGAGGGAACCATCCTCGCCCCAAACCCACTGGTGGTAAGGACAACGGATTGTTGTGCAATGCCCAGTTCCCTCTGGCAAAAGACGTGCTCCACGGTGACGGCAAACGTTACGAAAGGCCTTCAATCCATCTTTAGTCCTTACAAAAAAAACTTTGTTTCCTGCTATTTCTGTTGCAATATAATCTCCTCGATTTGTTAGCCGTGAGGTGGGGCCAATTAATTGCCAGCTTGCTCCAAAAACCCTATCTATATCTGACAAATGGATACTGGAAGAGACATAGTTTATCGGATTAAGGTTTCGCATTGCTCTTACTTTCTTGATGAATATTTATTTTTTACTCTAAAACTACTCCACAGTTACTGAAGGATTCGGAATGGACTTTTGATGGTATATCATAAATTAGTTTTTTTTTCCACGACCAGTAGTAAAGTCCATTACAGGTGATTTTTTACGTGTCTTTCCTCCAGTTATTTCATATCCTAATTTCTTGTTGCGTTCATCAAGATAGGATAATTTATCACCTACAATTTTCATCTTAAAAACTATTGTAAAAGTTTGTTCGATTTGAATTTGTTTGTCATATAATCCAAACTACTTGTCACTTTGTCTAAATATACTCATTCCTGCTTTATTTAATTCACCAATTCATTTAAAGTATTCTTCTACTTAACTGGAACACTTTATTAGTATGCATACAAGAAATGAACTAATTGAATTTATTCATGATTATACGCGTAACTCAGTTGAACCAAACACCAAAGTTACGGTTGGTAAATCGTGGGTGTTATTAACTAAAGAGGCAAAAAATACTTCTCTCGAGTTTATAACTTATGAACCAGTAATTTGTATTATTATCCAAGGTGAAAAAGAATTAACTTCCTCAGAGGAAGTAATATGCGTAAGCGTTGGGCAAACTATAATAATAACTCATGATATACATCTTCAAGCACGGATCAAAGTTAACGAAACAAACAAACCATATGTTGCCATTATAATCCCAATTGATATTGAAAAGTTGCGCAAAATCGCTGTTAAGATGTCTTTTCAAGGACACATGGAGCAAAAATTAACCGCAATAAATGTTGGGAACACTTCACACGAATTAGAAGAAGCGGTTTTAAGATATCTGAAACTCTTAAATCGTCCACAGGAAGTAAACGTTCTAGCAACCAGTATTCTTCGTGAAATTTATTTCCGTGTCTTGACCAGTGAAAGCGGAACAATGTTACGCGAAATTCTGATTGAAGATAGTCATGCAGACAGAATTCATAGGGCGATTACGCACATAAAATCAAATTACCGCTCAGATATATCAATCGAGGATCTAATTAAACTTGTGGGAATGAGTTCCTCTTCCTTTCATGCGCATTTTAAAAGGATAACAAAAACCACGCCAAAAAAAATGCAACGCGATTTAAGGTTAATGGAAGTAAGAGATCGTTTGCGTGTTACCAGAGAAACTGTTTCTACACTCGCATTTGAGGTTGGGTATAATAGTCTCGCTCACCTGAGCAAAGAATATAAGAGCAAATTTGGGAAAAGTCCTTTGCAGGATAGAATTTAACAGTAACTTAATATTTCAGATGATATTTGAAAGATATTTTGACCCCTAGAGATGAAAATATTTCTAAGGGTCAGAAGTTAATTAGGCGGTATTTCGTGCGAATAAACCCGCTGTAACACCAAAAACTTCGCCAGTGATCTTTTTTCCTTTATCACTAGCAAAATACCTGACTATTTCTCCAATATCAGCAGGTTCATAAGCACCCATCGGAAGCGGATTACGCCACTGTGTCATTAAGTCCTCTAATCCATCCCACGTGGGGTTCTGTGGGGACATAGATCCTAAAACATAATCATTATTCATTAGATCAGTTTTCACTACTGTTGGGCAAATAGCGTTGCAGGTTGCATTGTGTTGACCTAAAATAAGAGCGGTACTTTTTGCTAACCCAATTACTGCCCATTTGGTTGCGGAATAAATTGGAAACCATTCATCACCCTGCCGCCCTAGAAGAGAAGAAATGATAGTAATACCGCCTGACTTTTGTTTACGCATTATAGGCACAACCGATTGAACCGTTCTCACGGCACCTGTAACATTAATATCTATTACGGTCTGCACCTCTTCATCGGTAAAGTACTCAATCATACCTATTTGAGTAACACCGGCATTAACAACAACATGGTCCAAAGAACCAAACTGTTCGACTGTTTGACCAACAACTTGCGACATGCGATTACGATCTCGGACGTCCCCTTTATAGAATATACATTTGACGCCATGCACTTCAATCTTCTCTTTCGCCTTATATAAGTCGCTTTCCGTTGCGAGTGGGTAATTCACGCCAGGAAGATCTCCTGCAACATCATAAAGAACAATGTTGGAACCTTCCTTGGCGAGGGCAATTGCACTTGCTAAACCAATCCCTCGTGCACCACCTGTTATAAGTGACGTTGCACCGTCCATGTTACGAGTATTTTTATTAGTTGAACTTTCTTCAGCGTTAGTTTGAGAAGATGCACCTGTTGCACCAACCGCAGCAACCATCCCTACACCAGTTGTTAAGATTGCGTTCCTTCTACTAAGATTTGTTGGATCTTTTTCCAGTTTGGTTTTTTCAGTTTTTGATTTCATCTTTTGCTCCTGCATTTTATTAAAAATTCACATGGCGAATGAATTGTTCATCCTGTGTATGCAGATCATATCGAGCGATGATTATGGATGTTTGTACGGTGCTACTTCATTTTTGTGGAATTATACTAAAATTCTATCTCATACGGGTATACATCTAAAGTCCGCAAAATGAAGAAATATCGAAAAAAAAGTGACTCATATTATTGCAACAAGTTGTCGCAATAATATTTCGTTCATTTTCACTTACAAAATTCGACCCACATTTTGCTTTTGATAATCGGATATTTCTTATTTCTGAACTCAGTTTTTTCCAATCTTTCCTTATGACGCTTGATAACTGCATAGACATAATTTCCACCCCATACAGACCCCTTGTGCGTTCTAATACCCTTCTGGTTCAATTTGTGTGCAATGCGTCTGTATCCTAATCCCTTTGCGTGTAGGGATAGGATCAGATCGAGTTTTTCTGTTTGAGTGTCAGAAATTCTATTGGGATTCTGTTCTGCGATTAGATTATTGAACTGAGTTGAAACCTCAAAAAAGAGATGATTTGTATACTCAGATTCTGGATTTAAAAGTCCGGTCCGAACTACTCTACGGTGACTGATTTTGCTAAATTGCGAGGTTGATCAACGTCTGTGCCTTTGGTGACTGCGGTATAGTACGCAAGTAATTGCATTGGAATAGCATAAACAATTGGTGCAAAGAGGTGAGTAATTTTTGGCATCTCTATAATCTCCCATGAACCCTTCGAAGCAACTTCGGAGCCCTCACGATCTGTTACAAATATTACCTTACCATCCCTTGCCATAACCTCATGCATGTTTGAAATTGTTTTTTCAAATAAATCATTAGTGGGTGCAATTACGACCACAGGAACCTTATTATCTATTAAGGCGATTGGTCCATGCTTTAATTCTCCAGAGGCAAAACCCTCTGCGTGTATATAGCTAATTTCTTTTAGTTTGAGTGCACCCTCTAACGCTAATGGGTGCATCACTCCTCTACCAAGAAATAACATGTTTGTAATTTTTGAAAGTTTTCGAGAGATTTTTTCAATTTTTGGGCTCACATCTAAAACATCATTTTGTAAGCTGGGTAAGTAGCGCAAATTTGCAAGGTAGGTCTGCAATTGAGGGGAGGACAGTTGGTTTTGCTCTGCAGCAATTTTTAGAGCTAAAATTGCAAGTACTGCTAATTGATTTGTAAAACCTTTTGTGGATGCGACACTGATCTCTGGGCCAGCTAAAATTGGGATTGCTAGGTCACTTTCTCTAGCAATGGAGCTTTCAGAAACATTTACGATTGAGATAACTTTTTTAGCATGTATTTTTGCGTATCGTAAGGCTGCTAATGTATCTGCTGTTTCACCTGACTGACTTACAAAAATTGCGAGAGTATCTTTTGTGAGTGGTGGTTCTCGGTATCTAAACTCTGAGGCAATATCAACTTCGACAGGAATGCGTGCAAATTTCTCAAACCAATATTTGGCAGTTGCACATGCCAGGTAAGCGGTGCCACAGGCAACCATAGTAATTTTTTCGATTTTATCTAAATCCATTTCAGAGCACTTAATTGTAATCGATTTTCCATCAGCTGAGATATATTTAGTGATAACTCGAGAGAGAGCTTCAGGTTGCTCAAATATTTCTTTCAACATAAAATGTTTAAACCCATCTTTACTACTCCGGGTCTGATCAGGTTTAATTTTATTGATTTTGCGTTCAACGAGATTATCTGATTGATCAAATATCTTAACACTGTGTCTCTGGATGACAGCGCAGTCACCTTCTTCTAAATAGGAAATTTTGTTTGTTAAGGGGGATAGCGCAATAGCGTCAGAGCCAATAAACATTTCGTCATTACCATAACCTATGGCTAATGGAGACCCTTGTCTCGCAGCAATCATTAAGTCAGGTTCTCCTGAAAAAAGGAAACATAGAGCGAACGCCCCTTGTAATAGTGGCAAAGTTTCTTTTACTGCATCCGTTGGGTGCATACCACTTTCCAAAAATTTGTGTACTAGATGAGCAATAACTTCTGTATCAGTTTCAGATTCAAAATTTGCACCCTTTGCTATCAGCTTAGACTTTAGATCATTAAAGTTTTCGATTATTCCATTATGGACAACCGCGACTGATGTTCCTGATTGGTGTGGGTGAGAGTTTACAATTGTTGGTGCTCCATGAGTAGCCCACCTAGTATGCCCAATACCTGATTTACCTGATAGCGGATTACTTACTAAATGATCTGAAAGGTTGAGGAGCTTTCCAACAGATCTTCTCCTCTCAAGTTTTCCTAGATTAACTGTTGCTATTCCAGCGCTATCGTACCCTCTATACTCTAAGCGTTTAAGTGACTCCAAAATAAGAGGAGATACTTCGTTTTTACCTAATATCCCTACTATGCCACACATTCAGTTATCTTTTAATTTCTTTTTTGACCTAAGGAGAGCAACTAGTTTTTTAACATATCCTGGCTTATTTACTTGCTTCACTCTACCAATAGCAAGATTTCCACTTGGGATGTCCTCAGTAACAACAGTTCCTGAGGCAGTCATGGACTTATCGCCAACCGATACAGGGGCCACGAGTAAAGTATTTGAGCCTATAAAGACGTCACTTCCAATTTTTGTAGTATGTTTACTTATACCATCATAGTTACAAGTTATCGTCCCAGCACCTATATTTGAATTCTCTCCTATAGTGGTATCGCCAATATATGATAGATGATTAATTTTTGATTTTGTATTTATTGTTGAATTTTTTATTTCAACAAAGTTTCCCACTTTTACGTCTTCGCTTAACTCGGTTCCCGGACGCAATCTTGCAAATGGGCCTATCCTCGCTCCTTTAGAAATATGACATCCTTCTAAATGACAAAATGGTAAAATTTCAGCTCCTGACTCAATAGTCACTCCTGGTCCAAAAACTACATTAGGTCCGATACAAGCCTCGCGACCTATTTCGGTGTCAAAAGAAAAATAGGTGGTCTCAGGTTGACTTAATGTTACCCCATTTTCGATTATACGTTCACGCGCCCTTATTTGGAATGTAAGCTCAGCCGTGGATAACTCAGATCGAGTATTAATACCTAATGTCTCCGGTTCATCACAAAACACGGCCTTAACTGATAGATTTTGATCTTTTGCAGCTTTAACGATGTCTGTTAGATAGTATTCTTCATTAGCATTTTTATTGGTAATGCTACTAAGTAATTGGAAAAGAATTTTGTTTTCTGTATAAAGTACTCCTGAGTTACAAAGAGTGATCTTTAATTGTTCATTAGTTGCATCTTTGGCTTCTACAATGCTGATCAATTGGTCATTTTCAATTATTAACCTGCCGTAACTTCTGGGCTGTTTGCTTTTAAATCCTAATATTACCAGATCGGTCCCACGCTCCTTTTCTTCTATAAGCAATTGAAGAGTTTCCGGAGAAATAAAAGGAACGTCTCCATATAGTATAAGTGTGTTTCCCGTAAAGTCCTTCAGTATTTTCTCGGCGCATTTAACGGCATGGCCAGTGCCTTTCTGCTCAATTTGTCTAACAAAACCTATTTCAGGTTCAATTTCACTTATCTCTTTTTCAACTCTCTCGGCACCGTGCCCAGTTATAACAATTACTCTCTCTGGGTCTAATGTTTTTGCTGTTCTAAGAGTGTGCATTATCATTGGTGCGCCTGCTATTTTGTGCAACACTTTCGGGATCCCTGAATTCATCCTCTTCCCGCGGCCGGCAGCTAATATTACTATTGCACGTTCCATTATTTTACTCTTTTATAATTTTATACTTTCATAATCTTATCTTGCTAGGTTGCAAGTATTGATCTGTAACTTCTGGTTTCATCATATTACAGTGAATGAAAATTTGTAGAATGGAAAAATGATGAAAACAATAATTTTTGATCTAGATGGTACCTTAGCTGATACAAGCGAGGATCTACTTAATGCTGCTAACAGTTGTTTTAAAAAACTTGGATTAGATGGAACGCTTAATTTGGCAGACCACTCTCATATAGCATTAAAAGGTGGTCGGGCCTTATTGAAGGCGGGGTTTGAGTTGGCAAAGGTAGTTTATAATGAAAGCGATATCACTCGGGAGTACCCATTTTTTATTAAAACATATGAAGAAAACTTAAGCGTTCACACATTCTTTTACCCAAGAGTTCGTGAAACCATATTAACCTTAAAAAATTCTGATTTTTTAGTTGGTATCTGTACTAATAAACCTGAGTACTTGGCAGAAAAATTATTGGTTGATCTAAATTTCCGTCAAGAATTTGGTTCATTAGTTGGAGCTGATACAATAGCATTTAAAAAACCACACCCTGAGCCTTATATTGAAGCTGTTCGAAGGTGTGGCGGCGAAGTAAAGAGATCGCTGTTAGTAGGCGATACATTAACAGATTATGATACTGCACGCGCTGCAGGCGTTCCAATAGTTTTAGTTGATTTTGGGCCTGGAAAATTTGAAATAGATTCGCTAAGTCCAGATGCTTTCTTGTCAGATTATCGAGATTTACTCGAAATTTCTAATACTCTAATCCCATAGTATTCACTTAAAATAAAGTTTTTAATTTAATTATACGTTCTACGAAAATATTAAAAATATCTTCTTGATTTTTTTTGATCTAATTTTTAGCTTTAACTCTTCTCGACCACCAAAAAACTTCTTATTAGGTAATTCATGCATATCTCATTATAATAACTTCCTTTGTTAATAGGAAAGTAATAGTTTTATTTATGGCTGATCATGTTTTATTTTGCTATAAGTATGTTTAGGTTCAGCAATCAAGAGGCTTTAATGGAAGAAATTTTTGATGGAAGTTTTACTCAACAAGAACCAATTTCAGAAATTGCCATATCAGCAGCGCTTAGGGTGCTTCGATCTGGTAGATTGCATAGATATAATGTTATTGAGGGTGAGGTTTCCGAAACAACATTATTAGAGGAAGAGTTTTCACGTTTAATTGGCTCCAAGTACTCGCTAGCTGTTGCATCAGGTGGATATGCTATGGGTTGCGCTTTAAGGGCAATAGGAGTTAAAGCTGGAGATTTTGTTTTATCAAATGCATTTACTTTAGCACCAGTTCCGGGAGCTATAGCAGGTGTTGGTGCTCAACCTATTTTTGTTGATACTGTAGATAATTTAACGATAGATTTAGAAGATTTAGAACTAAAAATTAAAAGCTCTAGTTCAAAAGTATTGCTGCTTTCGCATATGCGAGGTCACATCTGTGATATGGATAAATTAATGGCAATTTGTAATTTACATGAGATAAAAGTAATTGAAGATTGTGCTCACACTATGGGAGCTTCCTGGGCTGGTATTCCTTCTGGGCGTCATGGGGTAATTGGCTGTTATTCTTCTCAAACATATAAGCATCTTAATTCTGGGGAGGGGGGGTTATTAGTAACAGATGATGATGAGATTATCGCTAGAGCAATAATCTTGTCTGGGTCCTATATGCTTTATCAACAACATCGATCTATTCCAGATTCTGCTATATTCGAAGAGATCAAACTTCAAACTCCCAATATTTCTGGACGTATGGACAATCTTAGGGCGGCTATCCTAAGGCCACAACTTAGTGATCTAAGTGATAGAGTTTTTCGGTGGAATGAACGCTATAAGGTGATTGAAGAGGGACTTAGAAATGTACCTATAATAAAAATTATAGAACGAAGTGAAAATGAATCTTTTGTTGGATCATCTTTGCAGTTTGAGATACCAAAAACGAGTGGCAATCAAATAGAGCTTTTCTTAAATGGTTGTATGAATAGAGGGGTCGAACTGAAATGGTTTGGGGCCAGTGTTCCAAAAGCATTTACATCAAAATATGATAGTTGGGCATATGTTGAACCTCAAGAGCTCGCAAATACTGATAGAATACTTTCTGGCCTTATTGATATGCGTTTGCCGCTGACTTTTAGTTTAAAGGACTGTCAGATCATTGCTAGAATTATTTCCAGCGAAGCTATGAAACTATCCAGGGTGTAAAAGTTGGTATAAAAGGATAGACTTTTTTCTAATTAATATATAAATGAACAAACGTTCAATTAATGGATTACTGTGATGTTTAACAATTCTATGACTTTTGATTTAGGTGATGACGTTAATGCTCTTCGAGAGACTGTCAACAAGTGGGC
>Ga0115551_1002706_pt1 | contig 10669 bp, 8 predicted proteins | sample COGITO_mtgs_1103_FD_87179 | JGI IMG/M metagenome (GOLD analysis project Ga0115551, IMG submission 87179) | Pelagic marine microbial communities from North Sea - COGITO_mtgs_110321 | ecosystem: Environmental > Aquatic > Marine > Epipelagic | place: Germany:Helgoland, sampling site Kabeltonne... | reverse complement strand
GTTGCTTCTTCGGGTCCTCGTTGCGCTCGCCCGTGAGGGAGAAGACTCCCCAGACTTTGGACTTTTTGCACGCGGCGCTGAACATGTCCGTCTCGGGCCCAGGGATGTTGACGGCGGTGGCGAACATCTCATCTGTGAAACACAAAGTTGGTACGGGCAAACAGTCAGAGAACGGAAAAACACTCACCGCGATCGTACATGATGCCCTGCGTGCTGTACTCGGGGAAGACGATGAGGTCCATTCCGGGCAGGCCCTGCTTCATCCCTTCGATCTTGGCACAAATCGCTTCGATATTCTTGTGCACGTCGTCGACCGTGTGCAGACGCGGCATCGTGTACTGGTAGACGCACACGCCGACGGTCTCGGGGGAGCTGGAAATGTCACCGTGGCGGGACATGGTATTTTCAGGTAAGTTCGGTAGTTGAGAGGCTGTGCGGAGGTGAGTGGCGGTGTCGGTGTCGGATGACCTTTCAATGCATCGCGAAAGGTCGCGGCAAAAGTCGCGGCTCTGATCGCAAAATTCCCGGGAAAAAACACGTCGTCACACCACACCTCTTCGCCGCCGCACGACTACGCGCGCGAGACTGCGTACGAGACGGTTCAACAAAAGAAACAATTACAGTCAACACACTGTGCGAGCGAACGATCTGGTCCTATGGTACACGGTTGGTCGTCGGTCGTCGCATCTCTCACCTCCTCCTCCCCAACGCGTCATCCCCGGTAGCTCACTACCTTCGCGGCGAGCCCATTGAGTTGAGGACGTTGGATCTCTCACCCGCGCGCTCGATCCTCTCTTCGAGCGCAAACTTCTTCCGGAGCACCGGTCGCACGTCCTGCGCCTGCGCCAGCCTGGCGAGCAGCGGCATGAGCTTGAGCAGCTGCCTGTCGCTCTGATCGTCGAACCAGCTCTCGATCGGCACGCCGTTGTCGACCTGGAACCCGAACGCCTGCGGTGAGTTATCGACGATGATCGTCTTGCCGAGGTCCCGTCCGAGCACGCTCAGGTCCTTCATGTAGTTGCCCTCCACCAGCACGCAGCTCTCGCGGTACAGACGGTGCTTGATGAGAACCTGGTTCGGGTCAATCTTGTTCAGCAGTCGCTCCGCGTATACTCTCTGAGACGCGGTGAACACGACAACTTCAAAGTGCCTCGCCGCAAACTCCATAAACTCGGTGAGGTACGGCCTTCGCTTCACGTTGACGATGTGCTGCTGGCCGTTGAACGTCACCGGGAACGAAAAATCCGCCTCCTCGATGGTCTGCTCCAGGTTGGAGTGCACCAGGGTTTCGTCCAGGTCCAGCACCAGCGTGTTTTTGTTCTTGTGCACCGGGGACTTGCGGGGCAGGATGGGAGGTCGGTTAGCGCGGACGCACGAGCTCAGCGGGGGCAGGCCGTGGATGAACACCCACGGGTCAAACTCCTCGTCGTACTCCTCGTCATCCAGCTCGTCCTCGTACGTGTACTCGTCATCCACGAAAGCCTCGGTGTACTTGCCGAAGCCATCCTGGAGCGCGCCCTTCCCGGTCCCGCCGGCGCCGTCGCCACCCCTCGACGACGCGGCGAGGACGGCGCCGTCGCTCTCCGTCTCCTCAGCCTCGTCGCTCTCGAGGCTCCTCGCGTCCTCGTCGTCATCGCCGTCTTCAACACGCACGGGCTCGGCGTCGGAGACATCCTCCGAGTCGGAGTCCTTACTCAGGATCGGGGGCTCGGGGGGCAGCCGAGCGGCGGGCGCGGGCGGAGCGCGAGACGTTCGGTCGGGCCGCGTCCTGACCGACTTGGCGCCGGGTGCGTTCGTCGTGGCCGCGCGTGTGGTCGCGCGTACACTCCTCGAACCTCCTCGGTTGGAGACGTCTTTATCCTGGTTCTTACCGCTCTTCTTCGCCTTCTTCTCCGTTTTGGACGACGAGAAGAATGAGAAAAACGGCGAAAAGATTGAACTCGTGCCGGATCGTTTCGTCTTGGACCCGCCCTTCTTCACCTTGCCCTTACGGCTGCCGCCCTCGTCGTCGTCGCCGTCGAACGCCAGGTTACGCGCCACCTGGTCGCCGGTCGCAGTGGGCGCCTTCGAACCTCCTGTTTAGTGTGGAAACGGCGTCGGGTCTCGGTCAACATTTAATGGATTTGGGACGATGCGTTTGGCGATTTGCACTGAGTGGCGGGCATGGAACTGGAGCGCAATGCGGAACATGGAATCGTCGTATCGGGTTTGGTGAGATGGGGACTTGCCTTTACTCTTCCGTACACTGCTGGTTATGAACCCCGAGCCCGGCCCTTGCGCGTACCCCGACGCCCCGCGGGTCCGTTTGCTGGCGCTGTCGTCTTCATCGTCCGGATCCTCGTCGGCATTTCCGTCCCTCTTGCGCTTCGCCGCGCTCTTCCCGAGGCTCTTCAGCAGCGAGAATCCGGCGTTGATGATGGAGAAGGATGAGAGCCGGCGGTCCTTCTTGGCGTCGCTGCGAAGGGGAGGGGCGATACGGGGCGTGTTCGAGGTCAGGTGGGTGTCGGGACGGCGCGAGATCGTCACGGGAAAAGGGGTGCCGCGGGCGTGTAAGGGGTACAAGTGTCAGATTGCAAATGTTCATCGCTGACGAGTCCCCTCTGCCGCGACTGGCCGGAGGAGACGAGTGATTGGCATGTGAATGTCGCACCTCGCATCCGGACTCTCGTATATGGTGGGCGGCATTTCGCCCCTGCGCGGTGTGGGCATCGCGGCCCGCGCTGTGCTGTGGCGCCCTGTTCAACCTCTCGGCACTCCGCTTTCCGTCACGAAACCAGGCGGGCGGAAATAATGCCGGTGAACCGGAACGCGCCACCAGCGCCAAACTGAAAGCAAACTCGAACCTCGGCAAAGATTGATGGAATAAAAGTAAACCTCCTCCGTCGGGTCGGGTTCATCAGTCACTTGAGTGAGCACGAGAGCGGATCGCGGGCCCGCCGCACCGAGTGACGTGACCGCTCACTCGCTCTTTAGCACATCGACGGACGCGGCAGTTTCGCGCGTAGCGACTCGTGACCAGCGCCGACAAGTGTTGACACGCAGAGGAATTTTGCACGCACAAAAGCGGCGGAATCGATCGATCGGCGACTTCATCGATGGTGGACGAAGGGTGGACCACCGTGGAGAAGAAGGCCCCGGCGGGGGCTGGGCGGACGTCGGGCGGTGGCAGGCCCGACCAAGTTGGACGCTCCGGCGCGAACAGGATGAGCGGTACGTACCGAACGCGTCCACCGCGCGGGGCGACTTTTTGTCCGCCGCCCCTTTTTCCCAAGTCGCAAACCCTCCCTTTAAAAGGGCGAGGATTGATTGGTGACGGATCGCGCGCGCGTCCCCGTGCGACGCGGCATCCGGACCGCGTCCGTCCAGCTCCACACCCACCGCGCCGGACACATCCCCTCGGGGCACCCCTTCACCCCGCTCACCGACTGAACAAACCCCACCCAAACCCACGACCGCAATGCAGGCGACGGACGCAAAGATGGGCAAGGCCCGGGCGCGGGTCCCGGCGGCGGGTCGTCATCCGCGAGCCAGAACTCGCGTACCGGAGGGAGCGGACGGGGCACGCCCCGCGCCGATACGATCGGCGGTGAGTTCGCGCCGCGTCAGCGCCGAGTGAGCGACTCGGGCCGCGGCGACGGCGACGACGGTGAAGGCGGCGACGCACGCGCGCGCCGCTCCGCCTCCACGCGCAAGGGCGGCGGCGACGAGAGCAGACAATCGGGTTCCGACGCGAAAACCAACACTCGCGCAGACGGACGCAAGTCCGACTCGGCCGGCTCCAACAACCCACACCGCGCACGCACGGACCGACCTAACAAGTCCGAGTACAAACCCGGGGACCAAATCAACGACATCGACACACTCCTACAGGCTGTGTCCGTGTGCGCGCCAGGGGAGGTGGCCCGAGTGCTTCAACACTCGCAGTTCCGACCTGGCGCCCCCGCGTTTACCACCCTCATCAAGACATGCGGGCGCGCCGGCGGGTGGGACAAGGCGGTGGAGCTGTACCAGGCCATGAAGCAGAGGGGCGTCGCCGCGAACACCATCACGTGCTCCGCTTTGATCAACGCGTGCGGTAAGAGCAAACAGTGGGAGAAGGCGCTTGAGATTTTTCGCGAGATGAAAGCGGACGGCGTGGAGGCTAACATCTTCACCTACTCCGCGCTCATATCCGCGTGCGCCAAAGGGCGGCAGCTGGACAAGGCGCTGGAGATCTTCCGCGAGTGCCAAGCCGCGGGGGTGGAGCCCGACGCCATCACGTACGGCGCGGTCATCTCCGCGTGCGAGAAGGGCCGGCGGTGCGACGACGCGCTCGACGTGTACAAACAGATGCGACGCGCGGGTGTGGATGCCAACGTCATCACGTGCAACTCCGTGCTCGCCGCGTGCGACAAGGCGGGGCGGTGCGACGACGCCCTCGCGGTGTTCGAGTCGATGCGCGACGAGGGTATCAAGCCGGACAAGCACTCGTACGCGGCGGTGATTGGCGCGTGCGCGGCGGGTGGCAAGGTTGACGAGGCGATGCGCTTATACCGCGCGGGAACAAAGGCGGTGGACCCGGACATCGGCATGTACACCGCCGCCATGCAGGCGTGCGCCGCTGCTAACGCCGGCTCGACGATGGGACAAGTCGATGGGTCAAATGGACCTAAGGGTTCCAAGAGGGGCGCCGCCGTCGACGCGGCGACGATCTGGCGGGAGATGCGGGAGAGGCTTCCGGAGCAGACGCCGGGCGCGGGCGTGGCGGCGGCGTGCATCGCCGCGTGCGAAGCGTCCGGGTCGTTCAGGTCCATGCTCGACGTCGTCGGCGCCGAACCGTGCTCACCTACCCAGGCGCGAAAGGACAGGGACGCCGAGGAGGCTGCCAACGCCGCGGCGGCGTCCGCGGAGGCTGAAGTGGCCCGGGCCAAGGTGGCGCCGCCGCCCGTGCTCACCGCCGCGGCGATCCTCTCGGGGAGGACCGCCGCGTCCGACGCCGCGGCCGCCGCCGAGGCTGCACTCGCGTCCGCGACACGCGACGCGAGGACAGCGGCGCTTACGACCCGCGCCAAGGGTGTGAGAACGGATCTGCCGACGGCGGCGTACGTGTCGCTAATGTCGGCGTGCGAACGCGGCGGCTTGTCATCCCGAGCCGTCGAGGTGTTCGCCGCCGCACGCGCCGCCGTCCCGAGTGCCGGCACGACAGCCGTGAGCGCGGACCCGAGCTGGTACGAACGCGCGCTGCGAGCCGCCGCCGCGGGCGGACTCGGCGAACCCGCGGCTGAAATTTTACGATCCATGTCCCGCGACGTCCCGGGCGGAGCCACCGGCGCCGCCCGGGCGTCCGCGCTGCAGGCGTGTCTCAACTCGCCCGCGGGGTCCCTGGGTGGTACCAAGGGACCCCACGTCGCCGCGCAGGTTTGGGCCACGATCAAGTCCGCGGTGGAGCACAGGGCTAAGGCGGACGGTAAGTCCGACGTCAGGCCCGCGGTGCAGGCGTGCCGAGCTTCAGCCGTGTGCGTGGCTAAAGAAGGCGACGCGAAACTCGCCGCCGATGTCCTCGGCACGGTGTCCTCCGTGGACGACGAAACGGCGCGCGATGCATCCGTGCTCGTGGCGTGCGCGGCTGCGTTCGCCGTCGCCGGTGACGCGTCGCGCGCGGCGGAGACGCTCGGGAAGAACGCCGACGCTTCTTCGCTCGTCGCGGCGCTCGCTAAAACCGCCGTCGCCGGAGCCAACAAAGCTGCGCTGGCGGTGCTCGCCGACGACGGATGCGTCGGCAAGCTCGGGGGCGTGGGCGACGGGACGTGCGCGGCGGCTGCGGCGTGCGGCGAGGGACGCGGCGGCGACATCGACGCCGCGCTCGCTCTCCTCAAGGCGTGGGGCGAGAAGCACGAAGCCGCCTCTGTCGCCGCAAAGAAATTGGAGGATGGGAAGGAAGCAGCCGCCGCCACCGCCGTCGCGGCGCCCGATGCGACGCCCGGGAGCCCGCCGGTCGACGCGGGGTCACCCGCGGTGAAGCAGGGAACATCCTTCGCGTTCGCCGCGGGTGCCAGGTCCAAGCCGGTGACACAACCGGCGACTGAAAACGGGGAAGACGGAAGTGCCAGACGGGTCAAAGGATCCGCGAATGGGGAGAAACGAAACGCCAACGCGTCGCAGGGTAAGAAACGGGTGGATAGCGAGGGAAAGAAGGGCACGAAGCGCGGCGTCGGGGGTACGAACAACAAGGGGCCCGGTACCAAGGGATGGAACGCGGCGCCGGCCAAGCCGCTCATCGCGTCGTCGGTTAGCTTTGTGCCGGCGTCCGCGGTGAAGGCTGCGCCGTTTGTGCCGCTGAGCAAGCGGGACTCGGGCGGGGCGGCTGAGCTGGCGGCGGCGGCGGCGAAGCTGAGCGTCAAGGCTCCCGCGTTCACCCCCCGCGCCGCCGCGCCGGAGTTTGTGCCAAAGTCATCAAAGGACTAGTAGAACATGTCGTGTTGTCAAGTCAGATTCATGAAGTGGGTCTATAAAACCTTTCGCGTTTCGTCCCTCAGATGTCGATCAGGTTGCCCGTAGCCGGTTGAGGCGGCTGCTGCTGCTGCTGCTCCTGGGGAGGTTCCTGCTGCTGCTCCCCCTGGGCGCCTCCCTCCGCCAGCGATGCCGCGATGGCCGCCGCGATCATCGCCTCTTCCTCCGCCTCTGTCGCGGGCCTACCGCCGGGTGTCGTGGGGTTAGCCGATTCAGATGTGTCGGCAGATGCGTTTGTCAGATCCCCGCCGCCGCCCACGTCCAGTCCCCCGAGGAGGTCGACGACGCCCGTCTCGTCCCTCGCCTCTCCACCCGTCGTCGGTGGCGCGTACGTCTCGCCTCCCGATCCTCCCGAATCCCCCCCGGGCTTCTCCCCGTCGCCGATGGCAGCCACGAGCGACTCCGCCGTGCCGATGCACTTCATCAGCAGCGTCTCGCTGATGAGACCCGCGCCCCTCTCCACCGACCTCGCCAGGACGTTGAGGTGCTGCTCGCACACCGCCCGGAGCTCCGACAGCATCTCCGCCTCCTCCGGCGTCGGGTTACCGTCGTTCGCGGCGCGCATCTCGAACAGCATCTCCGCCGCAGCCTCCGCGCCTTGCAGCCGCTCGGACACGGCGACGTCGTTGTCCAATGCTCCGTTGATTGTCGAGTCCCCGTTGAACCCCGGCGGGTTGACCCCGACCGCCGTCCGTTGACCTACGGGTCTGGACGCGGCGGCGGACCTGGCGGGTGGTGCGTTGATGGATCGCTCGATGCTGGCCATGCCCTGCTTGGCGGTCTTGGCCGCCTTGACCATGCCGTCCTTGGCCACGTCCCGCATCTTTAACATGGTCTCCTGCGCGCGCGCGTACATGGAGTTGGTCGGGTAGGTGCTGCTCTTGGCGCGCTGGGATGATCCCTGGGACGTTGGGACGTTCTGGTAATGAAGCGCGCCCTCCATGTCGTCCACAGCCTCGGCCTGAGTGGATATCGGGTGAGTCGGATGGTCAGTTCAGGTCGCGGACGTCTTGTCAGCATCTCAGGGGACGCTCTGCCAAATTTGCATCGCACGAGATCTGGCTCTCGCGCGCGGTTCGGGCGTGGATGCCGAGGTGCAAGGTGGATACGTGCCTGCTCCTCTCTGGACAGCATGGCCTCGCTGCCATCGTCCCCTCGGAGGGGTGCGTAGCTCATGTTGGACACGTGCGTGAGCGGCAGTGTCGTAGTGGGCTCGATATTCTTCTTCGACAGGCTGGCGGGAAAATCGAATCTCGTCGGGGCCTCCCAGAAAAAGCAACGACCGAGGGCACCCCCCCCGATACGCCGCCACTTCCGCTCGCACCAGCCGTCGACGTCGCCATGAGCAAGAAAAGCCAGAAGAACAACAGGCGGAGGAGCAAGAGGACCGCGAGATCCAGTGAAGGATCCGATGCAGGCGTCCTGCTGGGCGCGCTGATGCGGCAGCTGCCCGAGGTGTTCGAAGCTGAGGTCCTGTCGAAGCTCGACTACAAAGACCACGTCAACCTCGCGCTGGTGAACAAAGAGTGCAGGGCACGAATATACAACCTCGAGCCCATCGCGTTCATGACATCGTGCCTTGACGATGTGGACGTCGATGTGTACGAAGACGAATACATGTCGTTGCAAAAGTTCCAGATACTGCGTCAGGTTGGCGTGAAGGGTCGCTTGGACGTTTTGAAGTGGCTGTGGAACCACGGCTTCCAGAAGGTTGCCAACGACACCACGCACATGGCTGCGCGCCACGGTCATAAGCACGTGTTCGACTGGATCTTTGCGCTTCCTGGTGTAAAGATAATATGGACTGGCAGAGACTATTTCACATCTCCCATGATCGTAATGCGCCACGCATGTGATGGTGCTGCGGAAGGAGGTCACCTCGAACTTCTGCAGTACCTCATCGAGAAAGGGTGCCCCCACCATGTTTGGAAAGAAGCCTGCTTGAGTGCCCCCTTTGGCGGTCATATTCACATTATGGAATGGGCGCTCGCACATGGCGTTAAGGCTACTGCTTATGGTACGATGGGATGTGCCGATGCTGCTCAAGGAGGTCACCTCGAGGCGCTAAAGTGGCTGCGCGCTAGAAAATGCCCGTGGGATTCTTTGGTGCCCGAGTTGGCCATCGAACATGGACACCACCACATCCTCAAATGGGCGCGCGATAACGGAATGGGCCGGTTTTCAATAACGAGATAACAAGTCTACACAACACACAATGCCTCATCTCACCGACGACTCTCATTTATCGAGCACGGGCATGGCCTTGGCGATGACCTCCACGGCGAAATCAATCTCCTCCTCGGTCGCCACGAGCGGCGGCAGCAGCCTGATCACGTCACCAGCGCCCGCGGTGAGGATCAGCAGCCCGGCGTCCCTGCACGCACCCACCATGGCACCCGCCGGACAGTCCAGCTGCACGCCCACGAGCAGACCCGACCCGCGCACCTCCTGCACGTGTTTGTTATCCTTCAGAGCCTCGCGCAGTCCGCTCCTGAGCTGCTCGCCCCGCGCCGTCACGTTTGCCAGAAACTTGTCATCGGACACCTTGTCGAAAACTGCGTTGGCGGCGTTGCACACCAAGGGCCCGCCCGCGAAGGTGGACCCGTGGTCTCCCGGCGCCATGGCGTCTGCGACGTCCTGGGTGCATAGGATGGCGCCGATGGGCAGGCCGCCCGCGAGGGGCTTGGCGACGGTCATGATATCCGGCGTCACGCCCACGGACTGGTGGCCCCAGAGGTAGCCGGTGCGCCCGAGGCCGCACTGCACCTCGTCAAACACCAGGACCGCGCCCGCTTCCGTGCAGATCTCCTTCAGCCCGGCGAGGAACGCCTCGTCCGCGGGGAAGATGCCGCCCTCGCCCTGCACGGGCTCCACGAACACAGCCGCGGTTTTACCTTTGACGATTGTCTTCTTAGCCGATTCGAGGTCTCCGTACGTGGCGAAGGAGTGGCCCGGGGAGAGGGGCTCGAACGGTGTGCGGTACTGCTCCTTCCACGTCAGGTTCAACGCACCCAGCGTGCGGCCGTGGAATGAGTTGGAGAATGAGACCGTCTCCGTGGCCCACGTGGTTGCGTCGGCGTCGGCGGCTATGGCTTTTTGCATCTGAACCTTTCTGGCGAATTTGATGGCTCCCTCGTTCGCCTCGGTGCCGCTGTTGCAGTAGAAGACTCGGTCGGCGAAGCACGTGTCGACGAGCTTGCGCGCGAGGGTGGATCCCGGCTCGGTGTGGTAGAGGTTAGATACGTGGCAGAGCTTGTTCGCCTGCTCCGTCACCGCGCGCACCCAGTCGGGGTCGCAGTGACCGAGGCAGTTCACCGCGATGCCCGCGCAGAAGTCGAGGTACTCCTTGCCCGTGGAGTCCCACATCTTGCACCCGAGGCCGTGCGTGAACACCGGCGCGTCCATGGTGCGGCCGTAGGTGTTCACGACGCACTCGTTCTCATCCTTGCGCACCTGGTCCGCGTCGACGGAGGCGGGTTTAGAGGGTGCGATGGCGGACCTGACCGCGAGGGGGCGGCGCGATGACGCGATCGGCGCGCGGCGGCGGCCGAGTGAAGACACCGGCGCGCGGAGAGAGACGGATGCGGCGTGCATCGTCGTCGTGACCTTTTCGGTTCGATCGTGGAGTGAAAGGCGTGAACCCGGCGCGGGCAGTGGCGCCCACGGTAGTGGCGACGTCACGCGCATCTCGGCAGTTGAGAAGACCCTGATGAAAACTCGAGACGCGTTTTTGGCAATCGATGCGAATCGAAAAAATGGAACTCTCGGCCACCTCACTCCCCCGTCTTTGCCTTCTTGGCGGCGAACATCTTCCCGATGGCGCTCTCCCCCAGCTTCACCTTCACCGTCTTCTCCTTCTTCCCAATCAGCGTCTGTATCTTACGAACACCCGAGCTCAGACCCAGAGTGTCCAGCTCAGTCGCCGTGACCCACCGCCACTCCCGACTGCCACCTTCGCCGCCGCCACCGCGCTCCGGCCCGTCCGCTTCAGTCTCTGTCACCACCACGATCTCGTGCCGTACCACGTAGGTGTGACGCACGTGCGAGAACGTGTGCGTCACCTCCCCGAGCTCCGTACGTGACTTTAACTCGCCACATCGAGGGTTAAAGACTGCGTCCACCACCGCGTCGACGGGGGCGTAAAAGTCGGAACTCGTCGCCTCGAGCTCCGTCACCGCCG
>Ga0115551_1002698_pt1 | contig 10699 bp, 8 predicted proteins | sample COGITO_mtgs_1103_FD_87179 | JGI IMG/M metagenome (GOLD analysis project Ga0115551, IMG submission 87179) | Pelagic marine microbial communities from North Sea - COGITO_mtgs_110321 | ecosystem: Environmental > Aquatic > Marine > Epipelagic | place: Germany:Helgoland, sampling site Kabeltonne... | reverse complement strand
TGGCACCTGCACACATAAGGCAAGGTTCCAGGGTTACGTACAGGGTTAAGCCGCTTAAGCGGTAGTTTCCGAGTTTTTCGCAGGCTGCGCGGATGGCAATTATCTCAGCATGTGCCGTAGCGTCGTGTTCACTTATGGGCCGATTCCAGCCTTCGGCGACTAGCTCATCACCATTGACTATAAGTGCGCCTACCGGGACTTCGTCTTGGGCTTGGGCTTTGTTCGCAAGTTCGAGTGCGCGCTGCATCCAAACCTCGTCAGCAGCTTGTTCCGGGTTTTGATCGTGGGCCACGTGCCGGGCTATTCCCACTCAATGGTTGCTGGCGGCTTGCCGGAAATATCGTAAACCACGCGGGAAATACCATCGACTTCGTTAATTATGCGGGTTGATACTTCGTCCAGGAATTCGTACGGCAGATGTGCCCAACGCGCGGTCATGAAGTCGACCGTTTCCACTGCGCGCAGTGCAATTACATGTTCGTAGCGGCGGCCATCGCCCATGACGCCAACCGATGATACCGGCAGGTACACTGCAAAGGCCTGGCTAACCGCATCGTATAAATCGTGATCACGCAGTGCCTGTATAAAGATGGCATCGGCGGCGCGCAGTTTATCCGCGTATTCTTTTTTAACTTCACCCAGGATACGTACGCCCAGGCCAGGGCCAGGAAACGGGTGACGCATAATCATGTCGCGTGGCAATCCGAGTTCCAGGCCAATCATGCGGACTTCGTCTTTAAACAATTCGCGCAGCGGCTCGACCAACTTCATTTTCATGTTTTCCGGCAAGCCGCCGACGTTGTGGTGCGACTTAATTACATGCGCCTTGCCGGTGGCCGCACCCGCAGATTCGATAACATCCGGATAGATCGTGCCCTGCGCCAGCCATTGGATATCATCTAGCTCGCTGGATTTTTCGTCGAAGACTTCGATGAAGCTGTTGCCGATAATCTTACGTTTGGCTTCGGGGTCGGTTACGCCCGCCAGGCCATCGAGAAAACGCTTCTCGGCATCGGCGCGGATTACGTTTACGCCCATGTGCTCGGCGAAAGTCGCCATCACCTGGTCGCCTTCATTCAGTCGCAGCAGGCCGTTGTCGACGAATACGCATACCAATTGGTCGCCGATTGCCTCGTGCAACAACGCCGCAACAACCGACGAGTCGACTCCACCGGACAGGCCCAGCAACACATGATCGTCGCCCACTTTTTCACGCAGGCCGGCAATTAAATTGGTGATGATGTCGGCGGAACGCCACAGGCCTTGGCAACCGCAAATATCTCGCGCGAAGCGTTCCAGGATGCGTTTGCCTTGGCTGGTGTGAGTCACCTCGGGATGAAACTGAAGCCCGTAGTAGTGGCGCGCTTCATCCGCCATTCCGGCGAGCGGCGCGCTATCGGTAGCGGCAATCACCTTAAAGCCTTCGGGCAGTTGCTTAACGCGGTCACCGTGGCTCATCCACACGTCCAACAAGCCGTGGCCTTGGTCGTTAATATGGTCTTGGATATCGGTTAGTAGCGCTGAGTGCCCATGCGCTCTGACTTGAGCGAAGCCAAATTCCCGATGATCGGACGTTTCTACTTCGCCGCCCAATTGCGCCGCCATGGTTTGCATGCCGTAGCAGATTCCCAGCACGGGCACGCCCAGGTCGAATACTACTTTTGGCGCCTTGGGACCGTCCTCAACGGTAACGGATTCCGGTCCGCCAGACAGGATCACGCCGTTGGGTGCGAATTCTCGCATCGCGGATTCCGCCGCGTCCCAAGCGTAGATTTCGCAATAGACGCCAACTTCGCGCACACGACGGGCAATGAGCTGTGTGTACTGCGAGCCGAAGTCGAGGATTAGTATTTTTTCGGAATGGATGTTCGTGAGGGGTGATTTGTCTTGCATAGTTTCGATCTTTTCTTAACGACTCGCGGCTTATCCCTCACGCCTTATAGGCGGACCTAGTCGACCCGGTAATTCGGCGCTTCCTTCACAATACTAACGTCGTGCACATGCGACTCTTTCATGCCCGCGCCGGTTATTTGTACGAACTCCGGTTGCGTGCGCATGGTTTCGATATCCTTACAGCCGGTATAGCCCATCGAGGCGCGCAGGCCGCCCACCAACTGATGCACGATTGCGGATAACGGGCCTTTGTATGGCACGCGCCCTTCTATGCCCTCGGGCACTAGCTTGCGAATTTCTTCGCTGGGGTCTTGGAAATAACGATCGGCCGAGCCTTGTGCGCCGCCCATGGCGCCTAGCGAGCCCATGCCACGGTAAGACTTGTAGGAGCGACCTTGATATAGCTCGATCTCGCCCGGCGCCTCTTCGGTGCCGGCGAACATGCCGCCGAGCATGATGGCGCTGGCGCCTGCGGCAATAGCTTTGGCGACATCGCCGGAGTAGCGGATACCACCATCGGCAATCAACGGGATATCCCGCTCGGCCAGTGCAGCCGCTACATTTGCCACCGCCGTAATCTGCGGCACGCCGATACCGGCGACAATGCGGGTGGTGCAAATAGAACCTGGGCCTATGCCCACTTTAACTGCATCGGCGCCGGCATCTGCCAACGCAATAGCACCGGCGGCGGTGCCGACATTGCCGCCAATTACTGGCAAATTTGGAAAGCGTTTTTTCAGCACGCGTACTCTTTCGAGTACGCCCAGCGAGTGGCCGTGCGCCGTGTCTACGACGATCACATCAACGCCGGCCTCGACCAACGCGGCGACACGCTCTTCGGTATCCGGACTGGTGCCGACCGCTGCGCCCACGCGCAGGCTGCCGCTATCGTCTTTACAAGCATTCGGGAAGTCGGAGGATTTTTGTATGTCTTTAACGGTAATCATGCCGCGTAGACGAAAATCCTTGTTGACGACCAACACTTTCTCGATGCGGTGTGTGTGCAGAAGCTGCTGCACTTCTTCCTTGCCGGCACCCTCGAGCACCGTGACCAAGCGATCTTTGGGCGTCATCACCGAAGTAACCGGAGCATCGTAATGGGTTTCGAAGCGCAGATCGCGACTGGTAACAATGCCCACGAGCTGGTCACCATCCACTACCGGCACGCCGGAAATGCGCTTGGCGCGGGTAAGTTCAATCACCTCACGAATCGTCGCGCTTGGGCCAACGGTAATCGGATCGGATATCACCCCGGATTCGAACTTCTTAACCGAGCGCACATGCGCGGCCTGGGTTTCTGGCGTCATGCTCTTATGCACAATGCCCATGCCGCCCTCTTGCGCTAGCGCAATGGCTAGACGCGCTTCAGTCACGGTATCCATGGCCGAAGAGATAAGCGGGATATTCAACCGGATATCGCGGGTTAACCGCGTGGAAAGATCAACATCGGTGGGCAGCACCTCAGAATAGGCTGGCTGCAACAGGACGTCGTCGAAAGTAAGGGCTTGCTCGCTGATTCGCATGGCTGCTCGTTCGCGCTGGCCGGGGCCGCCCGGGTATCGGGCCGCTAAATTAGCGCGGTATTATAAAGGAAACTTCCCTACGCCAGCAGTATATTCGCTCACGGCATTAGCGCATTGGCTTTTACCAGCGCAGGCAAATCACTCGCAAACACTGTATAAACGCGGCATGTCTGAAACTTCCGCAGCCAGCAATTCTGGACGCACGGTGTACTCAGTTTCCGAACTGAACGGCGCAGTGCGCGAATTACTAGAACATAGCTTTCCGCTGTTGTGGGTTGAAGGCGAAATTTCCAACCTGGCAAAACCGCGTTCCGGGCATTGGTATTTCAGCCTGAAAGACTCGCAAGCGCAGGTGCGCTGCGCGATGTTCCGGAATAAAAACCAGCTTTTGCGCTTTAACCCGGAAGACGGTGCGCAGGTGACAGTGCGTGCCAAGATTAGCCTATACCCGGCACGCGGCGATTTCCAGATGATCGTCGAGCATATGGAAGAAGCGGGTGCCGGCGCATTGCAACGCGCGTTCGAGCAGCTAAAGGCCAAACTTGCCAGCGAGGGTTTGTTCGACGAACAACTTAAGCGCCCTATTCCTGCAGCACCCAAACGCATCGGGGTAATTACCTCGGCCACTGGGGCCGCGTTGCATGACGTTTTAAGTGTACTGCGGCGGCGCTACCCCCTGGGCAGTGTGCTATTGCACCCGGTGCCGGTACAAGGCACTGCTGCGGCTCCGGCGATCTGCCGTGCGTTACAAACCGCCGGCCAACGCGCCGAATGTGATGTATTGCTGCTAGTACGCGGCGGCGGTTCGCTCGAAGATTTGTGGGCGTTTAATGAGGAAGCGGTGGCGCGTGCTATCCGTGCATGTCCGATTCCGGTGGTTTCCGGCGTCGGCCACGAGGTGGACACTAGCATTAGTGATTATGCGGCCGATCTGCGTGCGCCCACGCCCACCGCCGCTGCCGAACTAGTATGCCCCGACCAAAACGCTTGGCTGGCCCAGATCCAACAACTACAACACCGGCTGGAATATCGTTTCTCCCAGCGCGTGGATAGCGCACAGGCCGCGGCCAATGAACTCGATCAACGTCTGCGCCGTCTACACCCTGAGCGGCGACTGCAAGAACGCATGCAACGCTTAGACGATTTAGAACAAAGACTGCGCCGCAATATGCTCTGGAAACAAGAGCATCGAGCGAACACGCTACAACAACTGAATATGCGCCTGGGCGCGGCGGGTCCGCTGGCCACTATCCGCAATAAAACAAATAATGTAGATTACCTGCAGTCACGTATGGAAGCCGCCATGCAGCGCGTGTTGGACCAATCAGGCGCGCGCTTGGGCATTGCTGGACGAGGCTTAAATACGGTTAGCCCGTTGCATACATTACAACGTGGTTACGCCATAGCAACCCATCAAAACGATAAAGTTATTACCCGTGCCGATGAGGTTAGCATCGGTGAAAATTTGCAGATTAAACTACGGCGCGGACACCTTGATTGCGAGGTTTTAAGTACTCATTCACAATCTGGTGACAACCAAGATTAAGTTACCGCATAATGTTGTTGTAACACCTGCCGATAACCCGTTTAAGCTACACATGGACGTACAGGCCCAACCGCCCCGAGGACGCAGACAATGAAGTTTTCCACGCCGCAATACCTTTTAATTCCCGCATTGGCAATCGTGATGTTGGCCGGATGCGCCACATCTTCGAAAGCCCCCGAACCCAAACAAGTAGAAAACAGGTTCACTGTTCCTAGTGCCCCACCTGTGCCTGAAGACAGTGAGATTGTGCTAAATAACGGCATGGTTATTACCGCCGCTACCCCAGAGGGAAAAATCACGATTTCGGCGGGCCCAGGCTTGCTTAGAACCGTGAGTTGGGACGGCACCAAGCGTTACGTCGTGCTTAAACCACGCACCGAACGCCTATACGGTAGTAAAGGGATTTATTTTGAGGGCCATCCAGAGGGTTGGGTTACCCACAACGGCATGAGCGGCGTAAAAATTGAAGAGGGTCAGCGTTTCTTCGACAACGTGGATGATGCCAATATTTGGATGCAAATCCGCCGCCTGCATTACGTACATACCAATAACGGCTTGGTCATTGGTTGGAAACGCAAGCCATCCGAGGCGATCTTACAGGTAGAAGTTTGGCAGTTTTACATTGGCGGCGAAAAACCTACGTTTTTACCAAACGCCAAAGACTACTTAATCCAAACCCGCCAAGCGCCGGTACCTGTTAGCTTAAACAGTAATTAATAATATCGGGGCGTGTTAACAGTTAGCACGTTCCGACGATTACCAGCCACCAAGCCTAATGCCGCTTGGGTTTTGTACGGTCGCTATAAGGGTTATCACCGGTTTTAAAGACTAGTTGAATCGGTGTACCCGTTAGTGAAAACGCTTTGCGAAAGCGACGTTCCAGATAGCGTTTATATTCCGAAGATACTTTTTCGGTCTGCGTGCCGTGGATAACGATGCGTGGCGGGTTGCGCCCGCCTTGATGCGCGTATCGTAATTTAATGCGCCGACCATGCACGGCAGGCGGTGCATGCGCGGTAACGGCGCGTTCCAGCTCCCGACTTAAATCCGGGGTAGATAAGTCGGCGAAGCATGCAGCGTGCACCTTCCGCACTGCGGTAAGCAGCTCGCCCAAACCTGAGCCATGTAATGCCGAGGTAAAACACAGCGGCATAAAATCATAAAACGGTAGCTCAATTGCCAGTTCTTCACGCAGCTGACGGCGGGCATCGTCTTCCACACCGTCCCATTTATTAATCGCCACCACAACGCCACGGCCGCGCTCTATTACCAACCCCAACAGACGCGCATCCTGGGCGCTTAAACCCTCTTGGGCGTCTAGCATGAATATAACAATTTGCGCCGCCTCTGCGGCTTGTAGCGCCTTAATTACGCTGAATTTTTCCAGAGCATCATGCACGCGAGTGCGGCGGCGTATGCCCGCAGTGTCGACGATTTGATAGTTTTGGCCGTTGGCACTGAACTCAGCAGTAACCGCATCACGCGTGGTTCCAGGTTGGTCCAAGGCCAGCATCCGCTCTTCCCCGAGCAATCGGTTCACCAAGGTCGATTTGCCCGCATTAGGACGGCCGAGCACTGCCAGACGAATTACGTCATCACCCTGGTCGTCCGTGCTCTCTTGGGCTGCGGGCAATTTTGAGGTTACCGCCTCAATCAGCGGCGTCATACGGTCGCCATGTACCGCAGATACGGCCTGTGGCTCGCCTAGGCCAAGCGCATAGAAATCTGCAATGGCTTGCGCCGCGGGTAGTCCTTCGCTTTTGTTTACGACCAGAAAAACCGGCACACCTATGCCGCGCAGCCGTGCAGTAATAGCATGATCGCCTGGCAGTACGCCGTCGCGCGCATCGACTACAAACAACACCACGTCCGCTTGTTTAAGTGCGATATCGGTTTGTTTGGCGGCCAGCGCGTCTATGGTTTCGTCTTCTTGGCCAAGACCGCCGGTATCGACCACCAAAAAACGGCGGCCATTTTGATGCGCGTAGCCATAATGGCGGTCGCGGGTAACTCCGGGGCGATCGGCGACCAACGCGTCACGCCGACCGGTAATGCGATTAAACAGCGTTGACTTACCCACATTGGGTCGGCCGATTAACGCGACTACCGGCAGATCAGAATACATACACAGACCCTACAGCGATTCCAACGCGTTTCTGACGCGTTTCCACCACGAAACCCGTGGCCGACAAAACTACTCTTCGTCTTCGGTTTTCGGGAAGCTCGCTCGCAATGCCACCACTTCGCCGTCGGATGCTAAAACCAGCAATAAATCGCCCACTACTACTGGTGCGGCCCGAATCGCATCGCCTACAGGATGCACCCGTGCGGCGATAGTGCCGTCTTCGGGAATCAGCCAGTGCAAATAGCCTTCATAGTCACCCACTACAGCATACGAGCGGTAGGTGGCCGGGGCGCTGAGTGAGCGATAAGCCAGATCTTTCTGTTGCCATGCGCGCGCGCCACTCTGGCGTTCTACGCTCCAGACTGTGCCATCAACATCGGTAGCAAACACCTGGTCGCTATCAAAACTAATACCACTGCGGCTAGCGATCGGCTGTTTCCAGCGGACGCGACCGCTATTCACCGATAACGACGCTAATTGACCGCCGGCACTTACGGCGTAGAGCTCGTCTTCTACCAACAGTAATTCCGCGTCAATATCGACCACGCGCTCAAGCTCGGAACGCCCTGTCGGCGCAGCAATTAATTGCTCCCAGCGCAATTCACCACTGTCCAGTTCGAACGCAACGACCTGGCCGTTATCCATACCGGCGTAGACCACACCTCTGGCGATGATTGGCCCAGATGTACCGCGCAGCGTTAGTGTTGGCACGCTACGCTCAGCGGTCCATAGGCGACTACCGTCTTCTAGATTGAATGCAATGAGGCGGCCATCAAGTGTGCGCGCCACTGCCTTGCCCTCGCCGAGTGCTACCGGAGCCAATACTTCGCTGGTTACTTCGGCGCGCCATTTTTCCGCACCGTCATCGGTGTTAAGCGCCACAACTTGGCCGTCACGCGTGCCGACTACGAGCAGGTCGTCGGCGACCGTGGGGCCGGAGATAACGCGCAGATCGGTGTCCACACGCCATGCGACATCGCCATTTTCAAGCTTCAACGCGGTAATTTCGCCGTCGCGATTGGCAGAGTAAACGCGACGTCCGTCTACAGCAAGTTGGAAACCGGTTAGGAATTCACCCGCGCCTTTGCCGGTATCACGACTCCAAACCTCTTCGATTTGTAGTCTTTGATTTTCGATATCTTTGAGTTCGGCAGGCTCGTTAAGTGCGGGCTTGCCAAATAGGTTGCAGCCCGAAAACAGAACCAGCGTTGCGCACGCCAGTATTAGTCTCACGAAGTTTCTCCATTGGACCCGGGATTGGACGCGGGTTCGACTACCGTCTCAACGGTGCCGCCGACGTCTTGAAGTTTACGTTGCAGCGCCAGTTTGTCGCTATCAACAGGCATTTCTTGCAGGGCATTACGATAGGCCTCGCGCGCCGCTTCAAGCTCTCCTGCTTCGGCGCTAATATCGCCTTTAAGTTCCGCGTATAGCGGCGTAAATGCGGCTGGGTGGTCTTGATTTAGCAATTCCAGCGCTTGTTCACTTTTATCCTGCGCCCAGAGAAGACGCGCCTGACGCACTCTTGCGATATGGCGCATCGCTTCCTGGTCTGTGTAACTTACGACCCACTTCAGCTGCTCGATTGCGGGCTTATATTCTTCACGCTCTACGTAATAGCGTGCAAGCGACAGAGCGGCTTGTGTGGCATACGGCGTACCACTGAAGTCCGAGCGTAGCTGCTCGGCCAACGCTTGGGTTTCGTCGCCTGCATCGCCTTTACTCAGGTTTGAGCGAAAATCGTCATACAGTGCTGATGCCTCCATCGCGGTGGCTTCCACATGCGCCTGCCACCATTGCCAGCCGAGGATAGCGGCCAAACCAACGCCGGCACCTAAAACCAAGGCCAAGCCATTTTCTTTCCACCATTGTTTAAGGCGGGCCAGATCGTCGTCTTCGTTAAAGCTTTCTGCCATGGCTAAACTCGTTTTTTCTTTCGTTGATTGAGGTTATAAATCAAGCAGGGTGCGTAAGTGTGCGCCGAGCTTGTTTTGTGGAGTAGTCGTCTGTTCTTCCTGCGTACGCAGCGGCTTTAATTGCGCACTGTCGTTGGCAGCTTCTTCATCGCCGATGACCAGCGCATAAGCTGCACCGCTTTTGTCGGCCCGTTTAAATTGGCTCTTAAAACTTCCCCCGCCGTGGTGTATCGATAACCGCAGGGCAGGAAGTTCGTCACGTAATTTTTCGCTAAGTATCAGCGCCGCCTGCTGCGCAGGCTCGCCCTGGTGAACAATGTATACCTGCGGGCAATCATCACTAAGCGCTACTGACTGTTGCGCCATTAGCGCCACCAAACGCTCAACGCCCATTGCAAAACCCACGGCAGGCGTGGCGCTGCCACCGAGCATTTCGACCAGTCCGTCAAAGCGGCCGCCAGAACATACCGCGTCCTGTGCGCCTAGGTCGCTGGTAAGCCACTCGAATACAGTGCGGGTGTAGTAATCCAGTCCACGCACTAATCGCGGATTTACACTATATTCAATATTTAGATTATCCAAGCGCGCGCGCAATCCATCAAAATGCGCCTGGGATTCGTCGCCAAGCTGCTCTAATAGACTCGGGGCATTGGCATTTAGTTCTGCCAAGTCTGGATTTTTACTATCCAGGATACGCATAGGGTTGCTGTTTAAGCGGCGCTGGCTATCGGCATCCAACTGGTCTTGGTTGGCCTCGAAGTAAGCCACCAGTTTTTCGCGGTAGGCTAAGCGCTCCGCGGACGTGCCAAGCGAGTTTATCTCGAGCCTTAAACCGGATAATCCTAACAAGCGCCATAGGCGTGCACACATTGCGATCTGTTCGGCGTCTACATCTGGGCCCGTTAGGCCAAAGGCTTCTACGCCATATTGGTGAAACTGTCGGTAACGGCCTTTTTGTGGTCGTTCGTAACGGAACATCGGCCCGCCGTACCAGAGTTTTTGAGTTTGATTGTAGAGCAAGCCGTTTTCGATACCCGCTCGTACGCAACCCGCGGTACCCTCCGGACGCAGGCTTACGTTATCCCCACCGCGATCCTCGAAGCTGTACATTTCTTTTTCTACAATATCGGTGACTTCACCCACGGCGCGCTTGAACAATTCGGTGCGTTCCAGCAAAGGCAGGCGTATTTGCCGATAACCATAGGCGGCAAAAACCTGGCCAACGGCTTGATCCAGCGTTTGCCAAAGCGCCGCATCGGCGGGCAGCACGTCGTTCATGCCGCGCACGGATTGCACGCCAGCGCTCATACCCGTGTACTCATTAGGGCACGCTCGGGACGGCTAGCGTCCGATAATTGCAAGATGCTCTGACGCATTACGGGATTTTGAGATAAAAGCGCGCGGTGTTCTCAGAATCCGTTTCCGCCGGCAGGTCGAAAAGTTCGCCGTTAACATAGAGCCGAATGCCACGCGCATAACCTAAACGAACGTCGTAGGGCGCACCGTCTGCGGGAAACGTATGTTTGCTACCGGCTTCAATAATGCCGCCGAGCATACGTTTGCCGTCGGCATTACGGATGTCCACCCAGGACCGCTGATCGAATATCAGATGCATGCCTGGCGGCACGTTGGGTTCGCCGGTAATTACCGCATCCGTATTTTCTTGAGTTGTAATATCTGCTTTCGTGTCCGCGTT
>Ga0115551_1002682_pt1 | contig 10727 bp, 10 predicted proteins | sample COGITO_mtgs_1103_FD_87179 | JGI IMG/M metagenome (GOLD analysis project Ga0115551, IMG submission 87179) | Pelagic marine microbial communities from North Sea - COGITO_mtgs_110321 | ecosystem: Environmental > Aquatic > Marine > Epipelagic | place: Germany:Helgoland, sampling site Kabeltonne... | reverse complement strand
CTCTTAAGTTTTGGCGAGGAATTCGATTACCGTCACCGTCAAATACTAGAGTCAAAGGTGAGGCAGTCAGCGCTGAGCAGGCTGAGACCAAATTTGTCCCAAACCGAATCTGTTCATTGCCCTTATCAACTTTAGCCGTATTAGAATCACCTCCAGCTCCAGCAATCACTAGGTTCCACTCCTCACTAACCTCTGAAATACTTAAGGTGACATTAGACGTGGTTGATGATCGCGCTAAAGATGTTTGCTGAGCTAAGCGTGCGGAAGCTATAAATTGATTTTTAATGATAGTCGTTGAATAACTTTGCGAAGATGGGAATCGGCTAATAGCAAAAGCTGAGAGGATACCCAGCAAGATTATTACAGTAATTAATTCGATTAACGTAAAACCTTGCTGAGATTTATTCATAAAATTGAATCAAGCGTTATGCACTCTTGCTTCAAAAAATAGACTAGCAACCGCCAGTATCTACAGCAAAAGTTGGAGAACTATTTACCGCAGCTGCTTCGGTATAGGTTACTCGACATGTTGCTGCGGTTGTAGCACCTTTAGCATCAATAGTAACGTCATTAGTTGTACCTACGGTAATATCATAATCATCTGCAATAATACCTGCGGCCTCGTCAATGGAATCTTTTGATGGGTAACCATTTACCATGGCAATATCAACGCCTTCCAAAGTGACTTCTAAGCTAGCAGCATCACCTTCTGCTAACCACTGCGCATGGGCAATATTCGCGGCTGACTTAACGGAAGCAACTGCGCCCTCGACTGTTGCTGCCCTAGCATTCTGACCAAGATCCGCAAATCGCGGCAAAGCAAAAGCTGATAATACACCAAGAATTACAATTACCATGATTAATTCGATCAGGGTAAAGCCTGCTTGTTTATTGATCTTTTTCATAGATCGCTCCTAGATTTAACTTAAATAAAGTCATTAAAATAAGGTAATAACTCGACCTGTTCCCAGATCATATTCTATGCGCCAACCGTTATTGGTTAACAGATAGTGATAACTACAGACTCCTTGATTAAACTCTGTCAGGTAAATGAATTTGAGCTCACCTAGCTCATCACGCTTACTGTCAGAAACTGCATTAACCTTCGGTGACGTATTTTTTAATAGGCCATTCCATAGCCGTTTACAGGTTGAGCTATTCAAAGCTAAGCGCGTAATGTTCTCTATTGAATCATCTTCATTCATAGAGAGGGCACTTACAGGCCAGCCTTTACCTCCCATCAGTATATTTCCTTCCCCATAACCTTTAAGTAAAGCTGTCTTATTCATCGATCCTTGTGACTGCCAAAGGTTGTGGGCTAAATTCACCGCAGACTGCAATGAATTAGCGGTCAACTGCACGTTCGACTTATGAGCATTATCTTGTAACTCATTTAGCTTAGGTATCAGTACAGAAACTAAAGCAGCGATAATAACTAAAGCGATTGTGAACTCTAATAAACTAAACCCAGCTTTATTAAATAACCTTTCATTATTAATTCTAGTCAAAGATATTGATCTTTTCCTAGTTATGTTACGAATAGACACAAATATATTACCTGCCATTACTTCACGCCCATCGCACCACTCAAATCCCAAATTGGCAAGAAGACACCTAAGGCTAATACGAGCACTAATATTCCTAAGAACACTAAAAGAATAGGTTCGATCGAATCCGCAAGTTGTTTCAATTCATAATCAATTTCTTCTTCATAAAAATCGGCGACATCATTTAATAAAGTATCGACTGAGCCAGTTTCTTCGCCTACAGCCATCATCTGCAATACAAGCGGAGTAAAGAGTCCTGTTGCTGCCGCGGTGCTGGTTAAGCGCTCCCCTCGTTCGACACCGCGATACATTTCTTCAATTGCTAAACCAATGGATCTATTGCCAACACTTTCTGCCACGATAGAAAGGGCTTTTAAAATAGGAACACCTGACGTAAGCATCATTGCAAAAGAACGAGAAAACCGAGACAGCGCAATTCGTTTAAATAAAGAGCCAAATAAAGGCAGTCGTAATTTTTTTGTATCCCACCATAATAAACCCTCGGGTGTTTTGACAAATCTAACCCAGGCAAATGATCCACCACCTAAAACTAATAGGATTAGCCACCAATAATTAATCGTGAATTCGGAACTCGCCATTAATATGCGGGTTGCGATGGGTAAATCAGCACCTAATTTTGCAAATACACTAGCAAAACTTGGGATCACCATGACATTAATAACCGTCATAGCCATTGTGATGGCCAATATTACAAATATGGGATAACGGGTTGCGGATTTAATTCGCTTCTTCGTTTCTCTTTCTAACTCTAGGTGTGCCGTCAACTTTTGAAAGGCTAAATCTAGCCGCCCTGTATTTTCCCCAACATGAATCATACTGATAAAAATAGGAGAGAATATTTTTGGAAATTGACGAAATGCTGTCGCTAATTCAGTGCCAGAAATTAAAGATGTTGCTATCGCATTAAGTACTTCAGATAAGCGAGCATTATCACTTGATTCAGCGAGCCCATTAAGCGCACGAATAATAGGAATACCTGCTTTAGTCAGTGCATATAACTGACGTGTTAACAGCACCTGGTCATCGAGTGCAATTTTTCTTTTAATTGTAAAAGAAAACTCAACACCCTTTGATTCCAATGTTTTTTCTGCAAGACTCGTAAGAATAATCTTCTTCAGTTGTAACTGACTCATCGCGGCCGCTTGACTCGACGCCTCGAGCTGACCACTGATCTGCTGCCCTGCACTATCACGACCGGTGTATTCAAAATCAGGCATACTAGCCTCCATCGCCTAAACTGGCACTGACACGAAAAACCTCATCTAAAGAGGTGATTCCTTGGCGAGCATAATCCAAGGCACATAATGCTAAAGGTCTGAATTTTGGGTGTGCATTCGCCGCTACTGCGAACTCATCTGCCGAGTTTCGACGCATCGCCGCTATCATGCTCTCGTCCATTTCTAGTAATTCATAAATACCAATTCGTCCGCTATAGCCAGTATTATTGCAGTGGTGACAACCGCGCCCCTTCTTGTAACTCGCCAACAAAGAGTCCTCTGCCATAGACATTAACCAGGCACGTTCTTGATCGTCTGCTTGATAATCTTCTTGGCAGTGATCACATAAGCGCTTAACTAAACGCTGCGCCATGACAGCACGAAGAGAGGACGCGACTAAATAATTATCGATTCCCATGTCCAACAAACGCATTGCTGTTGAAACAGCATCATTCGTGTGCAATGTTGATAGCACCATGTGGCCTGTCATAGCGGCTCTTAAACCAATTTCAGCCGTTTCATGGTCGCGCATTTCCCCCACTAAAATCACATCCGGATCTTGTCTTAGCGCAGCACGTAATACCGTTGAAAATTCTAATCCTACTTTAGGGTTAACTTGAACCTGATTAACGCGAGGCAGGCGATATTCAATAGGATCTTCTGCGGTAATAATTTTTCTTTCTTTTGTATTCAGTATGGTAAGAGCCCCATAGAGGGTGGTTGTTTTACCACTCCCTGTTGGTCCTGTAACCAATACCATTCCATGGGGCCGCTCGATGAGATACTTGAACCGCTCTTGTATATCTTTTGGCATTCCTAAGGAATTAAGGTCAAGTATCCCACCACTTTGATCTAAGAGACGCATCACAACCGACTCGCCAAATTGAACGGGCATGGTCGATAAACGAACATCAATACTCTTATTCTTCACCCGAATATTAAAACGACCATCTTGAGGAATTCGTTTTTCTGAGATGTCTAATCCAGACATAATCTTTAGACGTGAGACAAGCGCAGAAGCGATTCTACGCTCTTTCATTACCTGCTCTTGCAAGTCGCCATCAATCCTCATTCGAATTCTAAGTTGAGATTCTTCTGGTTCAATATGAATATCAGAGGCTTTTACTTGTACTGCATCTTCAAAAATACTTTGTAGCAACCGAACAACAGGAGCATCGCTACTGTCACTACTGGATGCCAGCTCTGTGATATCAAAATCACTTTCCGAGAGCTCACCCTCAAGCTCACCGGCAATAGATGCTATTTCATCCTGGCGTCGATAAATACTATCCAGCGTTGTTAATAGATTATCTTCAGAAATAAAAGCCGGAAGGACTGGGCGTTTTAACTGACGCTGTAGATCATCAATCACCATCAGATCCGTCGGATCTGACATACCAATAAGCACACCATCAGGTTGTTCTGCCAATACGATACAGCGATAACGCCGTGCATAGGTCTCTGGCAAAATTCGTACGATATCCGCTTCAATTCGATAAAGATTCAAATCAATATAGGGATAATGAAAGTAATCAGACAGGCACGACAACAGTTTTTCTTCTGAAACAAAATGAAGATCCGTTAATACCCTACCAATTTTTTTTCCTGTGCGCTTTTGTTCCGCCAAAGCGCCCATTAATTGAGCTTCCGTAATAAGCCCTTTTTCAACTAATAGATCTCCGACTCGAACTTTCTTTTTTGCTTCCACTTTATCGTTCATTAATAACAACCTCATTCTGCGTCATCCGCTCTAAACGCGACGCGATCCATTTCTGCTGTTTGTACGTTAATAAAGAAGATTTCAGCAGATTCTTATATATTGAATATGTTTCTTGATCGAGACCTAGCTTCGATAAATTTAATGCCATCGCTAACTGCCATTTCACTTCATTAGGCTGCTGCTTTACTAACTCTGCATAATATTTATTTGATAACTCGTAATATGAATACATTTGCAAACTAGGCGCTATTAGCTCGAACCACGTTAGGCTAGTATTATCACGTTGCTCTAAAACAAATCGTTGTACGGCAACTCCATCCCCTTTTTGCATTAGCACCCTTACTTTTAACCTAAGGTATTCTTCTTTTTTTTCTTCTTTAATCGCCAGATTAATCCAAGATAAGGCTGTTAGACTTTGCTTCTGTTTATAAGCTCTCAACGCCAATTGATACTGTTTAAAACCAACATTCTCGACGGGTTGTATGTTTGCAGATTGATGAATATTTTTCTTATTTAATACTGTATTTATCAGTACTTTTTTCTCCAACTCTTCTTTTTTAGAGGGCGTTTTTTTAGAGGAAATTTTTTTCGAAGGTATACTATTTATAGCCACTATATTATTAATTTCACTTTGACCTTCTTTATTGATCTTATTTTCAGGCACTTGAGATTCAGATTTAATTTCATTCTTCATTGCCATACCGTTCCCTTTTAGCATGTCAGGTTCTGAAACAAGCACAGAGTCTAATCTTATTTTTTCACGTACTGAGTAGTCATTCATAGCACGATCATTTTCTAATATTTGAAGAATTTCCTTAGAATTTTTAGAAGCTATTTGAGGAGCTATTAATGACAACGCGTGTTCTGGTAAGGCTAAAACTTTCTGATCATCAACATAAAAAAAATCGATTAAAGATTTTTTATAAAATAATTGTAGTGAGAGAGCAATCAATAGAATTGTGACTAAAACGATAAATAATATGCTGACTAATTTATTATTACTTGCAGGCTCATCAACCATAAAAGTATGCAATGGCATCGCCTGATAAGACTTAGAAGAAGCCGTATCCAGTTGGCGCAACACATCGTTAACTAAACTCATGAATAGCCACCAATGATACTAGCAGCATGACTAATAAAGCCTCTCGCCAGTAAAACCTATTCTTATTGTTCAGTGCCTTTGCGCCTTCAGTATCGTTCACTGCGGCTCGAACGTGTGCTTCTGAAACATGCTGTTCACCACCGCCAAAAGCACTGAGTAATGCTTTTTGCGCAATGATATTTATTAGTCGAGGAATACCTTCTGTTGCCTTCACCATTAACTTCAAGGCTTTTTTTTCAAAAAGCGGCATGCCACGATAACCCGCCAAAATCATTCTCTGCTGAATATAATGCTGCAAGCTCGCATCATCCATAGGTTTTAATTCAGCACTGTAGGTAATACGTTGTTTCAACTGACGGAAACGATGTTGCGCTAAAAGAGTATCAAGCTCAGGCTGCCCAAAAAGAACTATCTGAATTAAACTCCGGCTTTCAGCCTCTAAATTAGAGATTAAACGTAAAGCCTCTAAGCTATCTTCAGGAATACACTGTGCTTCATCGACGACCAACACAACAGCACGTCCTTGCTGAGCAAATGACAATAAACTTTGCTGTATTTTTTCTTGTACCTGGTGAATGTCTAACGTTTTTGTTTGCAAGCCTAACTCATGGCCCATCGCACGCCATAAAGCTTCTGGCGATAATGCGGGATTGGGTATATAGACAGAAATAATGCCTTCTGCTTGTAGACTATTTAATAACCGTCGGCATAATAATGTTTTTCCAGTACCAACTTCACCCGTTATTTTAATAAAGCCTTCACCCGCCTGTAATGCATAACTCAATACATTAAAACACTCTAACTGCGGCTTTATTTCAACGTAAAACTCGGTATTGGGTGCAAGTGAAAAAGGCTGCTGAGTGAACCCATAATAATTTTGAAAGCCTGTGACAATATTGGTATTTGCCACATTCATAACTTAGACCCACGAGGCATGCTAGAAAATCGGTCATTAATACGCTCCATTTCTTCGTGATGGAAACGACTGTCTACAACCCTTGGCTGAATTAAAATCACCAATTCACTTTGAACGGTAGTTTCTCTATTCTGTCCGAATAATGCCCCGATAAGAGGAATGTCTCGTAAGTAGGGAATTCCAGATGACGTCACTCTTTTTTGATTTTGCATAAGCCCACCAATCACAACAACCTGCCCACTCTTAGCACGGATAATTGAATCGGTTTCTCGTACTGTACTATAAGCTAAAGGCACACTTAATGTTCCTGTGCTTAATTGCACATTCTTCTGGCGCTCACTCACTTCGGTGATCGTTGGATGTACATGTAAGATCACATCTTTTCCTTCACCTATCTGAGGGGTTACATCTAATGCGATCCCAGAAAAGAATGGCGTAAATATCACCTCAGGAAAACTGGTAGTACTACTACCACTGGTCGTTGTGGATGATTTTAGTTCAGTCACAAAATACTCATCAGTCCCAACTTTTATAACCGCTTTTTGATTATTCACGGTTGCAATTCTAGGGCTAGATAAAACTTTGACATCACCTTGCGTTTCTAATAACTCAATAACACCTGTAAAATTTTCATAATTAAAATTGATATTGAATACACCACCAATTTCATCAGGATTTGATAACAGTTCTGATGCCATAGACCCGACTAAATCTCTATTAGTATCCCCCACTACACCCGCTCGTCCCTCACCAAAAGTATTCCATTGAATACCCGACTGAAATCCTTCATTTAATGAGACCTCTAATATTTTAGCTTCAATTAATACTTGTTTACCGACGCTAAGTTCTGCCCTCTCTAAGAAATTTTCAATATCTCTAATAGTATTTGGCATTCCTTTTACGACAACCATTCCAGACTGTGGATCAACGACAATACTGGTATTGTCTTTTCCTTCGATCATCATGTTTAAGGTTATTGTTAACTGCCCCCAAAAATCGGTCGAGGAATTAGTGTTTACCTGAGTTGAGTTAATCGCTGCGGTTGATGAAGAAGTAGTATTGGAATCACCCGAACGTTCACTACTGTCTTTTGAAGTTACTTGCCCGCTACTAACCCACATTCCCGATGAACCTGAACGGCTAACATTTAAGTAATTAATAGGGAATATTCGCGTTTGAATTGTCCGAGGGAATACTTGGATACCATAGCTAGAGATAGAATAATCATAGCCATATACATCTCTTACCGCGTCAAGTGTTTCTAACACCGTTACATTCTTAAGGTTAAAAGATACTGTACCTTCAAGCCCTTCATGAAGAATTATATTAAAATCAGTTTCATGAACAAGGCTCATCAAAAAAGATTTTACTTCTGTATTCTTTGCAGAAATATCAAAGCGTCCCTCCTCTACGATCAATTCAGGCTCGGGAGGTAAAAGCTGCTCAATAAATTGTTGCTCATCATTGCTTTCAATATTTTCATCACTGTCTTCATGCCATACCAATAAAGGCTCTACGACTTCTGGCTCTTCTTTCTTTTGGCTATTATTAGCGCAAGAAGCCATGACCAGCGACAAAATTAAAATAGTTAATGCTCTATTTTTCACGATTATATTCCTTTGCCGTAGTGGTCATAGTTAAAATAATACTTCGACCTTTGTATATTACTCTAACCGAATTGTCGGTTATCTCTGCTACTTTGGCGCCGCCAATAACTTGGCCTTCAACGACTAAAGTGTCATTAATAACCGCAACTTTTCTATTTTTCGAACTCAATACTTGTTGTAAATTCAAAGGTTCTAAATTGACAACTCTCTCAGATTGAGATTCTGCTGACCAACTGGGTGGCCTCATAGGATCTTGAGCAAAGCCGCTGGTGAATGAAAATAACGATAACAGTAGTAAAGATTTTAATAGGTTAAACACCCAAGACCTCCTTACTCATACTCAAAGTATAGATTCTAATATTCAATATTCCCTTAGGGTATTGTGTGCTTTGGTACTTCAGGTCTTGCCAAAAAAGCTGCCAAGGCAAACTATCAAGCCGTTTTAAGTACAGCAATGCACTATCGTAGGTTGCTTCTAATTCGATCTCGAAGGTATGTCGGTAAATCAAGGCCTCTTCATCAACCTTTAATTTTTTGATACTCTCGCCATCACCAACGGGCCGAGAATCAGAGGCTAATGTTCTTCCCTCGATACTCATTGCCTCTTCCGGTAAATTTTTCAGTGAAATAAGTTTCAACTGTTTATCTTGTGTTAAGACCTTTTCCAGCAAGCCAACCATTTGTCTTGGTGCGACTAAAGCTTGTGTGAGTAAATTAATTTTCTCTTGTAACTTATCGCTTTCTACCAATAATTCATTCAGTTGCTTTCGCAAAGGAATATTAGGATCTTGTGATTCCTTATTTTTCGTATTCATTATCTGTTCTGACAACGATTTATTCGAATTCACAAGCCTGCTTTTCTCATTAATTAATTGAGTACTGGTTAATATAATAGGTTCTATTAAAAACAAATAACCTATTAGAAGAAACGCCATAACGAGCGTCGATAGAATAATTTTCTTCTCTCTAGCAGAGAATTTTTCATACGCATTAATCGCATAAATAAAAGGTTTTTTTTGCCACCAAGTCATAACGCTCTCCCCAGTGCACGTTCCTGCGATATTGATAATTCATCAGAGCTCTTTTTCTGAGTAGAAAGAAAAAACTCATTCCAAGGCATCTCTCCTTTTATGATATTAATTTGCTTGAATGCTCTGCCTCGATACGCATCCTTTGATCCAAGCGTTGCGATATAACGCGAGACCTTGTCAGGTGTTTTCGCAAAGCCCGATAGCTGAATATCTTTTCCTTGATTCATCACCTCAACTTTAGATAACCATATTCCGCTGACATCTTGCTGTGAAAGCTGTTCTATCAATGGCGTAAAACTACTTCTAGCACTAATAGAGTCTTGACGTAAAAAAGTAATCGCGCGTTTTTTCTTCGTTATTAACTTATTTTCTCGGTCAATACTTATCTGAAGATTTTTGTCGATGCTATTGTTGGGGAATTGCGCTATGAGTGTTGCTAATTCGATATTCAGCTCACCTTGTTCCTGCTCTAACTGTGTAATCTGCCCAGAAGAATAAGTTTGAAAGGCCAGTAATGCGACTGATACTGCCACCAGCCCGATAACCGTGGTTAGGCATGATTTTATTAACAGCAGCACTTCTGGCGAAAGCTGAGGCGGCCGAAATCGGGGAAGATAAAGATTGATGCTGTGTTTAATTGGAAGCATACGCTAGCGCTCCCCCTAAAGCCGTCACCGACTGATTCATATCAGTAACATTATCTGAAATTTTTATTCCCGCTTGTTGCTGAAGCTTGTCTGCAATATCAGGCTGCTCAATATGTGCCGTAAGTGCTGGCTGCATCGCATCAACCAAGTATGTTAAGTCCACATTCCCACCCATAAGCCACAACTGAGTAATTTGTCCCATCCCCAACTGACTCTCGTAATAGTCTAATGATCGCTGCACTTCTAATACTAGGTTTTGTACTTGCTGCTCATTCACTTTTGATTTTGGTGAAAACCCAACATACGCTTCTTGATCAAACCCCAAATTTTCTTCAACCGTTTCGAGTTCAAGTTCAAGTTCGGAAAGGTCTACTTCATCGTTAATAATTGATATCTCTTCAATACCGTCTTCAAGTATTAACTCTTCTGCATTGATATCTTCTGCATTGATATCTTCTGCATTGATATCTTCTGCATTGACATCATCGGTCGCAGAAGTTACTTCTTCTGAATCAGCTTCTGCGGTCACATTTTCATCATGCTGAATATCTAAAGCATCAATCCCCATCTCAACTTGCCTTGTTAGATACAACGCGCCGTCTTGGTATAAACGAATGCAGCCGTGATTAGGGCCCAATTCCAATAAAGCGATTCCCTGCTCTACTGAGCTCGCCGCAAGTACATTCAATAAACTCAGTTCTGGAACAGTAATTACTTCTACTGTTAGGTGCAGCTGCTCTGCCCATGCAACTCGCGCTTTGATTGTCGCGTTTGGACTGGCAATAACATGCGCCATCGACATACGGCCACGATAAGCATCACTGGGTAAACGAATAGCCTGAATCGCAGTATCTTCAACGGGCTGCCCTAACAAATCACCAATACGAAATTCAATCGCGGCGCTCAATTCTTCGTCTGG
>Ga0115551_1002676_pt1 | contig 10741 bp, 16 predicted proteins | sample COGITO_mtgs_1103_FD_87179 | JGI IMG/M metagenome (GOLD analysis project Ga0115551, IMG submission 87179) | Pelagic marine microbial communities from North Sea - COGITO_mtgs_110321 | ecosystem: Environmental > Aquatic > Marine > Epipelagic | place: Germany:Helgoland, sampling site Kabeltonne... | reverse complement strand
CTCTGCTGCGTAGCGCTCACTCACACCTGCGGTGAGTGCTACGATCAGGGTAGCAAAGCCGCCCCATGCGTCACCAGGGTGCTAAACCTGAAACCGGCAGCGAAGGTCAATGCCTACTGGAGCCGGGATTATGACGCTGGGACGATCAAGTGATAGGGCTATGCTACTGGGAAGCAATATTCGCCACAGAGTTCAAGGTTGACCATATTCCATGCCAACTGTACAGATCTCCCATACCCATTGACATCACCATAGGTCGCTACGCGATCCGACCAGTACTCCACTGACTCCATCCAGTACTCTATGGAATCCCAGCCTGAATCGTCCCTGTACGCAAAATTCAAATCGTTCATCAAATTCCCCTTGTTAAGATAGGTAGATTGGGCCGCCACGGCTGACCCGTTCCTTTCTGCCTCGTTGCGCTCACTCACACCTGCGGTGAGTGCAACGACCAGCATTCCGTAGCCGCAACTGTTCAGATCTGTTCATATCTGCATCTGTTCAGATCTGTTCGGATTTTTTTTATTTATTTTTATTTTTTTATTTTTCTTATTTTAGGCTTGACTGTTCAGATCTGTTCAGACTTTTTTTATTTATTTTTATTTATTTATTTTTATCAATCTGGGGTTGACAAGCCAGTTTTATGTCATGGCCAGGACGATGTCAACCCTAATGTCAAACCGATAGAGCGTCGAGTAGCTCACACATTAGCGGGCTGAGCGTCTCAATCTCTTGACGTTCACGTTCATGTTCACGCTCCATTTGCCAGGCATCATACTCGGCACGCAATGCTTCAAGTCTCATCATCTCGTCAATGTGAATCTCGTAATCGAATGAACTCATCTCGTTTCCCCTAGTCAATGTGAATGGTTACCGTTATGGGCAGTTATAACGTCATGCCCAGGACGTGTCAAGTGTAGTCTATTGTTCTTCAGCTTCAACCATCATTCGATTCAGCTCAGCTTTGGTCCATCGTCTATTGTTCTTTCGTTGCCTCATGATCAGGCATACATGTTGCCACATTGCTGCCTCTTGCCATTCATTGTAGACATTGGCTTCAGCTACCAGGTAGCTAATGGATTGCTCGGCATTGTATCCCAATCGTGTTGCTTCAACGATTCCAGGACTGTTTGACTTTGGCATTGTTGTTTCCCCTGTAGTGAAAGAATGTTACCGTTATGGTGGTCAGTTTAACGTCATGACCAGGACGTGTCAACCGTAGTCTAATCGGCTACTACTACATCGTATTCTGTCAGCAATTCAGCAACGCCATACGTCACAGAATCAACATGCTCTGAAGGAACGTTCCTTGCGACAATCTCCCGCAATTCGTCACGACTCATGAAACCATCGCAGAAGTCATGAGCAACGTCAGCACAGAATTCGATCAAGTCTTTCATCTCGTTTTCCCCTGTAGTGTGAATGGTTACCAGTATGGTGGTCAGTTTAACGTCATGACCAGGACGTTGTCAAGTGTAGTCTAGCGATTCCAGACAGCATCCTCTTCTGCCTGAATGAGCATATCAAGAACAGTCTTGAATGAACTGCTCTGCTCAAACATCGGAACTGATCGACTGCAATCATTGCAGAGGCTATCGCCGATCCTGACATCACATGAGCATCGCTCACATTCGCCAGGGAATGAAGTATTTCCGGCGATAGCAACTCTTGGTTCTGGCATTGACATTGTTTCGTTTCCTTGTGGGTAGTGTGAATGTTTCGTTGATTATAGTATCGGCAGCGTAGGTGTCAAGCGTTAATCTTTTTTTGATCAACAATCAATTGACTCAACCAGTTCTGGTAGAACTCCATCATTTCACGGTCACTACGATGCCCGTTAACATTGTAGCGATTAGAGTAAAATTCCAACTGAGTCTGAATTTCTCTGATCATGTCTTCCATTGTGTTTCCCCTTGTTTCGTTGTTGTTGTTGTTGTTGTCTCGACTCTACACTACATTATAGGGGCAAACCCCGAAAAGTAAATAGAGTATTTTCAAAAATAGTCGTAAGTCTATGCCACGTATGGGGTTACGACATCGAATAATCGAGGGGGACACTTAGTTAGATAGGACAGGGGGTTATTTGTTCAAATTCGTCCAGATCTTTCATGCAAGTTGGAGCCGGGGGCATCTAAACACAGTGAAAGAGTTTCAATTTAAATGTCCACTTTCTTTTTCGGCCTGCCATTCTTCTTCACCACCCCCAACCTCTGTCTCAATTTGCGTATAGCTGAAAAAGATACAGCTTTCCCGAACTGATCATTAAAAGCGTCAGTCAGGCGCGAGTCTGTTAAAGCTGCGGCATGAACTTTAACAAAATCCAGCTCCTCTTGAGTGTACACTTTATTCATAACTGCCCACCCGCCTCTGCCAGGATCGCAATTTCCGGCATCAATTCTTTATCCAACCTTTTACGCAGTATATTGTAGGCACACCCGCACCGTGGATCATCTGCCCACTCCGCAATTGTCTTGCTTTCACCAAAAGCGATGATGTGTCGGGATGTCTCGCGGTTGTTCGCATTCTCTTTTGGTGTATATACTCTTAGATTAACCCTGCGATTATCCAATCTATTACGATTTATATGATCCACAAGATGATCCGGGTCCGTCTCATTTAGTATAAACCGGTGCATTCGCACTTCTTTACGATTTATTTTAGAAACGGCATAGCCATCCCTATAATACCAACTATACCTGGATACCAGATTAAAATCCGCCGCTTCTACCTTAGCGAATTTCCCGGCCCCTTTAATTCCCCCTAACCCTACCTGTAAATAATCCATGCTTTTATCCTTTATTAGAAATTTTCACTTAGTCTCCACATGAGGCTATAATACATTATAGTCCACTATTAAGGAATAATGACAATGATAGTTAAAGAAACCGAGGAACTCAAAAAAACCGTGGCAATGGAATTAAATATTCCCGATCCACCAAAACAGAAAGCTGTGGCTATTCTTGGACCCCCAACATCTGAAGACGATTCAGAAGATAGCGGCGAAGATTGCCCCAAAGTATAAATTTGGCTACCACGACGCGGAAGATCTAATCCAGGAGGCGGTAATGTTTGGCCTTGAAGCATACGAGAAATGGGACCGCATTCGCCCCTTGGAAAACTTTATCTCCGTCCATATATCTAATCGTCTAAAAAACTACAAAAGAGATAATTACTTCCGGCTTGGCCTGGAAGAATCATCTGAACAACGGCAAAAAGCAAATGAAGCTAAACGAAACCTGATGTCCCCCGCCCCCATATCCGACCAATCGGTCTTCTTTGAGGAAATCCTGGATAACCAAGATGAGGTAGATTTCCTTTTACAAGCCTTACCGCCATTAGTTCGCAATGATTTCCTGCGTATGGCTAATGGTGTATCATTACCCAAAGGGCGAAGACAGACCGTAATCGATACGGTTAAGGAGATACTGCATGAAGACGGGTAGATTATCAAAAGATGACTGGGCATTTATTGAATTTAACTCAGATAAGATGTCCGCAAGTCAAATCGCTAAAGAACTAGACCGCGCCATAGAGCCGGTCCAGAAACATTTGCAAAAATTGGGCAAAGGGAAAGACCTGCGCAAGAATTTGCAAACTCAAGCGGAGTATGATCTGAAAAAACGACCATACTGGCGCGAATTGCAAGCACAATTCTCCGAACCCGAACTTGAAATCCTTTTATATCACTGGAAAGAGATTGTGGCGCAGTTTCGCAAAGACATTCTCGCCACTGAAGAACTGCAAATCATCGATGTGGTCAAGCTGGAGGTACTAATGAACCGCGCCCTGCGTGAACAACAGTACTCAATGACTAAAATTGCCGAATTTGGGGAAATGATCGAGTTCGAAAAGCGAAAATCCGCCGAAGATCAGGACCGCGAGTTCGTTTTCGGTCTGGAAAGGCAAATTGCGACCCTTCGGGCAGCAAAAGAATCGCTTTCGCGGGAGTACAAAGATTTACAAACGAAAAAATCCGCCATGTACCGTGACCTAAAGGCCACAAGAGAGCAGCGGATCGCCAAACTAGAAGATAATAAAGAAACTTTTTCGGGATTAGTGCAAAAACTAGTGCGCGACCCCGATTTTGTGGAAGAACAAAACCTCTATATGGAAAAAATGCGCCTAGCAATAGAAAAAGAGCGGGAAAGACTCAGCGATTACTTTGAATATGAGGACGGGACAGTAGATCAACCCTTCTTAACCCCCGAAACCATACTGGATGAATCAGATGAGAATACTAGAAACCCGCCAGTCTAGAACTTCCCCTTCAAAATACATAATAGAACTAACAAAAGACCAATTAGAGACACTCTTCAACGAAGACACTAGAGAAGAACTCATAAAAGATATCATTGAGATGAAAGAAAAGATAATCCCTTTTCCCGATTAACGGATATAATAATGTGGACTATATCTTTACAAGGACAAGATTATGAAAGTTGCAGTTATCTCAGGTGTCACAGGACAGGACGGATCGTACCTCTCTGAGTTATTACTCAGTAAGGGATATTTCGTAATCGGGTTCTCTCGAAGAGTGAGTGTAGATACATCAGAACGTATCAAACATTTATTAACTAACGCTAATTTTCAATTTGAGGAGGGCGATATTTGCGACCCTCTATACATTACGGAATTGCTAACTAAATACCGCGTGGAGGAATTTTATAACCTCGCCGCCCAATCCCACGTCCATACATCCTTCTCACAGCCCGTAGTAACGACGGAGATCGATTATCTGGGGCCATTGAACATACTGAACTGTATTAAGTCCTTGTCGCCGCACACGCGATTCTATCAAGCCTCAACGAGTGAGATGTTTGGCGACGAATACGATGTGTATGAAGGAATAGAAATAACCATAGGCGATGAAAATATTCGCTGTCCAATAAAATATCAAGATGAGCGAACTCCGTTTTCTCCGCAAAGCCCATACGCAATTGCTAAACTAGCGGCGCATCATGCGTGTAGATTATACCGCGAATCTTATGGGTTGTTTACTTGCTCCGGAATTTTGTTTAATCACGAAAGTCCGCGACGGGGCGAGAAGTTTGTTACCCGTAAGATTACGAAGTGGATTGGTGAATTTGTAAGATGGAGGAATCGGATAGACAGTCAATTAATTGATGTTTCTTCTGACGAAAATGATGTTTTGAAGATTTCACCAAAAGAACTTGAGGGCGATGGTCGTGTTACTGACACTTTCCCTAAGCTTCGCTTAGGCAACCTCGATGCTCACCGCGATTGGGGTCATGCAAAAGATTATGTCCGCGCCATGTGGATGATGATGCAACATGATAAGCCAGATGACTATGTGGTAGCCACTGGTGAATCACATACTATCCGCGAATTTCTGGATGAAGCCTTTTTCGCTATGAATTACGATGGCGGTTGGGAAGATCTGGTGGTAATCGATCCTAAATTCTATCGTCCTTCGGAAGTGGACTACTTGAATGGTGTTTATGATAAAATTGAAACCGCTCTGGACTGGAAACCGAAATACGCATTCGAAGATCTTGTGGCGGAAATGGTGGAGGAAGACCTATGACAATTACTGGTTATTTAACTGTAGCTTTTATCCTGCTGATGTTTATAGCTTTTTGTATAACCGTAAATCAAATTTATAAATCTCAATCAGAGTGTATAGAAAAACTAAATGATGAGAATACAAAACTAATAAGTCAAAAGAAGTCAAGCGAAACAAGACTTGGTCAAATTGGCGAACACTTCGCCCCATTGTTGGATGTGTTCCCTTATGACCCGAAGGATGCCCGATTCTTAGGGTCTCCTATTGATTTTGTGGTATTTGATTTCGAAGGAGATCAGATAGTACTGGTGGAATTTAAAACGGGTAATTCGAGAGAATCAAAAAGACAGAGACAAGTAAGAGATATGGTGGCTAACGGGAACGTTAAGTATGAAGTTATAAGGGTTAGGGGCGGGGATGAGGCGTAATTATGATGATCCGGTATATAAAGAAGTTCGCAAGCGGGTCTTGAAAAGGGATAAGCATAAATGCCAAATGCCCAATTGTAAAAAAAGAAGAAGATTAAATGTCCATCATATTGAGAGATGGGCCGATGCGGCAAGTTTGAGGTATGAAACATTCAATATGATAACTTTATGTAGAACCTGTCATGACTCAATAAAAGACAAAGAGTCTCATTACGCTCCATTATTTATGGACATAGTAAGAAAAAATGAAAATAATAAGAGACACTAGGGAACAACAAGGGTTCGAATTTTTTGCTCAGGCAGAAATACTAGAACAAGCATTAGATGCAGGCGACTATACAATCGAGGGATTGGAAAGTTTCATCCGTATAGAACGTAAAGCTTCAACAGGGGAACTATACCACAACCTAGCTAAGAAAACTATGAAGGAGCGGTTCCATCGGGAAATGGAGAAATTGGATACGATTCAGAATGCTTACATTGTATGTGAATTTCCGGAATCCTTCCTTTATACTTTTCCTGAAAATTCCGGAATTCCTAAGAGCAAAAGAAAGTACATGAAAATAGGTTCCAAGTATTTCCGTAAGCTAATTTATGATATAGAAGAGAACTATGATGTAAAAATTATATACTGCGACAACAAAGACCATGCAGAACAAGTAACCTTTGACTTATTACAGGAAGCATGGAATGAATTCTGAGATATATCTACATAGCGACGAAGCAGATTCAGAGGATAACGGCATTAATTTCAAAGTCGCCTCCAAATTTCTAAAAAGACTACACGAGGCAGAACAAAAATCTACAGATAAGATAATTGCCCACACCAGTACAATAGGCGGTGAATGGGCGGATGGCATGTCTATATTTGACAATATATCATATTCTTCTTTACCAGTTTACATGATTGGTCATGGATGCTTATGTAGCATGGGAACCATTATACTCCAAGCCGCCAGCAAAAGATACTTAATGCCAAATTGTGATATTATGGTGCATTTTGGCGACCTAACTCTCAGCGGTCATCAGGTCTCTGTTGAGTCTGGTACAAAATACTACATAAAAGTAAAAAACCAGATGATTGATATTTATACGGATAAATGTATAAAGGGTGGCTTTTTTAAAGATAGATCATATAGTAGAGCAAGAACTAAAGCTTATATCAAAAGAAAACTAGAATCTAGTGTCGATTGGTATATGTCCGCGCAAGAAGCCGTGGATTTTGGTTTTGCAGATAAGGTTTTAACTAGAACAGAATATTTAAATGTCAGAGAGATTAAGAAAAGAAATAATCGAGGAACTAAATGATGCCTGGTTAGACATTGATGTTCACAAAAGTGATTTAATTGCGCCATTAGACATACTAGACACTGAAGATCCTCAAGAATTCTATAAAAAATTAACCTGGTTATTAACCCAGCCGGATTATTTTGCGTTCTTATGTAAACACATATTTAATGTAGACCTACTCCCTTTTCAAGGATTAATCCTACAGGAATTGTGGGAACGAAAATTCCCCATGCTTATCGGTAGTCGAGGTATGGGGAAAACCTTTTTAATGAGCTTGTATTGTATGCTTCGCGCATTATTAATGCCGGGGCGCAAAATTGTAGTTGTTGGTGCCGCTTTCCGTCAGTCTAAGTATTTGCATGACTATATGGAAACTATATGGAAAAGCTCTGGGATATTAAGAGATTTATGCGATAGCGGTAGTGGTCCACGAAGAGATGTAGATATGTGCCGGATGTTGGTAGGTAGTAGTCAAATTGTAGCACTACCAATTGGCGATGGCAGTAAGATTCGAGGTCAGAGAGCAAATGATATCATTAGCGATGAATTTGCATCTATGTCCAGAGAAATCTTTGAAAATGTCATCGCAGGTTTCGCAGCCGTTTCAGCTTCGCCTGCCGAAAGCGTAAAAATAGAAGCAGCGAAACGAAAAGCGAAACAATTAGGAATTGATCCATCTCTTTTGACAGAGCATATTCAGGAAGATGGTGTAGGTAACCAGATTGTATTAGCAGGAACAGCATATTACGATTTCAACCATTTTGCGACATATTGGAAAAGATGGAAGTCCATTATTAAAAGCAAGGGCGATCCACATAAATTAAAAGACATATTTGGTGAAGAAGATATACCAGATTCTTTTAATTGGAGAGATTATTCAATTATTAGAATGCCGGTTGATCTGATCCCCAAAGGATTCATGGATGAGGCCCAAGTGGCAAGATCAAAAGCCACGATCCACAACGGTATCTACCTGATGGAGTTTGGAGCGTGTTTCTGTACAGATTCGTCAGGCTTCTTCAAAAGAAGTTTAATCGAATCATGTGTCGGTAACGATACCAAGCCTATCAATATCGCCTCTGGCGGTCAAGTCTACTTTGATCCACTTTTAAAAGGAAACCCGTCAGGACAATATATCATTGGGGTAGACCCCGCATCAGAAGTGGATAATTTTTCTATTATTGTTTTAGAAGTACATAATGACCATAGGCGAGTTGTACATTGTTGGACTACTAACAGACAACAACATAAAGACCGTGTAAAAAAGGGTCTCACTAGGGAAGCGGATTTCTATTCCTTCTGTGCCCGTAAGATACGCGACCTGATGGGCGCTTTCCCGACGATACATATTGCAATGGATGCTCAAGGGGGCGGTATAGCGGTAGCTGAGTCCCTTCACGACCCTAAGAATCTATCCAAGGGTGAATTATCAATTTGGCCCGTTATTGATGAGAAAAAACAAAAAGATACAGATGATGAGTCCGGACTACATATTCTAGAATTGTGTCAGTTCGCTAAGTATGACTGGTTGGCAGAAGGCAATCACGGACTACGAAAAGATTTTGAAGATAAAGTGCTTCTACTACCAAGATTTGATCCTATTACAATTGGACTGTCAATTGAGCAGGACAAAATGGCGAATAGAACATATGACACTTTAGAAGATTGTGTCATGGAAATTGAGGAATTAAAGAATGAATTATGCATGATAGAAATTAGACAGACCTCAACCGGCAGGGAACACTGGGATACTCCAGAAGTTAAGATCGGCACTGGCCGCAAAGAAAGGGTACGAAAAGACCGTTATTCCTCACTATTAATGGCAAACATGGCGGCTAGACAGACTAGAGCAAGAAGAATTCAGGACGATTATGAGATTGTTGGTGGATTTGCCGAAGTGTCACAAGGCAAAAAGAAACCACAAGCAGATTTTATTGGTCCAGCTTGGATAACCTCACAATTAAACAATCTTTATTGATTTTGGTGTACTATAATATGAATGGGATCACATTACAATTAAATCAAGGCCATTATTATGTCTGACGAAAAAAAGCTCTATATTGACTTGAATGATAAAGACGCGCTGGAACAAGCAAGCGGAAATGTTGATAGTTATGACGGAGTTATGAACGCAAGCGCCAGTCATGGAAGGTCTTATCTAGATATTGAGGATGGTATCTCCGTTAGGACATCCTATCGCAAAGGTGACTACTACAGATTTAGATCTGGTGAAGAACCGCCGACGCTTGAAAAAGAAATTATTGAGAGGTGTATGAACGCCTATGAAAAAGTCGGCATTATCAAAAATGTTATCGATTTGATGGGGGATTTTGGTTCACAAGGTATCAGCCTTGTCCACACGGATAAAAATGCACAAAAGTTTTATCGTCGCTGGTGGGAAGAGGTATGTGGGTCCGAGAGATCAGAAAGATTTCTCAATACTTTATTTAGATGTGGCAATGTTGTTATTAAAAGACGATATGCCAAATTAAATAAATCCACACAAAAGAAAATGACCCGTGGCGAAGACGATGTAATTATCACCAAAGAAAATATCTCACGACGACGCATTCCATTTGTTTATGATTTTCTTAACCCATTAAGCATTGATGTTGTTGGTGGTAGGTCCGCACTTTTTGTGGGCAGTAAAAAATACCGTATGAAGTTATCATCACATATTAAAAAATCTTATGAAGCAAAAGAAATCCCAATTAATGAGCTAAGTAGTGAAATTCAAAAGGCTTTTAACAACGGCGATACCCATATTGATCTAAATTCTGATGACTTAATGGTTTATCACTATAAGAAGGATGACTGGCAATTATGGGCGCATCCCATGATTAACTCAATCCTTGATGATATTACTATGTTGGAAAAGATGAAACTAGCGGATATGTCCGCACTTGATGGGGCTATCTCTAATATCCGCTTATGGAAGTTGGGTGATTTTGAGAATAAAGTTCTACCAACTAGAGCCGCTATTGATAAACTGCGCAATATTTTAGCAAGTAATGTTGGTGGCGGTACTATGGATTTAGTGTGGGGGCCAGAACTTGACTTTAAAGAAAGTAATACTCAGGTATTTAAATTCTTAGGCAGTGAAAAGTACCAACCAGTATTAAACAGCGTTTATGCCGGATTGGGAATTCCACCTACTTTAACAGGTCTTGCGGGAAATGGTGGTGGATACACCAATAACTTCGTGTCACTAAAAACTTTGATTGAAAGATTAGAGTATGGTAGAAATCTTCTGGAAAAATTCTGGAATGCCGAATTGAGAAAAGTTCAAAAAGCTATGGGTTTTGCTAAACCTGCGAAAATGCATTTTGATCATATGGTTCTTTCTGATGAGTCTGCTGAAAAAAATCTATTGGTTCAACTAGCCGATAGGGATGTAATTTCTACAGAAACGATTCGTGAACGATTTGGCGAAATCGACGATATCGAAGATGCGCGAATTAAATCAGAAAGACGAAACAGAAAGACTGACAAAGTGCCG
>Ga0115551_1002675_pt1 | contig 10742 bp, 5 predicted proteins | sample COGITO_mtgs_1103_FD_87179 | JGI IMG/M metagenome (GOLD analysis project Ga0115551, IMG submission 87179) | Pelagic marine microbial communities from North Sea - COGITO_mtgs_110321 | ecosystem: Environmental > Aquatic > Marine > Epipelagic | place: Germany:Helgoland, sampling site Kabeltonne... | reverse complement strand
TGTCGCACGGTTTGACGCAGCTGGCGGCGTTCAGGCCCCCGGTGCGGACGGGCATCGGCGCGCTGGATTCTCCCGAGTGCGACGGGCTTCACTTCGTGGGCGCGTCGACGCGGCCGGGCAACGGCGTGCCGCTGGTGCTCATGGGCGTCAAGGTTGCGTTCGACGCCATCATCAAGATGCACGGCGCCGGGGTGAAGGCGATGCGCGCTGACTAATACCCGTTAACACTCGAGCTTTGTCAATTGCAATCGTATTACGTATTACCGCACTCGACTCGCCGTGATATCCATCTCTTCTTGGACGCGCCGAAGAGAAACGACGAAGGAAAGGCTGCTCTTTGTGTCTCCCTGCCGGCACTTTCATGCGCGAGGGTGACGGGATCGGCGTCGAGGATCTTCCCTCGGAACCCGCGCGCGTTCACAAGCCCGGCGTTCTTCGTCGCGCGCGCGAGCGTATCTGCTCGGCGCAGGATCGCATCGGCGTGTGTTTCGTCATGGTCGTTCTCGCGCTCTTTATCCTATGGCCTCTGTCCCTGGCCTTGACCGCCGCCGCGCAAGGCCCGCTCCCTCAGCGCGAGTCCCTCGGTCCCGCGCTCGCGCCCGACCCTAACCTTCCCTTACCCGACCAGCTCGCGGACGACGGCCGATACGTCGCCATCGTTCCCTATCCCGCGCCCGCTAAACGAGTCGTACCTTCCGAGGAGATATCAACCGAGAACTCCACCGCTCGGCTGGACTGCGACACGGTCAGGGGTATCGCGGGGGGCATGACCGGCGTGGACCTCTTCTACAACCTCACCATCCTCAGCGGCCTCGAGCGCCTCGTCGTCCCGGGCGGCGCCTTCCACCAAGTCGTCGGCGACGTCACAGTCTTCGCTCCGACCGACGACGCGCTGGTATCGGAGCTGGACTTCTTCGCCGACGTCTTCAACGTCACCCGCGACAACGTCACGAACGACGTCCCTCTGCTCCAGGAGATCTTGAGGCAGTTCATCGCGTACGGTTCGATCGACGCGGACTACCGCGGGCTCTTCGTCACCCTCGACGGGAGCCTGTGGAACTACACGTACAGTGACGTCGACGGCGGCGAGATCGCGCTGGTGCCCGTCGGAGTTCAACTCGAGGAACCGCCCGTGATACTCAAGGTTGACGACGACGCCGGGATCCTGACCGGGTGCAGCCGCGGTAGACGACTCAGCGGCGTGGTACGAGCGAGCCGATACGCGAGGTGGGCACGACGTCGAGTTTCACGAAAGGGCACGGTGTGGGGCTAAGTGTTAAACATGCACCAGCCCGTGAACGAAAACCAATAACTGAACGTCCCCTCCCCGCTTCGATGGCGCAGGGTCTACCCTCGTCGTCCGGCATATCGTCCGTACGTGCCTTACCCGGTGTACAGCCCGTGGTCCACCGCGGGCGTTGGGGAGCTCGGGTACGGGCTCGGTGCGCTCGACGGCGCCGCGGTTGGCGGCGCAGTTGGATATTACGACGGGGCGTACGACACCCTCGACGCGTTGGATGGTCTGGACGGACTGGACTAGTGAAGAAGAAGCTCGCGGGTTGGACTACTGAAGGATACGCTATGAAGATGTGGTTAGGACTCCACTGCTATGCGATTCTCCGCTTCTGCTTGTGATACCCCAGGTTGAGGTTGGAAATACTGTTAAGCTTGGCAGGTAAGCGTCGTTCGGTTCCTCATGCGATCTTGTCCTTGTTAGAGCCTCTGACTGAGCACCATCACGGACGAGATCTCGTCGACGACGCTTGCCTGCTTGAACCTCTACCTGGTCTGTTAACATTTTCAAGCAGAAGCGGAGGATCGGAACACCTCAGCCTCTCCTTCGACGTCAGCCGGGTGAATTGGTCCTGGTGAGGTCCAAATCGTAGACGGATGCGTCGTCTATATTCAGAGTGGCACCGTTGGTGTCTGCTTGGTTTATGCACAACCTGAATATAGACAACGCTTTCGTCATCCTTCTACGATTTGGACCGAGCGCTTCACCCGGCGCGACTACAACTGCAACGACGCGTGAGTTTCAATAAAAGGACATTCTTTCGTTCAATTTACAAATTCGTTCGTCTCACTAGCTAAATGTCATCCATGAGATCCAGCTTGACGGTGGTGGACCCCGGCGGCGCCTGCGCGGGCTTACCGAGCATCGGACATCCCGCGCAACGATAGGCATCGCCGAGGTAGCAGTTCCCGCACGAGCTCTTAAACTCCTCCTTCTTCTCCTCCGTCATCGCCTCGCGCTTCCCCGTCTCCTCCTCAGCCTCCGCCTCGGCCCGCCCGCAGCTGCAGTTCTTGCACGCCTTGGGGCCGCACCCTTCGCCCGCGTCGCGAGCCTTCGCGGCTGCGTCGGCGCCCGAACGAAGGTCGAATTCGTCGAGTAAGTCGTCCTCGTCGAGGATGTCATCGTCGTCGTCGCCGCCGAGCTTCCAAGCCTTGGCGGCGTTCCCGTCGCCGTTGAGGGCGTTGAGCGGCGCCGCGTTCTCCTTGAGCTTGCGGGACTTGAGCGAGAAGGACGCACCCGCGGTCCACGTGGGCTTGGACGCGGCGAGCGCGCCCGGCGCGATGCCCGGGACGACCCCGCCGGCCGCCTTGGCGTCGGTGAACCCCGCGACGAGCAGATCTCCCTCGGGCGCGGGCGCGACGTTGGATGACGTGTCGCCGAGGACGCCCACGACGATCTCGCCGCCCGGCATGACCGCCTCTTGCATCTTGCCGAGCACCGATGGGGTGTGGAACGCGGAGGTGGACGCGAGGGACACCAGCTTCGCTACCGATCCCGCGGGCTCGCCCAGGTTGCCGTCGGCGGCGACGCGGGTGAGGACGACGACGACGTTGGGGTCGAGGCCGTACGTGGCTGCCGCGGCGGACACGACGGACGCGGGGATGGACCGAGCGTCGGTCGCGACGACGTGGGACGCCATGGTTCACGCGTGCGGGGACGTGCGTGCGGGGCGTCGAGCGTAGTGGGCGCGGGCTGGAGATCTGCTTGGTGAAAAATACACTTGAGTTTCAGCTATGTCCGGCCGTTTATTTGGGCATTTGAAGGTCTAATGACTCAATTGTATGGTCGGCTGCAAAAGTAAATTCGCAAAAGTTGCTTCGGTCAACCCGAGAAAGCCGTTATGACGGTTCCCGATATAGCGCTCCAGAGGACGGGCGCGCCGTACATAGCGTAGATGGGGCTCGTGATCGACGACGAGGAGGCGGAGGCTGCCGAGAAGGCCGCGAAGGAGGCGCTCGATGCGGACGCGCCGTGGAACGAGCCCGACGAGGACCCTCCGCCGCCCGCGCCGGAAGGCGAAGATGCCGAGCCCGAGCTGGACGCCGACGGCAACCCGGTGGATACGCCGGCGCCGGTGGACTACAAGGGCATCGCCAAGCGTCTGGCGATGGCGACGCTCCCTGTCGAGGGCGAGGAGACGGTGGACCACCTCAAGCTCGTGTGCGACGCGTGCGACGACATCCGCAGCCTGAACGTCGTCGCCGAGGATGCGCACGGCGAGACGGCGAGTAAGATCGTGTACTTCAGAGTCGTCGAGCTGCTGTTCAGGCACCTCCGCGCCGTGCCCGCGCCGCTCCCGCCCACGCCCGAGCCAGAGCTCGACGACGAGGGTAACCCCGTGACGCCACCCGCGGAGGACGACAAGGAGAACGAACGCGAACTGACCGTCGAGGAGCAAAAGGCGGCGGACGCGCAGGCGGAGGTTCGCGCGAAATGGGAAAAAGTCGGGCTGCCGTGCGCCAGGGCGCTCGCGCACCTCGTCTCCGTCCCCGGCGCGATCCGCCGCGAGGTGACCGACTCCCCGTACTTCACCCAAGCGCTCTTCGCGCTCATCGACCGGGCGCCGTTCACCCCACGAGACGCCCTCGCGCTCTCAGACGTGGCGCTCAGATGCATGGCGCAGCTCGCCAGAGGCAACGCGGCTTTCACCTCGGCGATCAACGCGTGCGCGTGCGGCGAAAACCCGGCACTCGCCCCAAACGCCGGGTCGTGGCTCACGCGCCTGTGCGCCATGGCGCCGCCGCCCAAGACGGAGGAAACGCTGGCGGAGGAGGACGCGCAGGAGGCGGAGGAGGCGGCGAAGAAGGAAGCCGAGGGCGACGCGTACGTACCCCCGGATCCGCCCCCGCCCCACGTGCGTTGGCGCGTCGCGTCCAAGGCTATGCGACTGGCGACCGTGCTGGCCAGGTCCCCAAAGAACCGCGCCCGGCTTCTGCGCGTCATCGAACCCCCGAGGACGCCGATAACGGCGGAGAGCCTCCGATTGGAGCGCGAGGCGGCGGGGAACGGGGGAAAACAAACTAAGATTGCCAAAAACGAGGAACAACCGGCGGATATCCTGAAGGTTGCGATGGAGTGCGCGGTGAAACCTGCGACGAGGGAGGAGCCCGGGGATAAGACCACGCGCGTGCTGGCGCTGAGGCTGGTACGTCTGGCGTGCGCGGACGCGAGCGAGGCGCTGTGCCGCGTCGTCGACCGCGACGACCTCGACGGAATCACAAAGCTAACTTCGATCGTTTGGTCGGCGGAGACCGATCCGGACGTTCGGACGGAAGCCGCGACCGCGATGCTCGCGGCGCTGAGCAAGGACAAGCGCGCGGCGGAAGATTTCGGCGACCGACACGCGCTCGCGGCGCTGACGTCGCTGATGCCGGCCGTCTCGGACGAGGCGCCCGAGCTGGTGATCCCGCCGCCGGAGGGTGGGGAACCCGCGGCGGAAACACCGCCCGAGGAAACACCCGAGGAAACAAACGGCGACGGCGACGGCGACACCGACGACGACATCTCGGTGACCGGCGAGAACCTCCTCACGGAGGCGTTCGGCCTCCGTCCCATCGGGTACATCACCCCGCCGCCGAGGCCGAAACCGTTTCGGGGTTCACAAGACCCGCTTCCACTCGCGACGGAGCCCACGAATCACCCGCCGCTCTACCAAATACTCCTCAAGCTGCTCGCGTGCGTCATCACGTGCCACGACGAGACGAGGCGATCCATCACCGACAAGTGCGCGTATGTACTCACGTACAAGGCGAAGATGGGAAAACCACCGCCGAAGCCGGATGACTACGACACCCTAGTCAGGTGGTGCGTCACCGCCCTGCGCGAAGCGGTGGAAGACGCGGACCCGGCGACGGAACCGCCGCGACCGAAGACTGAGGAGGAGCTCGCGGCGGAGGAGGCCGCGGCCGCGGCCGCGGAGGCGGAGGCGGCGGCTGCCGCGGAGCCGGAGCCGGAGCCCGAGGGTGAAGGCGAAGAAGGCGCCGGCGGCGACGAGCCGGCGGCGGAGGAGGTCGAGAGTGAAGACGAGTGGGCCACCGAGTCCGTGGAGACGATCATCCCGCCGGAACCCGACCTCGAGACGGAAGAGGAGAAAGCCGCGCGGCTCGACCTCGAGTACCGCACCTGGCACGCCATCCACGACAGGCACATCGCTGATTACAGGTGGCACAACCCGGACGTATTCGCCGGCGTCATCGGCGTTTTCAACGCGTTGTCCGGTGAAGAGGCTGTGTGCAAGTCGATCTTAAGTGAAGAGTTCTACCCCGGCGCCCTGGAACGGATCATCGAGGTCATGCCCAAGTCGTTCGCGACGATCGAGGAGGGTGCGACGTTCGTGACGCGCGTGTGCGAGAGAGGGGCGTATTCGGACGATACGTTGCACGTGGAAGAGTCGATGCGACGGAGGGTGGATCTGGTGCAGAAGCTCAAGGCTATCGCGGGGTGCCTCGCCGCGCCGGAGACGTCGAGATTACACCGCGGGCGGGTCGCCACGCTCGCGCACGAGGCTGCGCTCGTGATGCTCCCGCTGCGAGAGTACCTCCCGGCCGCCGGGGTTCGGCCGGTTCCATTGGCCGAGGAGTACCATACGGTACCTTCCGTCCCCGACGCTCCCATGCACACGTGGCGACGAAAGATGACCAGGAACGTGGACAAGCCGGAGACGGACACAGATGCCGCGCGGTGTAGGGTACTCCCGCTGCACACGGTGTTACCCGAGCTGTGGCTCGACGTGGACCCAAAGACGGGCGAGCCGTGGGCGAGCGCGGGGCGTAAATTCGCGCGAGCCATCGGGTCACTGACGCACCCGGCGACCGTCCAGCCCCCGCCCGAGGACGGCGCCGAGCCGGGTGACCTACCCGCGCCCAGCGCCGAAGCCTTCGATGCCGCGGTCAAAGCCGTGTCCGACGAAGAGGCGACGAAGGCGACCGGTCCGTCGCAGCACGACCCGCCCCCCAAGTGTTTCTTCTCAGCGCTCCACTTCATAACGACGGTGATGGGCGTGGGCGACGCGTTCGTTCAGCCGCCGCCGCCCGAGCCGCCGGAGGAAGTCGAGGGCGAGGAACCGCCGCCGCCGCCGGAGCCCCAGCCCCCGCTTCACGAGTTCCACCTGGCGATGTGGCGTGACCCGGAGAGCGCGCCGCGTAGGCTCATCGCCGCGGAGGGTGAGGAATCTCTCTCGGCGAAGATGAAAGCGTGGCTGGACGCTAACTTGATGTACGTTGATAAGGACGTGATGGGCGGCGCGGACCCCGAGGCGCCCGAGGTGATCAAGCAGGACAAGGTTCTCGTCGCGAACGCCAAGGCGGTGCTCGCGGCGAAGGAGTTGGCGCTCCCCGGTGCGTACGTGAAGGACGCCGAGGTTGAAAGCGAGGCGGCGCATTTAATGCTTCGGTGGTGCTACTCCGTCGCCAGGTTCTGCGAGCTCGCCGCGGAGCGCCGGGCGTGTAGGATCGAGCGAAGGACGGATCGGCTACGGGAGAAGCGCGAGAAGGAGAAGGAGGCGGCGCGACTCGCCGCGGAGGCGGAGGCTGCCGCGGCGTGAGTCAGTTCCTACGGCTATCTCTATTTATTAAAGGTGAAAAAGTTAATCGAAATCCGTCCCGGCTACGCCTTCAGGCAGCCAAACCTTCGCGGTTCCGTCCGTGGCGCTCGTCACCATCGCGTGCCTCTTCGGGTGGTAGTCCAGCCCGCACACCACCTTCCCCGGGTGCGCGTCCAGCTCGATATCAACCGTGGCGTCCACGAGCTCCCAGAAAACCACGCGACCGTCCTCGCTCCCGCTCACCGCGTGTCCATCCCCGAGCGTCAAGGCGCTATCCACCTTGGTCACATCGCTGACGTGGCCCCGATACTCCGCCATGACCGACCCGTCCGACGCGTCCAGAAGGCACATCCTGCTGTCCAGCATCCCCGCGAGCAAACACTGGTCGTCGCCCGACACGGAGAGAGAGGTGACGGGGTGCCCGAGGTCGTCTCGATGAGATCGACCGGCTCGGACGTCAAGCGTCCTCACCGTTCCGTCGACGCTGCCCCCGCTGATTCGGTGCCCGCCCCCGTGCACGCACACGCACGTCACGCTGTCGCTCCACTCCACGACGCTCTGTATGGGATCAGCCGAGTTGCTCCTACAGTCGAAGAACCGAACGGATCGATCGTAACCGGCGCTGACGACGCATTGATCATTCGCCGCGAATCGCACCGCGTTTACCGCGGCTTCGTGCCCTCGGAAGCGTCGTATCTTCTGTCCGGTGCTGACGTCCCACAGGAACACCTGCTTGTCCCCGCCGCACGTCGCGAGCCGTGAGTTGTCGATGGCGCACGCCACGTCGCGGACTTCGTGCGCGTGTCCCTCGTAGGTTTTGATGAGTGAGCCCTTGAACGGGTTCCACAGCTTGAACGTGCGATCTTTGCCGCACGTGAGCACGTAGGACCCGCCGCGGCTGAACCGGCAGGCGAGCACCGGGCCCTCGTGCCCCGCGAGGGTGACGTGGTGCGCGGTGGGTAACTCGCCGACGTGACCCGCGGGCCGAGGCGCGGGGCCCGACGCGCCTTTTGGTAAAGATCCCGCGTCCGGGTCCTCCTCGTCGCGGGCGGCGAACTCTTCTTCGTCGCGGCGGACCTTGGCTCTTTGCTCCTGGCCGTAGACGTTCCACGACTTCTGGCCCAAGATGTTGAGCCCGCCGTGGCCGCCCATGCCGGAGTTTCAAACCGGGGGATGCGCGCCTCTCCCCCCCGTCGTGCCCTGACGAATGATGATCGAGATGGCTCGTCCGGTCCGAGACTTCGTCGGCACTCGAAAGGAACACGTGGCGTCCATTACTAATGGCGCACACGTGGCGCTCGTTGCTCTTCGGCATCGACGGATGGCGCAACTACCTGAAGAGCGGGTACGATGCCGCCGCTAAGCGCTTCGACGATGCGCCGTTCCGCCGCGACCTCACCGGCGTCAGGGCGCTGGTCACCGGCGCGAACCAGGGGATCGGTTTCGAGGTGACGCGTCAACTCGCGTCGCAGGGTGCGTCCGTGACGATGGTCTGCAGGGATCGCGGCCGCGGCCAGGCGGCGCTGGAGCGGCTGCGGGAGGAGCGCCTGAAGGGCACGCTCGCGCTATCGGTGTGCGACATCTCCAACCAGCGCGCGGTCAAGGCGCTCGCCGACAACATCGTGGCGTCGGGAGAGCACGTCAACATACTCGTCAACAACGCCGGATGCATGGTACACGAGCGCACGGTCACCCCGGAAGGCGTCGAGGCCAACTTCGCGACGAACACGCTCGGGACGTGGGCGCTCACCGAAAGCCTCCTGCCCGCGATGCGCCAGGCGGACGACCCTCGGGTCGTCACCGTGAGCTCCGCGGGAATGCTGACTGAGGTGCTCTCGACTTCCGACCTCGAGTGGACACCCGGCGGAAAGCTCGGTAAGTTCGACGGCACGCGGCAGTACGCGCGGGGTAAGCGGCACCAGGTGGCGCTCACCGAGCACTGGAGTCGTGACGCGAGTAATTCACAGGTGCTGTTCGTGTCGATGCACCCCGGATGGTCCGACACGCAGGCGGTGCGAGACGCGTTGCCGGGATTTTACGACTCTTTAAAGGGAAAACTGAGGACGCCGCGGGAGGGAGCCGATACCGTCGCCTGGCTGTGCGTGGCGCCCAGGGATGAACTGACTCCTGCGGGGTTCTACCTGGACAGGAAATCGGTGCCGAAGCACGTGTCGACCAACTTTCTGACCGGGACGTCGTACAAAGAAGAAAAGATTTCGCTGTTGCGTGAAAAACTGAAGTCCCGGCTCGAAGAAGCGCTGAAGACGTGAAAGGTTGTCTAACTCTTTAGTTTGTTACATCGGGCTCTAGGCCGCGTTTATGTCTATGTAATGAATGTTGAATGTACAGCGGGTCTCGTTTTGTAGACTACTCACTTTCCGAGACCGCCGCCTGCGGGTAGCCCTCCTCCCATCTGGCCCGTCGCCTGTTGGATGGCGATGTTGATGTACGCGGAGAGGACGTCGTTGATGATGAACACGGCGAGGGACCCGCACACGAAGAGGCACGCCAGGATGCACAGCGCCAGGATGATGTTCCTCGCCATGTTGGGGCCCATGATGATGATGAGGGACCCGATGGGATCGAACGGGTTGAGCCTGGCGCGGATAGCCGCGGGCAATTCCGGATCCCGATTGGGCTGGTCGCGAGCTTTACCCACCGGCCGTTGGTCCGCCCGTCGCACGGGGAGGAGCGTCAACGAAATCTCGCACTCGCCCTGCTTGCTGTCGTCCTTCGACGGGTGGTACAGCGGGATCCAGTGCCCTTCGGCCGCCGCGTCGAGAATGTCGCCGAATTCCCCCATGTTGAACCACGATTTTTCCTGGGGCATCGGAGGCGCGTGCTTTTGGTTCTGGGCGTCCATCTTAACCTCGGCGTTGCCGGAGAGTTCGCCATCCGGCGCCGCCGTGATGAGCCGCATCAGGTCGTTGCACATGCCAGAGAGCGGCACGATAGCCTCGCCGATGTTGTCGTTGGATCCGATGAGATCGCGGTCGTACGCGGAGACCCGGAGCTTAGCCTTGGTGACCGGGATGGAGAACCGGTAGATGATGCGGTAGTTGAAGGACCCCTTGCCTTCCGACGCGAAGTAATGCGTGTCCGTCTCCTGGACCTGCCCGAACCTCGTCTGCTTGTGGTCCAAGCCGACGAGGCCAATCTTGAAGAACAGGTCGTTGTTACCGCCGAGGTCCTTGATGACCATCTTGCGGGCGCGCCACACCACCACCCGCAGCTCCACGTCGATGACGGGCGGCGGCGCGATTTTCATCGGCCTCGGGACGTTCTCGTCAGCTTCGTACATCTCCACCCAGAGCTCCAGGCTGCCTTGGCTGCCCGTCGCCTCGGTGTTCAGCAGCGTTCGCAGCTCCAGCGGCGGGGTTTCGCCGAATTGGTTTTTCCACATCGGCGAGAACCACCTGTCCTCGAGGTCCACGGTGTTGACCCCGATGACGTCGTCGCCACCGTTTTTATCCCAGTCGTAGAGCTTAAACTGCAGCTGCGAGGACCCCGGGAGCTCGGTGGTGAACTGGAACATCTTGTAGAACCAAGGCGCGAGCGTCTCCTTGACGTGGTCGCGCCTGTTGCCGAAGCGCTTGCCGGTGCCGAGTAAGTCCACCTTCATGTACGGGTCGCACAGACCCGACGGGTCCAGCGGCCGAATGTTCTTACCCCGGACCACGAAGGCTCGGACGATGACGGACTGCGGCAGGAGCGCCTTGCTGCCGCCGCCGATCAGGCGTTGGAGCTTCTTGAAATCCGCGAGGGGCATCGTCGCGGCGTCGTCCTCGCACTTATACGCCGCGTTCTTGCGCTCCAGTTCCGCCTCCTCCTCCTTCTTCTTCTTGTTCCCGAAAGGGTTGAACCCGCCCTTCTCCAGAAGCTTCTCCGCGGGTTCCTCCTCGTGTT
>Ga0115551_1002670_pt1 | contig 10756 bp, 3 predicted proteins | sample COGITO_mtgs_1103_FD_87179 | JGI IMG/M metagenome (GOLD analysis project Ga0115551, IMG submission 87179) | Pelagic marine microbial communities from North Sea - COGITO_mtgs_110321 | ecosystem: Environmental > Aquatic > Marine > Epipelagic | place: Germany:Helgoland, sampling site Kabeltonne... | reverse complement strand
CGAGACGGTGGACGCCGAGACCGTGGATGAACAAGGAGGATCGACGGAGGAGGATAGGAAAGATGAAAACGCCGGTGTGGGAAAAGAGACGGCGGCGGCAGAGCCGGTGGATACGACGGAACCGAACACGCAGACGGAGACGGAGACGGAGGCCAAGGCTGCGGCGGAGGCCGAGGCTGTGGCCGAGGAGGACCCGTGGATCGCCCCGGCGTCCTCCGCGGATGGCGAGGTGTTCGTGCGGCAGTACAACTACGCGAGCTACGCCAACGGGGCTCGCGTGGTGAGCTCCAACCCGGAGGCCAAGAGCTCCGGCGCGGCGCTCAAGGAGGACATGGACTCGTACTACCTCACCCCGTGCGCCGCTAAGAACGGCAAGTGGCTCACCGTGGAGCTGTCCGAGGAGGCGGCGGTGACGGCGGTGACCTTGGCCAACTACGAGTTCCACTCGTCGGGGGTGCGGGAGTTCGAGGTGTGGGCGAGCGCGGGCACGATGGACAGGGAGGAGGACTGGCGACGGCTCGGTCGGTGCCGAGCGTCGCAGGTCCGCGACGTGCAGACGTTCGTGCTGCCCCGCGGGCACTGGAGCAAGTACGTCCGCGTGCGCATGATCTCCCACTACGGCAGGCACCACTTCTGCACGCTGTCGCTCCTCCGGGTGCACGGCAAGGACGCGAAGCAGACGTTGGAGGAGGAGATGGAGGCGATCAACCGGGAGGTTGCCGAGGTTGAGGAGATCCTCAACGCCGGTGACGATTACGAACCCGCCGAGGTCACAGACGACGGCGCATCCGCGGAGCCCGACCTAACTGCGGAGCCCGACCCTGCGGGCGGGTCCGAGCCGGAAACCGCCGCCGTTCGGGATCCCGAGGATCCAAAGGCGGAACACGGGTCCGAGCATCGTGGTCCTCCTCCTGAGGCGGCGTTGGAGAAGAACGGTGTCGACGACGCTGAAGCGGCGCCCGCGGATACGACGGCATCTGAGAAGGAGCCCGAGGGCGCCGGCGAGCCCGAGGCGGTCGACGCCAAGGGAGACGCCCCGGGGTTGGAACCCGCGTCCACGGACCCCGACGACAAGAAGGTTCCCGACGACAAGAAGGAGGGCTTCTTCAAGTCGTGGTTCGGTAAGGAGAAGGCTGAGGGCGAGAAGGAGAAGGAGAAGGAGAAGGAGGCGCCGCCCGAGCCAAACGCCGCCGAGCCCGAGCGACCCGCGACGAAGGAAACCGATCGCGCCGCCCCGTCTGAAGTTTCCGAGCTCAAAGAGGACCCGAACACGAAGCAGCCGGAGGTCACGCCGGAGGCCACGCCGGAGGCTACGCACGCGGCGCCCGAGCAGCCGACCGAGGAGGTTGACGAGGTGGACGCGGATGCCGAGGCGGCTGAGACGCCGCCGCCCGCCGCGTCGGTTGAACACGCCCTCGAACACGCGTCGACAATCGAGGAGGCTGACGCATCGTCCATCCAACCCCCGCCCGTGGTCAAGGATGACAAGGACAAGCCGGTCCCGGCGGTACCCAAGCCGTCATCGTCCGAGCCGCGCTCCGGCGCCCCCGAGAATGTCTTCTCGCTGATGGCCAAGAAGATCAAATCCTTGGAGCTCAACCAGAGCATGTTCGACCGCTACATCGAATCGCTGTCCGCCAGCTACGGCGGCCGGTTCGAGGACATCGCCCAAGAGGTGAACGAGCTGGAGGAACTCGTCGCCAACCAGACCACCGCGCTCGTGGAGGTTGACAAGGCGATCGAGCGAACCGCGAGAGGCGCCAAGTCTGAACTGGCGACGGCGTTGGCAGAGTCCAAAAGGGAAACCGCCCGGGTTCAGCACGAGCGTCTGACGGAGCTGAGGGACCACCTCGTGCGGGTGGAGCGCAGGTGGGAGACGTACCTGGGGCTGACGATGTTCGCGGTGGCGACGGTGCTCGGGATCGCTGCGGCGGGCGCGGGCGCGCAGGCTGCGCTGGTGCTGTGGAGGGAGGACGGGGCGCCCAGCGCTCGGCAGCGGATGGCGGCGCAGGTCACCGCGGCGGCGTGTCTCGCGGCGGGGGTGTTGAGCCTGATGTGCTACTTCGCCGCGGCGTGGCTGGTGTTTGGGCGGGTGGCGACGAGCGTGTGGGCGGCGGGGTACCAGGCGGCGAGGGCAGCCGCGAGGTACGTCAGAGGAAGTTAGATTCTTTTGATTTTGATAGTTAACAAGCAAAAGACAACTCGAGATCCGCTCGTCAGTCCGAGATGCGCGCCGCGTCGGTCGCCGCACCGGTGGCGCGGTTGGCCGATGCGGTCGTCTCACATGCGCGTGGGCGTCGGCGGAGCGGGCGCTCGGCGGTCGTCGCCCCAGAGAGATGCACGCGTCTGGGCGGTGAGACGGTCGTGACGAGGATGACGAAAAGAAGCGAGCGTCGCGCCCAACGGAAGAGGGCGGCGCGCTCGACGTTTCGCGTGTCCGCGTCCGCCGCTTCTCCGCCCATCGGCCCGACCTTCACGTCCGACGACGACTATCGCGCCGAGGGCGAGCGCGCCCTACGCAGACTCACGTTCGCGGTGTGTCTCAGCATGGTCAGCTTCGGATGCGCCACCGGAGCCATCGCGGGGGCTTTACTCCACCTCGAGTCAGCCAACACCGCGCTCGGCGCTTTGACCGCGGGAGTCAAGTCACGGGTCATCGCCGCCACCCCGCTCGGCGCGCTGCTCGGCGCGCTCGTCGCCGGGCCGTTCGCGGACAAAACCGGGCGGCGGTCGTCCATCTTAGTCGGTAACGCGTTGTTTCTCCTCGGCGCCGGTTTGATGTTCACCGCGGTGACTCCGACGCAGCTCACGTGTGGGCGGCTGTGCGCGGGTCTCGCCGTGGGGTTCAGCACCAGCCTATGCACCGTGTACATCGGCGAGTGCGCCCCAGCGGCGCAGAGAGGCCAGCTCAGCTCGTACGCGCCGCTGGGAGTCACCGTGGGCATCTTGGCCGCCTACTTTGCGAGCCTGCCGCTGACGAACGTGGCCGGCGGGTGGAGGCTCACGCTGGCGATGTGCGCGCTCCCGGCGGCCGCACAGCTGTGCATAAAGGACTGGCTCGTGGAGTCACCCAGGTGGCTCGCCGAGCGGGGCGACGTCGCGGGTGCCCAAGCCTCGTTAAACGCGCTGGGGCAGAGACACGTCGAAGCCGGTTCGTTGAAATCGTCGTTCCATTCGTCACCCGGTGGAGACCCTGAACAGGACGAACAAGGTGACTCATCGCGTACTTCGAAGCGTAGGGGGATCAAGAAGAGGGTCACGTTCGCGAGCTTGGTGACGGAACGAAGGTACCGAAAACCAGCCGCGATAGCGTGCGGGTTGAACGTCGCGCAACAGCTGTGCGGCATCAACTTGGTCGTCTACTTCGCCCCGCGCGTCCTCAACGAACTCGGGTTCCAACCGAGCGTCGCGATCGGCTTCGTGTGCGCCATCGGTGTGCTTCAGCTCGTGGTCGGGAGCAAGATCGGTGCGGTGATCGATACGTACGGACGGCGGCCCGTGGCGTTGGGAGGCATCGCAGGTTTGGCCGGCGGACTAGCTATGTTGGCCACCTCGAGTTTTCTGGCGCCGATGGGTATATACCCCTAGGCGCCGTGGATCGCCGTGCTCGGCATCTTGGTGTTCAGGCTGAGCTTCTCCGCGAGCATGGCGCCGATACCGTACGTGGTGAGCGCGGAGGTGTTCCCGTCGGAGGCGAGGAGCGTCGGCGCGGCGGCGGGCGCGGCGGCGAGGGAGGTTGCCAACGTCGTCGTCACCGGGACTTTCATTCCGCTGGTTGAATGTTTGGGTGCGACGCGGGTGTGGGTGCTGTACGTGTGCGTGGTGTGCGGAGCGTTCTTCGTGGTGCGTGCGACGCTGCCGGAGACTCGGGGACGGACTTTAGAGTCGATGGACACGGACGGGGTGTAGAACGGCAGGCGGCGTTAGTGCCATGGTTTGGTGAATAGTCTATGAAAATCAGCCGGCGGTGTTAGTTTTATGCCCATAGGATCTCGTTAACCTCATTTACGTTTGTCGTCTGGATCGAAGCTCCGGATGTTTTATTGTTACCTGCGTGGGTATTTCAATGGTATTTCGGAACTTTCACACACGGCAAATAGTCTCGTGGAAATAGCACTATCGGATTGTCCCCTCTCCCGAACTGTTCTGGACTCGCAAAATTCGACGGCGTTTGGCCAAGCGATTTTGGCGGGACTCTTCACGATTTTCGCGGCTCTGGGTGTTTGCTCGATCAAGATTTGTAAAATTATTGGCTCAGATCGCTCAGAAACAGTTAACGCGATTGCGGCGACGTCCTTTCGCGTTTTGCAAGCGCCGCTCGGGCCGATTGAACCGTCAATAGACTGGGAGTGCAGAGACCACGTGAATAGAACCACGCGTAACGGAGACGTAGTCAGCAGAATTGCACTTTTGCTTTTTAAAGCCAGGGCCATTCTCGAGCCACGCCGGCGCCAGTCGCGACGCGCGCGACGCTCGTGCATTGCTTTCGGGTGGTGCGAATCGAGCTCACCGCGCGGATCGTCCATCGTCCCGGGCCTGCGAGGCGGCCGTTCGTCGTACAGTCAGTCGGCGAGTGAGGGGACGCGTCGAATTGGCGCGATAACCCTTGCGCCGGCGCTGAAGGGACACGCGGTCACACGATGAGCGCCCTAACGCGCGCGAACTCCTCGTCGGGCAACCTCGCCGAGGAGTTCCCGACGCGGATCATGGAGTGCGGTCTGCTGCCCCTGAGCTGTGCCGGTGTCGAGGTGTCCAACAAGCTTCACGTCACGTGCACGGTCGTCAAAGGTGCGCGCCCGCGTCGCCCCGTCCACGCATGTTCACAACGTCGGTTCTATCGAGGGGTCGCGGCGATCTCTTTTTCCTCGGTTCGACCCGATCCTAACCTCCGCCTTACCTTTCCTATCCATCGTTTCCGCAGTTAAAACCGCGGATCGCACCGGTCTGCTGCTCGACATCAGCGACTTCTTTCAGCGGAACAAGTACAGCATCATCGAGGCGGAGGTGTCCACCACCACCCACGACAGCATGGCCTCGGACATCTTCCTCGTGCAACAGGCGGACGGACGCAAAATCCAAAAGCCGCGCCAGTTCGCCGAGGAGATTCGCGACGTCATCTTAAAGTCCAACCGCGCCCATCGCAGCAACAGCACCACACCTGGGACGTCCAGGTCCTCGTCCAGGGCGCCGTCCAGGGATCCATCCGCGCACGGGGGCTCACAGTTCTATTCCCGCGACGGGGGGGGATCCAACGAAGGGCAGGCGCGCGATCTAATCAAACGAGCAACCGGGAGCTTGGTGCAACACGGAGACGGAAAGAACATCGACGGCGATGGGAAACTCGTCGAAGGAGAGGCCATGAACGGAGAGGGCGCCATGAACGCCAACGGCATCAGCGAGGCGGAGGTTACCGCGAATGAAGACGCTCGACGGGTCGCCGGGCTGGAGGTGCTCGAGTCGCCGTTTCCCGAGGTTGAAAAAGTGGAGCGACACGGCACCGGCGAGGCGTTTCGGGCCAAGCTCGACGACGAGGACGCGGGTATCTTCCCCGACGACAACGTCAGCCTTTTAGGTAAATCGCCGCCGACGACGATGGGCGGGATGAGGAAAAGCGCCAACGGGTACGCCATGAACAAGATCGAAGAAGAGATGGAAGCCACCGTGGAGTGGAAGCTGAAGACCATGCGCGGCGAATCCACGCACTCCAACACGGGGTTCAAACTGAGCCAAGACAAGCTCGCGAACGCCACGGAGATCACCATGGAGGTCCCAGACCGCGTGGGACTCATCGCGGATGTGCTGGAGTGCCTCAACAGGAACAACGTGGGCGTCGTCCACGCGCACATATACACCACCGCCGAGGGGCTGGCGTCCAACTACCTCTCCGTGGTGGACGTGGCCACCGGGGAGAAGATCACGGAGGAGGTGCTGGAGGATGTGCACAGCGCGCTGGCGGCGAGGTGCTTCAGGGATGGCAAAAAGAAGGCGAGGCCGAGCCCGACCAACTCGTTCAAGCGGGGTTTGGCGCTGGTGGGCACGCCCAGCCCGCCGAACCAATCGACCCCGACCCCGTCCCCGCCCAAGCACGCGAAGAACGTGTGGGGGATGGAGATCGAGACGGAGGTGAAGAAGCGCATGGCTCGGCTGCACGGCGGCGAGGTTCACGGCGCGGAGTTTGCGCAGATTCGGAGCAAAGCGGTTGAGTCGGTTACGCGGCAGATGAACAGCGTTAACCTCGCGGCGATTGAACCCGCCAAGCTGACGGCGGAGGACAGGTCCGTGGTGGACGGCGCGCTCGCGGTGCTGCCCGCGTACGCGTCCATCATGTTTCAGTCGTCCAAGGAGGAGATCATCGGGGAGTTACGGGAGGTTAAGTGGGCGGCGGGCGACGTCGCTTTCGAGCCCGAGGATTTCATCCCAAACCTGTACATCATCGTGGAGGGTTCGCTGTTCCGCGACAGCTGGCGGAACCAGGCGGATAACCCGGTGCCGGCGCTGGTGCTGAGCCGCGGGTGCCTGCTCGGTGAGGTTGCGCTGCAGCACGCGTACCAGACGGCGGCGAGGATCACGTCGCAGAACGGGGAGATGGAGCCCGTCGCCACGCGCGCTTTCGCCATCAACGTCGAGACGTTTAAGCGCATCGTGCGAACGCGGATCCACAGGACCCGCCAGCTGTGCACCAACGTCCTGAACATCATCGAAACCTTCCGGATGGTCCCCGCGAACATGAAGGAGCTGCTGCTGAACGCCATGTGGACCGAGAGCAAGTGCTACGGCCCGGGGTCGGTCATCTCGGGCGGCGGCAAGGTTCCGTCGTTTCACGTCATCCTCGAGGGCGAGGTCCGGGTCGGCACCCGCGTGGCGCAGGTGCACCTGATGGCCGCGGACTCCTTCGGGGAGGATGCCCTCCTATCCGCGGAGGCTAGGCAACGCGCGGGCTTACCCCCGGCGGATGAATCATCGACGCACTCGCACGTCGCCGTGACTCACACCGTGACGCTCAAGGTTACGAGGCCCCTGCTGGAACGACTCTGGGGCGCGGACTTTGACAAGTACATCAAGTCGAGGCACGACGTCACCACGGCGTCCGCGGCGGGCGCGTCCAAGCACCTCATCGGCGGCCAACAGCTGGGCCGGCAGTCCGGCTCGATGAAGACGAGCGACTCGGGGTCCAGCCTGGACAACTGGCCGGCGTCGCCGTCGCCCACGCTCAAATCGAGCAAGAGCGCGGTGGACCGAGCCAAGCCCAACGAACTCAACGGGTTCGACCTCGGCGGCGCCGGGGATCTCAGCATCCGCGGTGGGAACGTCACGTCGTCCGTCAAGGGCCAGGGCGCGACGTATCAGTCCCTCGCGAAGAAGGCTTTGTTGGGCAGCGTGTCGGTGCAGGCGGGAATCTCCGGCTTGGCCGACTCGGACGAAATCGCCCGCGCCGCCGCCGCCGCCGAGGAGGATTCGAAGAAGACGCCCGGCAAGTCCACGACCCTGATGTCGTCGTTCAAGAGCTTCAGCAAGCAGATGAAGAAGATGATGGGGGTCAAGTCGACAAAGTCAAAGGTGGCCGGCTCGAGCGCGAAGGGTGCTTCGCTCAACCGGCGGTCGTCGCTGGAGGGCTTCCTCCCGGCTTCGCCCAAGCACACGATCGTCGAGGGTCAGTCGTTCGACAGTACCAGGGTCTGGGACAGGGCATCCGACAGCGACAGCGACACCACGAGCAGCGGAAGCGGCGGCGGGTACCTCCACAGCGACGGCTACGATTCGTTGGAGAACTCCGTGCGCGGCGGGATGATTCACAAGAAGATTCGGCCCACCGGCGGTTTACTTCAGAGCGCCAGCGCCAAGCTCACCGATCACCAAAAATCCTCCGCGATGGACATCCACAGCGCGGCTGCCAAACCACGGCCGAGTGGGCTGCGCCAGTCGCACTCCGTCGCGGACATGTCCCGAGGATCCAACATGGCCGAAGAGAGCCGCGGTCCAGCGATTCAGTCGGGGACGTCGCCGATGAACCAGTCGTCGATGTCGTGGGCCCCCAAGCCGCCGCCCGCGCTTCGCATGTCCCCGCAGTCGCCCGATGGGCTATCCATGGGCTCGCCCGAGTCGCCCGAGTCGCTCGAGTCGCCTTCACCGTCGCGGTCGTTCGGTGGGCTTCGCGGCGCGATGTCCGCCGCGGCGCTGGGCATGACGGAGGAGGAGATGGCGTCGTCGGCGTCGGTGCGTCGGAGCAGATCGCGGCGGTCGTCCTTGGTCGGTCTCAACGAGGAGGACATGGGCGAGCGGATGCTGCAGGGGTTCACGTTCGCCAAGCAGCTCGGCGTCGGTCTCACCGGCTCCGTGTACAAGGCGTGGAGGAAGGTTGACGTGGGAGGACGCCGAAGCTCGCGCAGGGTTAACATGATGGCCAAGGCGGAGGATGAAAAGGACGGCAAGTTCGCCGCCGTCGCGGTGAAGGTGATGGACAAGGCTAAAATCTTGGAGATCAACGAGACGGCACACGTGGTGCAGGAGAGCAAGATCATGAAGTCGGTGTCCAAGCACCCGTTCATCATCTCCATGCTGGAGTCGTTCCAGACCCCGAGCGCCATGTTCATCGTCATGGAGTACGCCGCGGGTCGGGACATGTTCTTCATGATTCACGAGCGCGGGACCTTGACGCTGTTCCAAACCAGGGCTTACATCACGCAGGTGACCCTCGCGCTGGACCACGTGCACTCCAAGGGGTTCATCTACCGCGACCTCAAGCCGGAGAACCTCCTGATCCGCGATGACGGGTACCTCCGGCTGACCGACTTTGGCTTTGCCAAGGCGCTCAAGCCGGGTGAACGCGCGTACACGGTGTGCGGCACCCCGGACTACCTGGCGCCCGAGACTTTACGGCAGCAAGGGTGCAACCGCGCGGCGGACTTCTGGGCGATCGGCGTGCTGCTGTTCGAGATGATGACGGGGTACCCGCCCTTCCACGGGCAGACGCACAGCGACTTGTACCGGCGCATCACCGCCGGGCGCATGCGTTCGTTCCCGCGGCAATTCGACGAGGACGCCGCGGATCTGGTCAAGCGTCTGTTGAAGCAGAGCGAGGGCGAGAGGATCGGGGTGGGCGCGGAGGGTATCCAGAAGATCCGTCGGCATCCCTTCTTCAAGGGGTTCAGCTGGACGAGCGTGCTGGAGCAGTCGCTGGAGATGACGCGGCCGGATGTGGCGCCCGACGCGGACAAGGGACCGGAGGATGTCAAGGCGCCGGTCAAAGTTGAGTGCCTCGAGCAGCCGTGCCACCTCTCCCTCGCGGAGCAGGAGCTGTTCAAGGCTTTCTGATTCTTGAGCACACAAAGGTGGGGGAGGATAGCTATTTCCCGCTGATTCTTAATTGTAACATCAGAGTATCGATTCAATCTTATTACGATAGACTCGTCGGTTAGTTCCACGAGGCTCGAGTCGAGGCCCTTCTCGCCGACTTGGGCTTGGCGAAGAGCGCCTCGAGCTGAGTCTGCAGGTCCGCGAACCACGCCGCCAGCTCCCGCTCCTGCTGCTCCAGCGCCGCGATCGTCTCCTTCTTCGCGTTCCCCCCGCCGTTCTCGTCGGAAGACACGACGGAGGCTCGCCGGCTGTTCACCGCTAACCTCGCCAGTCGACTCTTCAGCGCCGCGATCCCCGACGATATGTTCACCTTGCTCCCGCCAATCTGCGACCCGGCCGCGAGGTTTTCCGCGCGCTGTAGCTTCCTCTCAGCCTCCGCCGTTCGCAACGCGAGGTTATCGACGAGCGCCTCGATCGCCGCGTCGCCGATCGTGCCGTCGCCCGAGAAATCCGCCAGCTGGAAGGTCTCCAAGCCGTGTCGGTCGTCGATGGGCGCGAGGTCGATCGCGTCGCGCGGGGTGGACGGCTCCGAGTCGAGGTGGATCCGCCGCGGGGTGGGCATCGCCGACCTCGGTGGCGGCGGGGGCATCATGTCACGCGACGCCGCCGCCGCCTGAACCTCCTCGCCCCGCTTAGCCGACGCCGCGACGAATTCCTTGCGAGACGATTCGCGCTCCTTCCTCGCCGACTCGAGCGTCTCGCGGGCCAATCGTAGTTTGGCGTCGGCGTCGGCTCTGAGCGCCTCGAGCTCCTCCCGCTCCCGTTGACGCCGCGTGTCGTTGGCGACGTCCTTATCGACGAACCCCTTGGAGAGCGTCGAGAACTTTGCATCGTCGTTGACCCGAACGGAGACGGGCTGCGCGGTTCTGGTCTGCGCGGCTCGGAGGAGCTCGCGGTCCAGAGCCTCCCGGGCCTCGCGCACGGCGATCCTGTCGCTCTCCAGCTGCCGCGTCTCGAGCTCAAACCTCTCCTTCGCGGATGTCGCCGCGGTCTCGGCCGCGGCGGCGACCGTCTTGAGCCGCTCAGCCTCGGCGCGAAGCCGGACCAGCTCAGCCTTCTCATCGGAGACCCGTTTGGCCCACTCGCGCTCGCGATCCGCCTGCTCCGACGCGGCTTTGGCCGCCATGGACGCCGCGGCCCGGCTCACTTCTTCCCGCTTCTTCACCGCGGACTCCGTGGTGATCGACGTGGACTCGATGGACGCCAGGCGCGTCTCGCGGGCGGTCACGGACGCGAGCTGCCCCGCCGCGGCGGCCTCGCGCTCCTCCACGGCCCTCCGGCGCTCCTCGACCGACAACCGCTCCCGTTGCAACGCCTCCGCCTCGACCACGTGCTGCTTCCGTCTCTGCTCCAGCTTAGCGACCGCGTCCCGCGCGTCAGCCTCCGCCTTTTCGCCGCGTTG
>Ga0115551_1002658_pt1 | contig 10779 bp, 12 predicted proteins | sample COGITO_mtgs_1103_FD_87179 | JGI IMG/M metagenome (GOLD analysis project Ga0115551, IMG submission 87179) | Pelagic marine microbial communities from North Sea - COGITO_mtgs_110321 | ecosystem: Environmental > Aquatic > Marine > Epipelagic | place: Germany:Helgoland, sampling site Kabeltonne... | reverse complement strand
TGTAAGCATCCCTAACCATACTTTTAACTCTTAACGAATAACTCAATAACTGAGTTAAAAACTGAAAGAACCAAAATCTTCAAAATATAAAAGACCGCCTAAATTGTTTTTAGACGGCCTCATCACAGTTTCCAAAACATACTTTGAAGATATAAAAAGGGATATATTTTTACGACAATAATATATGTTTTAACCCCATAAAGTATACGTTTACCACAAATATACAGCTGTCGCGTCATTTTTTTTGAATACGAATAAAGAGTCTATTTATTTGCTTTCAAATACAATAGCTATGAAGCGATTTTTAAAATTCTCAAAACGGTTTTTACTCTTTTTACTCTTGGTATGTATATTGGCAATTACGTATATAAGATGTACCCGCCTAACCGATGAGGTCATGTATGAAATGAATGATGTTACGTATGATGTATATACAACCGGTCTCAATCATGAAGAATTCTTTTATGAAGTAGAAGGTGATGTAACGTTACACGCCGTGCTTTTTAAACCAGATTCTATAATTCCAATAGGCACAATTATTCATTTTCCAGGCGGTGGAATGCACATCCCCACATCTGAACAATCGTATACCCCTTTTTTAGAAAAAGGTTTTCAAATATTTAATTACGAACGTAGAAGTCTGGGACAATCTACAGGTGTAGGTAACAATTCAAAAGTATTGCTGGAAGATGCATTATATGTTTTTGATCAACTAGTACAGAATCCTCAAATCAAGAATACGCCTATTATTTTGTGGGGCCAGTCCATGGGAGGTCCCTATGCTACATCGGTAGCAGCAGCAAATCAGGACATCATTAGGGGACTTGTCCTTGAGGGAACTTTTTCTTCTTTTCCTGATATTGGAAAAGAATTTGCTCACATTCTACACCTAGAGCGTTTTAGTTGGATCGTTCCATTTATTATGAATAATGACTTCCCAGTAGAAGAGGTTATTAAAAAGATAACAAAACCTACGATTATTATTCACAGTACCAAAGATGAAACAGTCCCTTACGAATTGGGAGAGAAGATATACAAAGCGTCAAATAAAGAAAATACTGAATTTTGGACGGTCGACTCTAAACACATAGGCGCATTATACAAATATGAATCTGTATATCTTTCAAAATTTGAAAAGCTTATCAATAATAGAAACTAATTTATACTAGCCTTACTTAGGATCTAACCATAAATCACGTCTTTTCAATATTGTTTTGTCAGAAACATCGTTATCTAATTCAATCGTAAACGAAGGATCTTCTTGTAGTGTAGCTGTTGTTTCTTTCGTAGTTCCGTAACGCTCATAGGTAATGTTTAAGACATCGCTAGGACTCAATGCTGATAAGATATCACTGAAAGTGTTTTCCTGTGTTACAGGGATGTTATTAACGGTAATAATTTTGTCCCCATTTTCCAATCCAGCGTTATAAGCAGCCGTTCCAATCGTTGTATTCTGAGTGATGGCTCCGTTTGAAACAGTAACACCAAAAGAGGGAATCGTTGTGTCTTGAGATAGAGATACACCTACGCTTTCAAAAAGACGTTGCATCTCTGGCATCTCACTTTTATAGATATATTTCTGAAAGAAATGATCACCAAATGCATCTCCAGCATACTCCTTTAATAGTGCATGTAAATCTTCTATCGTGTAGGGTTTTTCTTTTTTGCCATGCTCCTTCCAAACAAGCTTCATATAATCGTCAAGATTTAAGTCTTTTTCTCTGAGAGATAAATCTAAAGCCAACCCAAGCGCACTACCATAGGAATAATACGATATAAACGTATTATTTCTGTTTACAGGATCTACGGCTGTGGCGGCATCTACAAAAGGCGCTTGGTAACTCATCTCTATAGGATTGAAAAACTTACGAGCTGGGGAGTTCCAAACATAATTAAAAGTGCTAGTGAGTCCTTGTATGTAGTCTTCTTTGGATAGAAGTCCTGCTCTGCGCATGATAAGACTCGTATAGTAACTGGTAAAGCCTTCGGCAAACCATAATGCTCCGCTCATATTGGCTTTTTCAAAATCAAAAGGTTCTAAACTTTGAGGACGGATGCGTTCCACATTCCATCCGTGGAAAAACTCATGAGATACGGTTCCTATATTTCGCTTCAAGCCACCATCAGCAAGACTTCGCGTACTAGTCAGAATTGTTGAGTTTCTATGCTCCATGCCATCGCCAGAGGCATTCGGGATATAACAGGCTAAAAAGAAATACGCACCATAATCATAAGAAGGAAGTTTCCCAAAAACTTCTTTTTGTTGTAGCACCACTTTTTTTACATCTTCAAAATAGGTATCTAGCTCGGCTTCGGTACCGTTATGATGAAGTACAAAATTAATAGTTTGTTTATCTACTTTAAAAGAGCGTATGCTATGATTACTAATCTCTGTAGGGCTATCCATAAAATACTGTAAATCTGCTGCATAATAGACATAGTTACTTTTTTTCTCTAATTGTGTGGCTACTTTCCAGTCAAGACCTTTACGAGGTTTAAAAGTGACTTGCATTCCCTTGTCCGCTAGACTTGGCATATACATAAAAGTTGCAGGCATATTGAGATGCGCATGTGTCTCATCTATCTGTGTGTAGGTGCCATCCCCTCTATTAGCAAAAAGAGTATACGACACATGAATGGTTCCGTCGTGACCTTCTACGTTCCAAGAATAGGGATTTGGACGTGTGGTATTGAGTACAATTCCTTTTCCATCTGTTACCTTTACATTATATATGTTTTTTGCAAATTCGTGAATCGCATACCTTCCGGGAGACGCTCTACTCATTCTAAAAGTTGCTTCTTTATCTTTTACATTTGAAAAAACAGCATTTACCTGTGCTTCGTGATGTACTGCATTTTCAAAGGAAATGGTATAGGATGTAGCGATTTTTCCTTTTTGAGCACTTGCCGTAAGGGACAGAAAAGCGATGAGTAGTAGGGTAAGATATTTCATAATTCGTATTTTAAATTTGTAAAGAACAGTATGTTTTCAGGCTGGGTACGCTTTCGCGAAAGCGTACTTAACCAAATTACAATACATCATTAGGATTTAATATAAATCCCAATTTCCTTGTTTGTAATAAAGATACAATGTAGGCTCAAAAATCGTATTGATTTTGACACCTGTTGTATCTGCAAGCGGTTTTCCAAAAGAAGCAATGCTTGATAAGGTTTCTTTGTTGAGCCACTTAAGTTGAAGATTTTCTAAATCAATGGTTTTTAAATCTTCTTTATATATGGGTGTTTTTTTTGCCAGAATCCAACCCCATTCTCCTAAGGTTAGCACTTGATTGTGGATAGGTAATGTGTGAAATCCAGCGGTTTTAAGGGTCTTGTCGATGCAATAAAAGGCTTTGGTTGCATAATACGGACTTCCAGATTGTGTGATAAACGTACCACCTTCTGCAAGATGATTATAACAAATCGTATAAAATTCTTTGGTGTATAATTTATTAAGATCTACATTATTTGGATCTGGTAAATCCACAAGAATCACATCGTACGTGTCGTTTGCTTGCTCTAAGAACGTATACGCATCGGCAGTAATGGTGGTGACTTTAGGATTTGAAAGTGCATTTTTATTTATGGATGTGAAAATGGGATTTGATTTCCCGAGATCAATCATCTTTTTATCTAAATCTACAAGGGTAATCGACTCAATAGCATCATATTGTAATAGTTCTCTAGCGATACATCCATCGCCTCCACCAAGGATAAGGATATTTTTTTTAGAAGCAGTCAATCCAAGTGCCGTATGCACCATAGGTTCGTGATAGAGATACTCATCAAAGGTAGATAGTTGCTGATTTCCGTTAATGTATAAAGAAAACCAATCACTCCATTTGGTAATGACTATTTTTTGATATTTGGTTTGTTCACTGAATACAATTTTGTCTTTATACTTTGCCTGTTCTCCAAATAAAACCAAAGGCTTTGCAAAGATTAATCCACCTAAAACAACTAGAAATACGCTTAGGTATGAGATCCATAAAACACGCTGAAGTTTTTGCGAGATATGCGATTTAAGAACATAAAATAACCAGAAGGAAACCACAAGATTGACCAGCCCTAATACAAACGGGGTATAGGTTAATCCTAAATAGGGGAGTCCGATAAAGGCAAAAAATAACCCTCCCAAAAGACTGCCGTAATAATCTTTTTCTAAGATGTTAGAAATATTAAGTCGTAACTCTTCATAAGAGTTATTAATACGGGTTGCAAACGGAATTTCCAAACCTATGAGTAATCCTATCGCGATAGACAATAGATAGATAATAATCCAAGAGTTATTGGTATACCCATAAATGATATAAGAAGCGATGGCAGAAAAAGAGACTAATAATGAAAGAAGTAACTCTGCAATGACAAAATAAAAAACAATATTAGAGCTAAAAGACTTGCTTATCCTACTTCCTAGTCCCATAGAAAATAACATAATAGAAACGATTAACGTAAACTGTAAGATGGCATTTCCTATAAAATAACTCGCTAATGTAGATAAGACATATTCTGCAACAATACCACTAAAACCTGTTGCAAATAGGGCTATTTTCAATACAAGCGATTTCTTTTTATTTGATATGTTCAATATAAAATTTCTTTATTAGTGAAACGCTTTTTTGTAAAGTCTGAAAGACGCATACAAAATAGTTAGTTGAGCTAATCTCGCTTTTTCAGCGGGATCTATGGTTTAATACTTTATTTAGTGAAACTCAATTTTTAGTAGTTTGTAAAACGCACTCAAAATGGTAAGCTGAACTCATCCCGGTTATAAGCGGGATTTTTTTTGAGACTTAATACCTTAACCTTTTAGCCGATCCCTTTTACTCAGTTTAAGACTTCACTACAAGGTTATGAGTTTTTATTTTCCGATCCCTCCTGATCGAGAACGCGTAGAGGAAGAGCTTTTGTAACGAGAGCTACTACGACTACTTTTTTTAGAAGACGTAGTGTATGATTTCCAAGAATTACTAGATCTTCTTCTACTAAAAAAGGAAGGGCGCTTGGTTTTTTGATATGCACTACTAGTACCGTATCTATTAGTTCCGTTAGGTTGTGTTCCATAATAAGATCTTCCGCTAGCACTGGCTGTTCTATAACCAGCATAATCTCTTTGGTAGGTAGGTCTTCTTAACATCCAATACCAAAATAATAAACTAGGACCATTTGAGCGCCATCTTCTTTCAGATCTGGAATTGGTATTATTTGCTGTATTGGTACTGTCTTGCGTTTTTGATACCTCTTCCCATTCTCCATATTTTGGATTTCCAATCGCCCATCCAAACCCTACAGGTTGTGCATTTCTAGAAAGTTTCCCTCCATGATTAGATACGATCTCCATGCCTAAATCTTCCTCATGTTTTTTAAAGAAAGATTCATTGACAGGTTTCCAAGAGAGAGAGTCTACAACAAGAGAATCATCAATTACTTTAAGGACATGATACTTATGTTCAAAAAGGCGTTTATTATCTTTTTCAGAAATGTTCATATCATCCAGAACGATAGAGAAGTCGGTCCCTCTTAATTCTCTTATAATTTTGTCTGATGGCTCTGTAGTTACCTTGACACTTTCCATCGTATCTCCACAAGAAATACTAAGTGCTGAAAAGAGAACAACCAAGGCATAATAAAAAGTAGACTTCATAAGGACGAATGATTATATGTTATAGGATTTGCTAAAGTACTATTTTTTGAGTTTTAATAAAGGCTTAAAACTTTACAAGGACTTCACTAGTTTTGTTTTATGTTTTTTAGTGCTTTTTCTTTGAGCTCCACACCATAATAGACAGCGAGTGTTCCATCTTTTTCTTTTTCTATTGTAAGTAGGGTATCATCACTTGCATAAAACATAAAAACTTCTGTTTTTTCCCAACTAGTACCCAACGTTTGATTTTTACAACTCCCTCTATAATGTTCTTCCTGTTCATATTCTTTTCCGTCATAGATGATAAATTTAGTCGCAATACCATCTTTTAAAGTTTCGTCTGGGATAAGTACGCTTTCGCTAAAATAGATTTCGTAGGCGCCCTGATAACGTTCTACTTCCAAGAAAGCTTCGTTGTTGTTTTTTGAACGTATTTTGTATTCGATACTTTTTCCGTCAACACCCCAATCATAATCAGATAGTTCTATCACCTCCCAAGGAGTGCTTTTATATTTAAAAGTGGTGCCTACTCTAAGGGCATTAAGTGCTATCTCTTCTTTATTTCCAAACATATTATTTCTTTAAATCCTTTCCACAATGCGGACATTGCTCACAAGGAGTTTTTTTTATTTTCTTTCTACTGTGTTGTATTTCCTCAATATACGCTGAACTAATAATTCCAGTGGGTAATGCGACAATCCCAATTCCTAATAATGCGATCACACCACTTAAAACCTTTCCTATTCCCGTCACAGGATAAATATCTCCATATCCTACGGTAGTCAGTGTCGCAACCGCCCACCATAAAGCTTCGCCTATATCTGAGAAAGCTTCTGGTTGCGCTTCATTTTCTATATTATACATTAATGTAGCAGAAAGGATAAGAAGTAACGAAACAATAAACACGGTAATTAAAATATCACTCTTTGTTCTTCTGAACACCAACGTAATTAATCGTAAAGAATTAGAATGTCTATTGAGTTTTAAGAGACGCAAAAGACGGAAGAGTCTAAGCACACGAATCACACGCAAGTCTATCTTTATAAGATAAGGTAAGTAAAAAGGAAGTACCGAAGCAAGGTCAATGATTCCCATAAAAGATCCTATATATTTTAATCTTGCTTTATAGGGTTTTACATCTTTGTATTCTAGATCGGCTGTCCAGATTCGTAAGAGATATTCGATAGAAAATACGATGATAGAAATAATCTCTATATACCAGAATAGGGTTTTGTAATCTTTATTGATATTTTCATAGGATTCTAAAAATAAAGCAATTACATTAATGATAATAAGCGCAGAAATGAAATAGTGTACAAAAACATCTGCTTTACTATTGTTTTGATCTTCGTCTAGTAAATTATATACCTTCTGTTTAATTTTCATTTTTCATGGCATTAAGTGCTTCAATTCTTTTTAAGGCACCTCTTTTACTATCTTCTTCTTCATAGTGTGTTGCTCCAAAGGCTTCTTTGAGCCATAAAATACCAGACTCCAATGAGTAGGATTGATGACACGTAAAAATATCCAAAGCAACATAATTGTGTTCTGGCCACGTATGGATGGCGATATGACTTTCTTGTATCACAATAACGCCACTTATGCCTATGGGAGAAAACTCATGGATCGTCGTATTAATGACAGTAAGTTGCATCATACCTGCTGCCTTCAGTAAGACCTGCTCAATAAAATCTCTAGAATTTATTTTTTCAGGGTCACAACCGTAAAAATCAATCGTTTTCTGATATCCGAGATGCGTGTTGTTCATAATTCAAATATAATGGAATATGTAAAAACTAGACATCTTTCAGAGCCTATTACTTGTTAGAATAGGATAAAGAGGTTGAGTACGCTTTCGCGAAAGCGTATCAAAGCATAAAAAAGTAAGAATTTAATGATTCCAATCCCAGTTGATCATCTCCCATAAAGTACCATCGGTGATTTGGGTTTCTAAAATGATGAATCCAACACGCTTATGGGCTTCTATAGAATGTGTGTTTGCGGTCGCAACTTCGGTAAATAAACAATCGTAAGAGTCTCTTAGGGCTTCTTTGTAAAAGGTATACATACCTTTAAAAATGCCTTGACCACGATAAGGCTTGTCTATACATATCTGTTCCATCGCCACATAGTTTTTCTCTTTGAGGAGTCTGTCGCTGGTTTCAAACATAGGAGTGAAAATAGGCATCTCATATTTAAAATTTCTAAGCATTACGAGCGCATACCCCGCAACACGATCCCCATCCATTGCGAGAATATGCGGACAAGCATCATTCATTTTTTTTAAAATATCAAACGTATAAGGCACGGTAATATACCCTTGTTTTTCTCTGTCTTGAAGAGAAGTATTCGCTTTGAGATTGCGTTTTTGAATCGCTAGAATTTCATGCAATTCTTTATCAGAAGTAGCTCTTTTTTAGGTAAGCATAAAGTGTTTTAGACCGTTAAATCATTTTCAGTTTGTATCTCAATTCCTTTTTGGAAGACTTTTGAAATAATAAAAATAATAGCGGCAAGAAATAAAAATTCTTTTCCTCCCCAAGTGAGTGGAATCTCAAATCCTTTTTTTATCAATCGCTGACAATACTGATCTGCAATAATTGAAATAATACCACAGGTAAGTGCTGTATGGCTTATTTTTGAAATAAGATGTGCTACTTCTTGTGTAAAAGGGTGTGTGATGTCACCTACATTGGTTATTTTAATAACAAGATAAGCAATATAAGCTTGCAGGCTTACTATTGTAATTAATAAGGAACCAACACTTACAAATTGACCAATACTCGCATCGCGAAGCTCAAATAAATCAAGCCCTAGATATATATTGTTGGCCCCTTCAGGGTTCCAAGCGCTCCATCCAAAATTAAATACTAATGCTCCTGCTTTAATAAGAAATCCAATAAATAACACCCAAAATATAAATTTTAAGATGCTGAGAAGTTGATGTGTTTTCATAAGATATATAAATAATGTTGTGATTGAAGTATATTAGTTTTTGGTATATTCAAGGATATCTCCTGGCTGACAGTCCAATGCTTTACAAATAGCTTCTAGTGTAGAAAAACGAACCGCTTTTGCCTTTCCAGATTTAAGAATAGACAGATTTGCTTCCGTAATGCCCACAATCTCTGCAAGCTCTTTACTTTTCATTTTACGCTGTGCCAGTATGACATCTAAGTTGATGATGATGGACATAGGTTATATGGTTAGATCGTTTTCAGATTTGATCTCAAAGCCTATACAAGACATCTCCGATATAATGAGAATAATAAACCCGATGAGAGCAAGTAAGAAGTCCATAAAAAGAATACCAATGAGTGTTCCCTGATTTGCACTATTAAAAAGGCGGATACTATCAAGTGACAAGGCTACTAGTCCTGAAAAAAGAAAAATAATGCCAGCTACATACATCAGCTTTTTAGATGTTTTTGTAAAAAAACCTCTTTTTATAATTTCATACATACATTTGAAACTTATGATAAGTCCAAAGAAGATAACAATAGATTGTATCAATCCAATAACTAAATTATATTTTCCAAAAACGATCTTACTTTCTGTAGACTTTGAGATTTCTGCGAAGTAGTCTGCAAGAAAAAAGTACGATAAAAAATGTAAAATATAAACAACTATTAATAATGTGATAATGCCAAGTAAAATTTTAATTTTAACCATAATAGTGTTGTTTAGATCGTTAATTCGTTTTCCTTTTTCAGTTGACTCGCTTTTTCAAAAGCCTCACTTAAAAACAAAAAGAAAAGTCCGAGAATAATAAATACAAATAAAGTTGAATCCAAGCTGAACCCAATCTGACTTTCCAAAAGAAGTGTTATAACCATTTTGGCAACAGTAGCTCCTATGCCTATCATAATAAATAATTTACCAATTTTCTTGAAATTGCCAGCTAGATACTCTGTGAAATAAGCGCCTTTAGAAATGTGATTTACACTATTTTTAATAAGTTGTATAGATTTAAAATATAAAAAGAGAATACCTCCTATAAGAATAAGAGCTATAATACTTTTCCATATAGCTATTCCAGTAAGATCTATTGTATTGCCAAGAAATGAAACATCATATTTTTTTTGAGTCAATAATAGAATAGGAGCTGTAATTAACCCTATGGAAAAAGCGATTAACATTAAATAGTAATAGATATTAATAAGCGTTTTTAAAATTGAAAGTGATTTCATAATTATCGTTTTGCGATAACAAATATATAAAAATTATTGATAAACAATAATAAATTATTCTTTTTTAATAATTAAGTTGATTTCTTTCAATGATAATTTCAAGGTATATTTGAGTTACTTAAATGCAACGATTAAACCTAATATTTAAATAATCCTTATTTGATAAAGGATATAGATTTAAAGTCACTATTTCGGTTGATTACAAATGATAGATAAATGGCGCGCACAACCCAATGAAACTTCCTCATAAACTTCATAAAAAACTAATCGCTCGTGAAGCCAATAAGACGCTGCGTACGTTAAAATCATCTGAAGATCTGATTGATTTTTCATCCAATGATTATTTGGGATTTTCTAAAAATGGACTTCTTTCAGAAAAAGCATCACAAATTCTTCAGGAATATGGGATTCATAGTCAAGGGGCTACAGGAAGTAGATTACTCTCAGGAAACCATGCACTATATCCCATCGCAGAAAACACCATCGCACGTTTTCACGAAAGTGAAACAGCCCTGATTTTCAATTCGGGATATGATGCCAATATTGGTTTTTTTCAGAGTGTGCCTCAACGAGGCGATGTGATTTTGTATGACGAATATATTCATGCGAGTATCCGCGACGGCATCACGATGAGTCACGCCAAAGCCTTTAAGTTTTCTCATAATCATCTATCAAGTCTAGAAAAATTATTGAGCAAACAAAAGAGAGAGATGTCGGAAGGACAGGGAGGAAAAGAAATCTATGTCGTGACCGAGTCGGTTTTCTCGATGGACGGCGATAGCCCAGATCTTTTAGGCATACAAACGCTTTGTGAGGCCTACAACGCACATCTCATTGTAGATGAGGCGCATGCCACGGGAGTCATAGGAACTTATGGACAGGGATTGGTACAGATGATAGGTTTAGAAAAGCGAGTATTTGCCCGTATCGTTACTTTTGGAAAAG
>Ga0115551_1002657_pt1 | contig 10780 bp, 11 predicted proteins | sample COGITO_mtgs_1103_FD_87179 | JGI IMG/M metagenome (GOLD analysis project Ga0115551, IMG submission 87179) | Pelagic marine microbial communities from North Sea - COGITO_mtgs_110321 | ecosystem: Environmental > Aquatic > Marine > Epipelagic | place: Germany:Helgoland, sampling site Kabeltonne... | reverse complement strand
GCGTACTGCAAGTTTGCTCCACCCGATTCTGCCAAGGTCACAATCGGCAATTTATTTGCGCGCGCGATTTCTTGAATGCGTAAGGTTTTATCCAAGCCAGCAGGAGAAATAGTTCCGCCTTTAATTGCGCTATTGTTCACCTGAATCATGCAACGCGCACCCGCGACATAACCGATGCCCGCGATAATGCCGCCACCCGCTCCGCTGCCATCCTTATCATCGTGCATCTTCAAACCCGCAAGAGAGCATAATTCTAAAAAGTTAGAACCGCCGTCTAATAAAAGGTTTAAACGCTCACGCGGTAAAAGCTTTCCACGCTTGCGAAATTTTTCTTTAGCTTGCTCAGCTTTTTCTAACACCTTGGTCTCTACCGAACGAAACTCATCAATCGCAATCTGCATTGCAGCACAATTATTGGCAAACTCTTCGCTATGGGTTGCAATTTCTGAAGTTAAAATAGCCATTACGCTGCCCCATTCCCATCTTTGTTATTATTGGTATTCGAATGAACGGATTCTATTAATACTCGATAATCATCTTCGGCTTGTTTCGCCATCGCAACGGGAACCGCAATGGGCATATCCAACAACTGCTGCGCCATCGCTTTACCTTGCGGATCGATGCGTAAACTTGCGATACCTCCACCCCCGAGTGCTTGTTCTAACATCAAGTTAAAAGCCCCAAAACCTGATAGTAAATATAATTTCACATCACTTTTTTCACTCATGATATGCGATAAGTATTTACGAATTTTTTCTGGCTGCACCGCATGTTGAATGTACGGCAAGTACGCAGGATCGCGGGCTAAAATACCCACATTACAATGGTCACCCTTATCACCACTGCGTGCCATGGCCAAATTAATCAACGATGTTGTTGCATCACAACCTTCTAATTCTTTAACATCATCCGTTTGAATCAATGCTTCCGAAATACTAGAAAAATTTTCCAGCGAATCACCTTTGGCAATCGCGACGGCTGTTGAGTTGTCGTCTAAATTAAACGACACCGCAATTTGATCTTTAGGCCACAAGAAAGAAAACAAACGAATCATCGGGCTAGGTTTAGGACGGCCGCCGACTAAACCGGTTAAGCCGGGTGCCATAGCTGTAGCCGCTTGCGCAATCTCACGAGCAAAAATACCCAAGGCTTTTTTATCTTGATGATGAGCGGCAATTTTAACCACCACTTCACGATTACCTAATGCACGCGAATGAGCGCCGTAAGTTGTTTCACTGCCTAAGATTTCGATATCCGTCGCAGTAAAACCTGCTAAGCCCATCGCGGAAAAAATAAAGCTGACACGCTCAATAATACTTTCTGCAACACGCTGACCTTTTTCTACCGCCTGACGACCACCAATCATGAACGACGCATTACAACGGTAACCGTCCATATAAGTTGCGCTGACTTTATAATGATCCGAAGGCGCTCGGCCTTTCGCACCTGATACCATTACATGATCATCATCCAACTGCTCTAATTGAATTTGAGTGAAATCACAGGTCACATCAGGCAATAAATATTGCGAAGGATCGCCAATTTCATAAAGTACTTGCTCACCAACCGTACCAACAGAAATTAGTCCGCCAGTACCTTCAGGCTTACTCACAATGAAAGAGCCATCAGCAACACATTCAACAATGGGAAACCCCATGTTAGCGTAACCTGCTTCCACCAACTGCCAATCGGTAAAATTACCACCCGTACACTGCGCACCACACTCGATCACGTGGCCTGCTAATGAACCTTGGGCAAGCTGATCATAATCGGTTTCAGACCAATCAAATTCATGCATCAATGGCCCAAGCACTACCGCGCTATCCACCACTCGACCAGTAATTACGATATCCGCACCAGCGTTTAACGCATCACGAACTGCACTCGCGCCTAAATAACTGTTGACGCTTAAACACTGCTCAGGGAATTCCTCCCCAGAAAACATTTCAACCACGCCCGCTTCAGCAAACTCTTGCTGACGCTTAACCAAATTATCGCCCTCTACCGCGGCGACTTTTAAATCGATGCCGGCTTTATCAATCGCTGCCTGTAATGCCGCCACACAGCCACGTACGTTCACGCCACCGGCGTTACTCACAACCTTGATGCCTTGCTCAGCAATCGGCTGCAGCAAGCGCTCTAAGGTTATGACGAAGTCGGGAGCAAAACCCGCATCAGGATTCTTCATCCGCGCCCCTGCCATAATCGACATCGTCACTTCCGCTAGGTAATCAAATACCAAATAATCAATCTGACCCTGCTTCACCAATTGTTGTGCGGCCATTGAGGTATCACCCCAGAATGCCGATGCACAACCAATACGTACTTTCTTTTCTGTCATATTCAGGCCCTAAAATACACACGAATAATATCAATGCCTGAAGATTACCAAGCAAGCGCTTGGTTTGTAAAGTATTCAATTCAATGCTATTTATTAAATAAGATATTTATGACTGAATGGCACCCACAGCGATAACAACGATCCAGTACTGAGCACTTCTAAACTTATGGCCAACAACATCACCCAGCCCTCCCCTACTCATCAAGCATTAATCGATCAAGGCATAATCAATGCACCTAGCAGTGCCAAGGGTCGTTTATTACAAGCTGCCGCCACCCTGTTTAAAGAAAAAGGCTACGAACGCACGACCGTAAGAGACCTAGGTAAAGCGGTTGGCATCCAATCGGGCAGCTTGTTTCACCATTACCCGAACAAAGAAGCCATATTGCGGGCCGTGATGAAAGAAACCATCGTACGCAATACCGAGCTAATGAAGGCAGCACTGGCGCAGAGCACAGAGCCCGCGGATAAAGTATTAGCCCTCATTCGCTGCGAGCTAGAATCTGTTTTAGGTGAAACTGGGGCTGCGATGACGGTATTGGTGTATGAATGGCGATCGCTCAAGGAAGAAAGTCAGCAAGAAATTCTCAAACTCAGAGATATTTACGAAACCCTATGGATCAGCACATTAAGTGCCGCTAAAGAATCTGGCGCAGTGGTTATTGACCCCTTTGTTTTACGCCGTTTACTCACCGGTGCACTGAGCTGGACGGTGAATTGGTATCGCCAAGAAGGTGATTTAACCGTCGAACAACTGGCTCAAATGGCGCTTAGCCTTGCGATTAAACCTATTTAGCACGATCTATCTTATAATTTTTACAAATAAGCCATTGAATTTACTGGGGTTTTTGTTAACTTAGGCACGAATAAGCAAAGAGCCGTGAATTTCCTTAATTGCCTGTTGACAATATGGGCGCTACTCAGGATAATTCACGCCCTTATTTTCAAGTTAATAATTCCCAAAGGAGCCGACTATGGCAAATTCCGCTGGATCGAAAAAACGCGCACGCCAGGCTGTAGTACGTCGCTCTCGTAACGTAAGCCTTCGTTCTATGGTTCGTACTTCTATCAAGAAAGTACAAGTTGCAATCGATGCAAACAACTATGAAGATGCACAAGCTGCATTGACTAATGCAATGCCTTACATCGACAAGATGGTAAATAAAGGTATTTTGCACAAGAACAAAGCCGCTCGTACTAAGAGCCGTTTGAATGCTTCAGTTTTTGCTGTTAAAGCAGCTTAATTGATAAGCATTTAAATTAAGACCAAGCTCTCTCAGCGGAGGGAGCTTAGGACTTAAACAAAAAAACCAGCTTCGGCTGGTTTTTTTGTGCCTGTGGTTTAGCAACAACCTGTGTAGAATAAACGCCAATAACACATCAATTGACGCTTAAGTGATACACCATGGATCCCTATAAAGATACCTGCACAACCCCTTTAGAAATGCTCTACCAGTGGAATGAACAAGTTCCTAATCGAGTATTTTTACGCCAGCCAGTCAATAGTCAATACAAAACCTATACTTGGTCACAAGTGAACGACCAAGCACGCCGCTTAGCCTCTGCCTTACTTGCTCAAGGTCTAACAAAAGGCGATCGCGTTGCAATTTTATCCAAGAATTGCGCCGAATGGTTTATCAGTGACTATGCGATTCAATTAGCAGGTCTCATTAGCGTACCGCTCTACCCAATGCAAACCCCTGACGCGTTGGAATATGTACTAACGCACAGCGACTCAAAAGTGATCATCATTGGCAAGCTAGACGGTGCCAAAACGATGGAGCCAGGTATTCCGGAAAACATTATTCGCATCGCGATGCCTTATGAAATGGAAATGCGCATTGATCATTCGTGGAATGAGCTACTTACTAGTGTAGAACCTAGCTCAGCAAGCCCTGTACATCCGATGGATGACTTAATGACAATCATCTATACCTCGGGCACTACAGGCAACCCTAAAGGCGTCATGCACACTTATCGCAGCTTCAGCTCAGGTGCGCAAAATGCTACTCGCGTTTTAAAAATCAATAAAGACGATCGCTACCTCTCCTTTTTACCACTCTCGCACATTGCAGAACGCTTCATGGTACTTGGCTGCTCAACTTACGGCTGCAGCGATGTCTCTTTTGTAGAGTCTTTAGATACCTTCGGGGAAAACTTACAAACGACACGTCCAACGTTATTATTTGCGGTACCGCGAATCTGGCAAAAGTTTCAACAAAAAGTAAACAGTAAGTTACCGCAAGAAAAATTAGAAAAACTGCTGCGTATCCCACTGATCAACAAACTGATTCGCAAGAAAATTCAAAAAGGTATGGGACTGGATAAGTCACGCTTATTGATTTCAGGAGCGTCTCCGATCGCACTGGATTTATTACAATGGTACAAAGACATCGGCTTCGAAATCAACGAAGGCTATGGCATGACAGAAAATCTAGCGTATGGCCCAGCATTAAATTTACCCGGTGCCGTAAAAATAGGCACAGTCGGTTCTATTAGCGCCATGCCGAATACTGAAATAAAAATAACCGACGAAGGGGAAATCATCACCCGCTCTCCTACCTTGATGACAGGCTATTACTTAGAGCCTGAAAAAACGGCAGAAACTATTCGTAATGGCTGGCTGCATACTGGTGATAAAGGCGAAATTGATAGCGAAGGTTATTTGAGTATTACTGGCCGTATTAAAGACGTATTCAAAACCAGTAAAGGTAAGTTTATTCAGCCGAATAAAATTGAATGTTTATTACAACACAATCCGTTAGTTGAACAAGTTTGCGTTCTAGGTTCTGGGGCACCACAACCCGTGTGCTTAATCGAGCTATCGGAAGCTGGAAAGCAGCAAGTTGAAGAAGATAAGCCAGCATTCGAAGTCCGTTTAAAAGAAGCGCTTAAGCAAGTAAATGACGCGGTAGAACATCACGAAATACTTGATCGTGCTTTTATCATTGCAGATACCTGGACGACTGAAAACGGTTTATTAACTCCGACCTTGAAGATAAAACGTAATAGCGTAGAAAAACATTACACCGCATTATGCGATCAACACAGCACGGATAAATCCGACGTAATTTGGGCACCGACTCAACTATAAAAGCATTCATCTTTCCTCCGTGGTCAACACGGAGGAAAGCCAAGATTTTCATATAAAAGATTCTTAAGTAAAAGACTCTAGCCTTTCTCCCTCAACGTCGTAACAACTTCGCCACCAATTCCCCAGTTATCGGTATTCACTTCGTCAATCACAACCACAGTCGTCGCAGGATTCTTGTTCAACACATCCACCAAAAGCTGAGTTACCCCAGCAATCAATTCAGATTTCTGCTCACGAGTCACTTGCTCATCGGTAATTTTAATATTGACATAAGGCATAATTCTTCCTCAATTTTTTAAATTTAGTTAATTAATTTCCAATGATTTTTTTAACGTATTCCTACGTTCAATATATCGACTATGAGCAAGCCAAGCGCCAAGACTTACCAAAATTAGGCCCATAATGAGCTCAACAGTCACCAACTCATTGAACATTACGATGGCCGCTAATCCAGAAATCACAGGCACAATCGACATCACAGCCCCCATATTTGACGGCCCAATGTTTTGCACCGCTTTAACATAAAAAATCATCTGCACTATGGTCGCCATCACTCCTTGATAAAAGGCCTGCAATAGAATGTCTGTCCAACTTGCAGTAGATATCGCCTTGGGTAAAAAAACGATATAAACCGGTAAATAAAACAAACACGTCAGCAACGCCAAACTCACAGTGACTTGCCACGGTGTTATCTGCCAACGCTTAATCAATACTGAAAATACCGCCCAAAAGAACGCTGCTGCTACCAACCAACCATCACCTAACAAGGTGGTTAAATTTAAGTTAAGTTCACCTTTAAAAACACCTAACTCACCGGCAAATAAAACGATAATACCTAAGGTAATAACGCCAATTCCAAACCACTTCTGCGCACCATGAGATTCTTTATTAATAAAAAATGATAAAACAATAATAAAAAGCGGCATCATACCCGGCAATAAAATAGCCGCATGAGAAGCCGATGATAATTGAAAACCACTAAATGCACATAGGGCATAAGCCAAGCCGCCAACCAAACTGCAAATAATTAAACGCGGTGTGAATAAGGTAAATCGATATTTGAACCACCAAATCGGCAATAAAATACTCGCACACGTCGCATACCGAATAGCAATCACATCAAATGCCAACAGCTCACTGATTCCACCCATGCGTGATACCAGAATAAAACCTGCCCAAATAAGCGCTGCAGCAAGGGCAAAGCCATAACCCTTCTGTCGATCACTCAACCCCAAATCCTTCGAAGTATGACCTTGTATTTCTTTCATAACTCTCTTCATGATTCTCTCATTACTCATACTTAGCCCTTCTGCTACAGAGCCTAACAATAACGTCCTTTATCATTCTTTAAAAATGAATAATAATGAATGAGTTATTCACAAATAATGATCGAGATAAATATGGAGCTTTCAGATTTAAAGGTATTTCAACAGGTCGTGCTATCCGGAGGCATTACCGCGGCAGCGCAAAAACTGAATAGAGTCCCATCCAATATCACCGCGCGTATTCAGAAGTTAGAACTACAACTGAATACTCAGCTGTTCTTAAGAGAAAAGAATCGCCTACGCATTTCTCCCGCAGGCGAGCAGTTACTGCCTTATGCCAAACAAATGATCAAATTGTCTCAACAAGCCATAAACGAACTGCAGCAAACAACGCCTAAAGGCCGCTTAACCATCGGAGCAATGGAAGCCGTTGCTGCAACCAGACTGACCGAACCCTTAATGTACTTCCATCAAGAATATCCAGACGTTAATCTACAAATAGTCACAGGACCAACAGGGCAGCTGATCGAAAGGGTTTTAGCCGGAGAAGTTGATGTCGCCCTCGTGGCCGATCCCAGAAAAGATGCTCGACTCGAAATCAGTAATGTTTTTGAAGAAGAGTTGGTTTTAGTCTCAGATTTGAAACATAAAAAAATCCACAGCACCGAAGATCTTGATCCCGAGCCGACGCTACTGAGCTTTAGCCATTTATGCGCTTACAGAGGCCGCATGCGGGATTGGACAAAAGAAGGGGGCATCGCAGCACACATCATTGAAATCAGCTCTTACCACACCCTATTGAGCTGTGTAGCGGCTGGTATGGGGGTAGGCATTGTACCGAAAGTATTGTTAGACCATTACCCTTTCGCCAACAGTATTCAGCAGCATTCTCTGGATAAGCAGTGGCGCCGCAGCACAACTGCAATGATTTGGCGTAAAGATAGCCTGAAACCCAGCATGACTGCTTTTAGAGACTTTTTCTAAATTCTGCTATTTTGCTGGCCCAACCGAAAAATGCGCAATGCGATTACCCGCCAGCAAAGCCAATATAAAGATCAAAATATCTTCCTGCCCTGTCATAATATTCAATAATGCAGGGCCAGGACAAAGCCCAACCATTCCCCAACCAATACCAAAAAGAGCCGCTCCAGCAATAAGGCGCGCATCTATTTGAGTAAGACTTGGACGATGAAAAATACCATGAAACAAAGGCTGCTTCATCTTATTCGACAAAGCATAAGCAACAGCAAAAATAATAATAGCAGCAACCATCACCGCCATCAAAGCTGGCTGCCATTCACCGAAAATATCAAGAAATCCACGAACCTTCATAGGGTTAGTCATACCCGAAAGCAATAGACCCAAACCGAATATAATGCCAGCCGCGAGCGGAGTAATCATCTTCATTATTTTATGATTCATTTTATACTCCCCAGTGTATTGGCAAAGCTAGGCGTTATGTTATTCATAATCAAAACCGTCAGCATACCAAAAGCCATAAAAGTGCAGGTCGCCACCATAGAGCGCACCGACAAGCGGCCATTGCCACAAACTCCGTGACCCGATGTACAACCGTTACCAATATAAGTGCCCATTCCCACCAGAATACCGGCTACCGCAAGAATCATTTTATTACTCGTCATCTGCATATCAGGAGTGCCGACAAAATAGACATACAAAGGGTAAGCCACTAATAAACCAATGAAAAAATAAAGACTCCAAGAGCGGTGACCTTGACGTAATAAAAACAGATTAGCCACCACACCTGAAATACCGCCGATACGACCAATGCCCAGCCACAAGATTGCCGCTGCAATACCAATTAAGGCACCGCCTGCTAGTTCATTCCACATAATCCATCTTCCTACAGTACCTACATCAATATTGAGCAGGAGTTTATCACAATAGGTATTAATCCTAAGCCAACAATACATTTCAATCTTTGCAAAGCCTTACTTGCTCAGCCTCATAAAATATGGATTAATGCAGGCTCATATTTCTCCTTACTAGGTTCACTCTGTGAAAATAAAGCACCTTTTGGCGCTACTTATTATTATCACGAATACGCTCATCAATAGCGTATGGGCTTCAGTGCATCTAATTGCCAACGAACACCGTGGTTTAGAAACCCCTCACCTGCACATTGTTTCCGATCTAAAAACGCTGTTTGACTTTGGCAGTGAGCTGGACGAATCCGCGCCAGAAATTGAAGAAACACATTTTCATGTATTAAGCGATTTAACCACTCAGTATTCTGGCAGCGATTGCCTTAAAGCGAGCTTAAACATAATCAGCACTATTCCACATTATCGTACACGCACCTATAGCCCGCCGATTCCGCCTCCTACCACCCGTTCATAAATACTTATTATTAAATCCATCTAATAATCATTTTTTCATAGCATGATGCTATGTGGGATATTTATGAATAAACATCGAATGCGTGCCCGCTTGGGTATGCTAATGCTGGTGTGCAGCTTGCCTGCCTATAGCTTAGCTGACAGTACTTTATCTGGCAGTAATTTACCTGGCAGCCTGTCGCTAAAATATGCACTGCAACTAACACTGCAACAAAACCCTCAATTGAAAGCATACCCTTATTATGTGCGTCAGTTAGACGGTGAAGCTGTCCAAGCTGATCTCAATCCAATACCTAGAGCAGAAATTGAATTGAGTTCAGATGAGGCCACTCTTACGTTAAGTCAGAACTTTGAACTAGGCAATAAACGCCAAGCCAGAGTCGGCTTTACCAACGCTAAGCAAGCACAACTGCAAGCCGAATTTGAAATAGCCAAGCTGGATGTACTGGCAGAAACCAGTCGTCGTTATTATCAATTATTGGCTTTGCAAAAACAGAAGACGCTTTTAATAACGCGCCTAGGGCAAGAAAAACGCGCACTAAAAATCATCAACAAAAGAGCAAAAGCCGGTTCCGTTGCCCAAGCCGATGTCGCGACGATGGCACTGGGATTAGCGCGCTCTAACAATACATTGGAGCAGCTAGAGTTCGGTATTACATTGCAACGAGATGCTCTTAGCGCAATGTGGTTAGGTCAAAATAATACCAGCCAATTATTGGGAAACCTCGCCAAATTACCGCAACTGCCCGATGATAAAACATTAACGACCCTCATCAGCCAAGGCATCAATCAGCTGCCAGACTATCGTTATCAGGTCGCTCTTTCGCGCTTAGCCGATAGCCGTGTTTCGTTAAGCCAAGCTAATGGCAGCGCAGATTTAAAGCTCGGTTTAGGCTTGCGTCATAACGATACCAGCGACGATCAAAGCTTAGTATTAACCGCCTCAATGCCACTTAGTTTCAACAACCCTAATCGTGGGCGTATCGCCAGCGCTCAAGCTCAACAAGCCTTAAGTTACGAACAGCTGGAATTAAAACGCCAGCAATTAAGCATTGAACTAACGCGTATCCAAACCCGCTTAAAAAAAGAGCAACAGCTAGCACAGCGTATTAATAACGACTTATTACCTCTCGCCAGCGAGCTGCTTGGCACAACCCAAAAAGCTTATCGCCAAGGCCAATACAGTGTTCTGCAATGGGTCGATGCACAGAACAAAGTCTTTAATTTAGAACAGGACTTAATCAATAGCCAAGTCCGTATTTTCAACCATGTATTAGAACTGGAACGTATTTTAGGCCAGTCAATTGTTAGTACTCAATAAGGTTTTTATAATGAATTTATTATCCAGAATAATCGCACCATTTTTTATCATACTGGCACTTGTAACCAGTAGTTTTGTCAGCAGCGTATTTGCCAGCGATGATCACGACCATGATGAACACGAAGAAGAGCATGCCGACAGCACTGAAATATCGTCTTATTACATTCAAGTTTCCGGTATTAAATCTGAAGCAGCAGGCTCACAAAACCTCGCTCAAATCGATACCCTATTTGGGGTAATTTCTCCGGTCCAAGATCAAGTCTTCAGCCTACATGCCACTTTCCCGAGCATGGTTGAAAAAGTCTTTGTACAAGTCGGTGATCAAGTAAAAAAAGGCCAAATACTGGCACGTTTAAGCAATATTCAAACACTGCAAAGCTACACACTCAAAAGCCCTTC
>Ga0115551_1002653_pt1 | contig 10790 bp, 7 predicted proteins | sample COGITO_mtgs_1103_FD_87179 | JGI IMG/M metagenome (GOLD analysis project Ga0115551, IMG submission 87179) | Pelagic marine microbial communities from North Sea - COGITO_mtgs_110321 | ecosystem: Environmental > Aquatic > Marine > Epipelagic | place: Germany:Helgoland, sampling site Kabeltonne... | reverse complement strand
TAACTTTAGCCGATGTATACGATGCTTCAAAACAATTGCTATTAGCCACCGAAGCAAGGGGTAAGGGTAAGGACCTAGCAAAATCCATTGGGGCAGATGATTTGCTACGATAGGTGGCTCTATATCTAATTTTACATAATATACATTATACGAAATAAAATAATAGACTATAAGAATTTATTGTCTTTCAACTCTCCAATTAATTCTTGAATAACAGTCTCCCAATCATTTATTTCAGGTTGTCTAAAAATTCGTGCTGTTGGATACCAAGGTGAGTCATCACGAACTAATAACCAACGGAAATCTGGCATAAATGGAAGTAAAATCCAAACTTTTTTACCTAACGCACCTGCAAGATGAGCTACAGCAGTATCGACTGAAATAATTAAATCCATTTGACTTATTAATGCTGCAGTATCAGAGAAGTCATGAAGGCTTTCTTGGTGTTGGTTGATAACTTTTATGTCATTTAAAGTCTCAATATCAACTTCTCTGATTTCTTTTTGTAGGCAATGAAATTCAAAAGGTAATTCAAAAAGTAAAGAAATTTGAGTAAGCGTTAAACTGCGATTGTGATCATTCTCATGATGCGTTGATCCAGACCAGACAATACCCACCCTTGCCTTTTTTTTATGACCCAATCGATCTTGCCATTGCTTACTTTTAATATTATCCACAAGTAAATATGGAACATCATTAGGGATGGTATCAATAGATGTCTTAAAAGCGAGAGGTAAAGACATTAATGGGCAGTAATAATCAAAATAAGGTATGTTTTTATTTTTATTCAGAATAGTAATATTTTCATTCAGTCCAGATAATATAGATATAAGTGGTTTTTCAATATGGAATTTTATTTCTTTAGGGTTTAAAGTTTGAAGTATAGATAAATAGCGATAAAACTGAAGTGTATCTCCTAATCCTTGCTCAGAGTGCACGAGAATTATTTTATCTTCAATCGACACTTGACCTAACCAAAGAGGAGCTGGAAATTTAGGATAATGTTTTTTTCTATCTTTTTTATTTTTTCTAAATTCATGTAACTGCCAACCCTCATCGAATTCTCCTAAAAGTAATTTCAAGTATGCTTTATTTGCAATAGCCTCTGCGTAATTTGGTTTAAGTTTAATTGCTTCATTATAATTTTGAAGTGCCTCATCGAAATGTTTATGATCGTTTAATAAAGAGCCGCGATTGTTGAAAGCCTCTGCGTAATTTGGTTTAAGTTTAATTGCTTCATTATAATTTTGAAGTGCCTCATCGAAACTAGTAGGATCCTTTTTGGCATTAGCAAGATTGTAAAATGCCTCTGGATTGTTTGGTTTAAGTTTAATTGCTTCATTTAAACTAATTATTGCTTCATCGAATCTCTTAAGTTGATTTAATAAGGCGCCACGGTTATTGTATGCCTCAGCATAATTAGATTTAAGTTGAATTGCTACATTATAATTCTTTAGAGCTTCATCGAGACGATTAAGATCTTTTAGAACATTACCACGATTGTTATAGGCTCCTGGATTACCAGGCTCTAATCTAATTGCTTTATCATAAGCCTTAAGTGCTTCATCATAATGTTCAAGCTCAAATTGAAGATTACCGAAGTTAATTAAAGCAGGAACATGATTTGATTTTATTTTTAAAGCAGATTTAAAAAAATTAAGCGCTTCTGAATATTTTTTACATTGCAAAAAAATTGTTGCAGTCAATTGCAAAGCGTCAAAATGCTTTGGATTTATTTCTAAAATTTGATAATAAGCTTTAAGAGCATCATTAAAATACCCATTTTGATGATATGCTAAGCCTTTTTGAAATAGTTGTTCAACATTAGATGCTTTCATATTAACTGGTGAAAGATTTAGAACGCTTGATCATAATGATTTATATCATATACTATTGAATCAAATAAGGTAATAAGAAGTATTATGTTTGCCATATTAAATAAAAATTTGTTTTTTATATTTTTAATTTGCTTTTGCATAGTTGAAGTTGCATATTCTAAAATAGCAATCTTATATGATCCTATATTTCTTGAGCATAATACCGGATCTGGTCATCCTGAAAAGCCTAAGAGGTTGCATGACATCATTGATACGTTAAGAAACAATCCTGACTTTAAATAGGATCTTGTTTGGCCAAAAGTTCGTAAGGCTAGTAATTCAGAAATAGCATTAGCTCATTCTGAGAATTACATCCAGCTTGTTGAAAATGAAATTAGGGCGCTTGATAGTCAGACCCCTACTTTTCTTAGTACCGGGGATACGGTTATCTCTCCAATAAGTCTTGATGTGGCACAAATGTCAGTTGGTGCATCATTGGTTGGTATTGACGAGATTATGAATGGTAATGTTAAAGCTGCATTTTCTTTCAATAGGCCACCGGGACACCATGCCACCAAAGATAAAGGTATGGGGTTTTGTATATACAACCATGCTGCAATAGCTGCTAAATACCTTCAACATAAATACTCTTTATCGAGATTATTAATCATTGATTTTGATGTCCACCATGGCAATGGCACACAAGATATTTTTTATGATGATCCATCAGTGTTCTACTTCAGTATCCATCAACATCCTTTTTATCCAGGATCAGGTAGGCCATCTGAAAGAGGATCTGGTGCTGGTGAAGGCGCAACTTTAAACATTGATCTCCCTGAAGGTGCTGGTGATGAGGAGTTTATTCAAGGAATTAAGACCCATTTAATTCCCAAAATGATGGCTTTCAAGCCCGAATTTATCCTCATATCTGCTGGATTTGATGCTCACCAAGGTGATTTATTGGGTAGATTGGCATATACCTCAAGGGGTTATAAAGAGGTGGCCAAGATGATTAACAGCATGCAAAAACAATATCAGGCTAAGGGGATTATCTATATGCTTGAGGGCGGCTACGTTCCAGAGAATATTGACGAAGCCAGTCGAGCAATTATAGAAGAGTTATTTACACTTTAAAACGCCAGCATATAACTTAAGTAAGTAAAAAGGTTCTTGATTCACCGCCCTATTATTTAAAGAGTTTAGGCACGCTACACGCTAAATAGATTTTTAACTTTCATTTTCTTTAGTTAAAAATAGTAGGTAGATTATTGGTATAGCAATTAAAACTAATATTGTTGTTGAAATCATCCCACCAACCATTGGTAAAGCAATTCGCCTCATTACATCAGAGCCTGGTCCATCCGTAAAGAAAACAGGCAATAAACCTAAAACTATAACACTTACTGTCATCAGCTTTGGTCTTAACCTCAGAACAGCCCCATCAATAATATTTTTAATTGCTCCACTTAGGTCTTTTCTGGGAAAATCACGCATCTGCTGATCAATATAAATTAGCATAACTATAGCTGTTTCTACAGCAACCCCTGACAATGCAATAAATCCAACAGCTACTGCAATTGAAAAATTATAATCGGCGATATACAGGGCCCAAATACCTCCAATAAGACTAAATGGTATTGAGAGCATTATGATAAGAGTCCTGTCCCAGCGTCCAAAATGAATATAGAGCAATGTAAAAATAATCAAAATAGTTGCGGGAATAGCAATTGCTAACCTTTTATTTGCCTCTTGCATCTGTTCAAATTGGCCTGAAAAGCTTAAGCTGTAGCCACTCGGCAACTTCAGCTTCTGATCAAGAATTATTTTCGTATTCGTAATATAGCTTCCTATATCTTGATCATGAATATCAATAAAAATCCATCCATTTAATCTAGCATTTTCAGATTTAATCATAGGTGGACCTTGTGTAATTTTAACTTCTGCTATTTCAGCCAAAGTAATTTTTGCTCCATGCATGTCTGTCACTAAGATATTTTTAATATCATCGATACTCTGTCTAAATTCTCGATCGTAGCGCACGATAATGTTATATCGCTCCCTACCTTCAATAACTTCAGACACCCTCTCCCCACCAAGTGCAACTTGAATTATGTTTTGAAACTTTACTAATTCAATACCATACTTTGCTAGTAATTTTCGATTAGGTTCAATTTCAATATATTTTCCTCCTTGAACTCGATCTGCAAAAACACTGGAAGTGCCAGGAATGTCTCTAACTAAATTTTCAATTTCCTGGCTTATGGTATTAATAATTTTTAAATCATCCCCTGCCACTTTAATGCCAATTGGTGTTCTGATTCCGGTGGATAGCATATCTAGTCTTGTTTTTATTGGATAGCCAACGCTATTTACGATGCCTGGAATCTTAATTTTTTGATTAATTTCATCCATGAGCTTTGAAGGAGTCATTCCTGGCCTCCATTGATCCTTTGGCTTGAGCGTAATCCATGTTTCAATCATTGATAAAGGAGCTGGGTCTGTTGCCGTGTCTGCCCTTCCTGCTTTGCCAAAAACCCTTTCAACTTCTGGTAATTCGGTAATCATCTTATCCGTTACCTGTAAAATTTGACGCATTTGCGTTGCTGTTGCTCCCGGCACAGTAACAGGCATATAAAGTAAACTACCTTCATATAAAGGTGGCATGAACTCATGTCCAATTTTTGAAATAGGTATATAAACCAGGGATGATAAAAGCACTAAAATAAGTAAGGTTACTTTTGGGATTGTTAATACTTTTCTTAAAACAGGCTTGTAGATACTCTTAAAAAATCGATTCAGTATATTTTCATCTTCCGATTTAAACTTACCTTTTACCAGCCATAACATCAAAACAGGAACCAAAACTATAGAAAGAATTGCTGCACATGCCATAGCATAGGTTTTAGTATATGCCAGTGGGGTAAAAAGCTTTTCAGACTGTCCAGTTAATGCAAACACTGGGAGGAAACTTGCTGCGATTATCAAAAGACTAAAAAATAAACTAGGCCCAACTTCCTTAACAGAGTTTATCAGGATCACAGAGCGTTGTTCTTGAAGTTCTCTGGCTGACAGAGTAGCAAGTTTTCTATTAGCATTTTCAACCATTACAATGCTGGCATCAACCATGGCTCCAATTGCGATGGCGATCCCCCCAAGACTCATTATGTTTGCTGAAATACCTTGAAAAAACATAATAATAAATGCGCCCATAATACCAAGTGGAATAGTGATAATAGCAACCAATGCACTTCGAATATGTAATAAAAAAATAAAACAAACGAATGCGACAATTAAAGCCTCCTCAAGCAACTTATGCATAAGGTATTTAATTGATCCATAAATGAGTTCACTTCGGTCATAAACTGTGACTATATCAACACCTTCAGGTAAGCCTTTTTTTATGTCCTCAATTTTTTGCTTAACATCTTTAATAACCGATAAGGCATTTGAACTGGGCCGCATAATAATAATACCTCCGACAGCCTCGCCCTCACCATTATACTCAGTAAGGCCTCGGCGAAGGGCTGGCCCTTCTTGCACTCTCGCTATATCTGATAAAAAAACAGGAATACCATCTCGGTGTCCAATTACAACTTTCTCTAAATCTTTAATATCCGTTACATAGCCTTTAGAAGTAATTAAATATTCTGACTCTCCCATTTCAAGGGTTCGTCCTCCAACCTCTGCATTTGATTCACGAACAAGCTGTGTAACTTTACTTAACGGAATATTAAAAGCTCTTAAACGGTTGGGATCAACCATAATTTGATACTCTTTAACAAAGCCTCCTACTGAAGCAATCTCAGATACACCGTCTACGGACATTAGCTCATATTTTAAAAACCAATCTTGCAGGGTGCGCAGTTGGGATAGATCTCGTTTACCTGTCATATCAACTAAAGCGTATTGATAAACCCATCCCACACCAGTAGCATCTGGCCCCAGTTGAGGAATAATTCCCTTTGGTAAGCTTCCTTGAACCTGAGACAAAGATTCAAGGACTCGACTTCGCGCCCAGTAAAGATCTACACTATCCTTGAAAATAATATATATAAAACTAGTGCCAAACATCGAGTAACCTCTAACAACCTTAGTATTTGGTAAGCCAAGCATTTGACTGGCTAATGGGTAGGTTACTTGATCTTCTATTACCTGAGGCGATTGTCCTGGAAAATCTGTGCGAATAATAACTTGAGTATCAGAAAGATCGGGAATTGCATCTAGCGGCATTTTATAAATTGATATTAATCCAAATGCCACTAAAGAGAGGGTAAGTAAGATAACAAAGAGTTGATTTTTTGTTGACCAGTCAATTACATGATTAACAAAACTCCGGGATTGCTGACTGTTATTTTTTTTTGAATTCATTAATGATCTATGACTTAACGTTCCATACTACTCATGACATTGGTTAGACTTGCTTCAGCATCAATAAGAAATTGACCTGAGATTACAATTTCATCCCCCTCAGTTAATCCTGATGTAATTTGTGTAAATTCATTATTAGCCAAGCCTAAATCAATCTTTACCATTTTAAAATTTCCATTACCTTTTGATTTTATTACATAATTTTTTTCTGTTGATCGAAGGATTGCTTGATTAGGAATACCTAAATATTGGTTATTTTTTAATGAAAAAATAACATCAACAAAACTATCCGGACGCAAAATTCCTTCTTTATTATCCATGATGATGCGAACTTTACCTGTCCGAGTTTCGGGGTTAATGGTGGGATAAATATAATCAACAATCCCCTGTTTTTCATGAGCAATTTCTGAGACGATAATTTTAATTGGAGAACCCATACTGATTCCGCTTAAATAACGTTCAGGGACATCCGCCTCAACCCAAACTTCAGATAAATCTTGGATCGTAATCAGGGGCATGGAGGGTTTAATATAGTCCCCATTTCTAATGTTAAGTTTATAGATAACCCCTGGTTGATTTGCGTATATTGGAAAGATTTTTAACGGCTTGTTGGTAGAATTAATTTCGTCAATGGTGTGTTCATGCAAACCTAATTGACGCAAACGATTTATAGATGATGTAATAAGTCTTTTATCATCAATATGTTTTGCTGTTAACAAATCAGCTTGAGCACTTAACAGTTCTGGGCTATTGAGATCAAAAAGACGATCCTTTTTTTTTACCGTATCGCCAACTGCACTTTTATTTAAATTTTCAATCCACCCATGAACCCTTAAAGAGATAATATTTTGGGATCGCGAGCTGGCAATAATATTTCCATAGGCTCGCACATTATTACCAAAGCGTAATTTTTTTACGGTGTCAGTTTTAACTCCAATACGCTGAACTAGAACAGGATCAACCTTAAACTCCCCTCGTTCTAGAGTTTGAGAAGGACTGGATTTCATTAATACCAAATCTGCTCCACATTTAGGGCACTTACCCCCTTTTTTTCCACGTATCTCTGGGTGCATAGTGCAATAGTATGTTTCAGCTTCACTCACTTTCACATCTAGTGATTGTGAACTTTTGTTCATATCCATATCCATAGATTCATGGTCGTGATGATGCTCTTCCGCATAAGCCTGAAAAACCATCACACACAAAATGCTAATAAATATAAATACAATTTTTTTCATGCTAAGTCCTTTGTATAATGAGAATAGCTGAGCAGGTTCTTTTGAATATCGAAATCTTTAAACCAAGAATTAAATTCTATGGACTCTTTGATGGCAAGTGATTTGAGCACTGAAATCTCGACCATGATGTCAATAAAATCAATTTTTGCATCTAATACCAAATCCATTCGACCGGTAAGCTCGTATTCATTATAGAGTGCATCAACCTGATTGCTAATCACAATAGATTTTTTTTCAAGCACCCTTATTTTGGCATTAATTTCATTGATTTTTGCATAGCGAGTTGTTAATTCCTGATGCCATTGTCTTTTTAAATCTTCGAATTGTGCATTCGCTGCGCTCAAACCTCCCCCCGCGGATAACACTTTGGAATCTTGATTTGTTGAAGACCATATGGGCAATGTCATGCCTAACTCAATAGAGACCATGTCTCCGCCATCGTAATTTGATGAGCTATCTCGTTGTCCATATTTCACACCAATCTCATAATCAGAGCCGTAAGATGCCTTTGCTTTATCTAATTTGGTTGATGCAATATCAATATCTTTTTCTGCAATCATTAATGGGATGAGTTTGTCATCATTTGGCCATAAAAAGGGTTTAATCATTGGTAATATTGGGACTTTTACTTCATCTATTAATTGTCTAATTTGTTCTGTAAATTTTATTTCCTCATAATTAAGATTAAGGAACTTAGTGTCTAATTCGGCTAGTAAAGCCTCAATATAAATGAGCCCATCTAGACCTTTTTCAGCAGCAGCAACTCGGCTTTCCCAAAATAGAAATGTTTGATTAAGAATCTCTTTTTTTTCTTCAAGCAATTGTCGTTGTTCCTTAATTCTTTTTATTTCAGCAACAGCAACAACAAACATAGAAATTAACTGTTGGGTTTTTAATTCTTTTTGTAGAGAAATTTTTTCTGAATCAATTAAGGCTTCTCTTGCAGAAGATTCTCTTATTTTCATATTGGGAATTTTTTGGGTAATTCCAATTGTTTTTTGGGTCATCGCATAACGATCAAAACCACCTTGGCCATTTGAGGGGTAATTCTGAATACCAAATTTAAGCATTGGGTCAGGAAGGCTTTTTTCACTTACAGAGAAATTTGCTTTTTCATCCGCTAAAAAAGCGAGATTTTCTAAAGAAGGGTGAACTTTGATTCGATCAATTAAATTAAAAAATTCAGCATTTTCATTAGCAATTGAACGGTCGAGTAAGATTAAAAAAATACAAGCTAATAAACAAGAAATTTTCAATTATCAAAATATCCTTTCTTTTTTAAAATCGATATTGAAGTCCCACATGAGTCGTACTATCATTAAAATCCATATATTGCTTTGTATTTGCCCATGAAGCATTAGTATTAATTTTTTCTTCACCATAATTTGAGATTATGTGTTCGATCTTCAGGGAAATATTATCACTCACCAGGTGCTCACTTCCAAAACCAAAAAGGGTGCCATATGTCCAATCATTATTATTATAATCCCCTTCGGCTATCGTGGTATATGTTCTCTCAATCTTTGCTGCGCCAACACCACCAAGGATATAAATTGAAGATTTTTTTTCATTAAAAACAACACCTGCTTTTAATTTTGTTTCCAATTTGTACTTTAAGTCCATTTTATAGGTATTGGTGGTATATGCGGAGGTGTTATCATCGTATGGGGTTGTGCGGTCATCTGCATTTTTAAATCGGTATCCAGCAATTTCAGCGCCAATTAAAAATTTATCAGATAAAATTTTATCATAGCCCAAAGCTAATCCTAGACCAAAACCTTTTGGCTTGGCTTCAAAATGATAACCTGCATCTACTCCAGATTTCTTTTCATTACCTTTTTCAGTGCCATCGAGATAACCCAGATCAATTCCTACATAAGGCCCCTCAAGGTTGTTTTCAGCATGCAAAGCAAATGAGGTCGTCAGAAGCGTAAAAGAATAAACAAGAATGGTTGAGGAAAATTTCATAAGTAGCTCCTAAATAATTTATATGACTAATTAAAAAATTAATTAAGAAGCCTCATAGATTGATCATACCTTATAAATGTATATATTTTATTTTATTTTATTTTATTAACAGTCCTGAAATACTGAATAAAATTAGGTGAAAGCGAATCTATTCATTTGAGGTACGCTATGTGGGGCGGTATGTTCCTGATAATATTGAGGTAGCCAGTCGAGCAATCATAGAAGAGCTATTTGCGCTCTAAAAGGCCAACATATAATTTAAGTACAAGGTTCTGGCTTTAGTCGACGCAAACGGAAGTTCTTGGTAAAAAGCAGTTGCGCTCAGTCTTTGCGTTGGATCAATGTAATAATCGGCGCCAACTGACGCCACGGGTCTGGTTTTATCCAGCTTATTGGTAAAACTCTCAGAAGTTAAGCCAGAAACTCCGGAAAATTCTAGATTATCAGTTTTATGGCTGAGATCATGTTCGAGGCCCACACTCCCCTTAGCAACCACCTTATCCGTAAGTTGTTTTTTTACTTTCAATCCCACTAAGGCAGTTTTGGAACGATCACGAATGCTGTTGTATGTTAATGGGTTATCCACACCCGTTTCAGTATAGCCCTCTTGTTTCACCAGCGCGTACCTTAGCGCCACGTATGAGCGTAAAAGCAGGGATGATGTTGCGGCATAGTTATAGGAGAATTCAGCGACATAGCCTTGGCTGTCAATATCAGTCTTCCCGCTTCCGGCTTCTGAAGCTCCTGTCACTGACCTTTTAATACTCGCATCTTTACTTTGATAGGCGTTGGCTACTTTGATTTGCCAGCCGAGTTGATTTGCATTCTGATTCCACACACCAATTAAGCCTACTAACGGACCCTTGTTCTCTATATCAATGTTGTGGGCTGTATTGTTATTCAGATTTTGATCGATAAACCCAGCGATTCTAAAGTGATTATCTATCTTATACCCACCCGTAGCCACAAAACTGTTTGTTTGCATCGATGGGCTCTGCACATCGGTGTAGCGACTTCCAAAGGAGAAACACCCACCTTTGCTATCAAAGAAGTTACAGTCGTAGGTATTCATATTAGCGAAGTTAGCACCCGCAGTGAGGGAATTTAAGTTCCCTTGTAACTGACCTTTAATGGCCTGAATAGAAGTTTGGGTATCGGCAGCTGAGGGACCATTGCTTGCAAAATTTAAATCCCATACTAAGTCGCTATCCGCATCCGTTAATGTCCATGTATATGAAGTACCAGATAGCGTAACGGTACCCGTGGTGGTATTGTTTAATTCAGCTGAGCTAAATGCATGGAAATCAGAGTTGTTAAGAAAACAAACGCATACCACCATAAAGTCAGGTAAAAAATGTACACGGATGAGTTGCTGCAAGATGCACACATTATTTAGATG
>Ga0115551_1002651_pt1 | contig 10799 bp, 7 predicted proteins | sample COGITO_mtgs_1103_FD_87179 | JGI IMG/M metagenome (GOLD analysis project Ga0115551, IMG submission 87179) | Pelagic marine microbial communities from North Sea - COGITO_mtgs_110321 | ecosystem: Environmental > Aquatic > Marine > Epipelagic | place: Germany:Helgoland, sampling site Kabeltonne... | reverse complement strand
AGGTAAGATTGGTGGTTTTGAAATAGTTGGTAATGCTTCTAATGTCGCAGATGCAATACATAGTACCGACAAATCTTTAATTTTAAGTGGTTCAGGTCAAATCACTGGTTCAAACTTTTTATTCGATGGTGGTAAGATTGGTGGTTTTGAAGTGGTTGGTAATGCTTCTAATGTTGCTGATGCGATACATAGTTTAGATAAATCTTTAATTTTAAGTGGTTCAGGACAAATAACCGCCTCAAACGCAAAAATAACAGGTAATATCACAGCAACTTCAGGGGAGATTGGTGGTTTAACGATTAAAGCAAATAACTTAAATTCAGACGGAGATGAATTTCAAGTTACGGGTTCTACTGGTGTTATTTCAGGTTCTAATGTTCATTTTGATGGAGGTAAGATAGGTGGATTTCTTATTTCTGAAGATACGATTGAATCAACAGACTTTACAAGTGGATTTAGGGGACTCAGATTAAAAACAACCCCAATAGCATCTTTAGAAGTTCAAGAAGCAACAATTCGTGGAACATTAAAAACCACAGTATTTGAAAAGGAAACGATTAACGCAGTTGGTGGACAATTACATATCGCAAACTCAACAGTCATTACAGGTTCAGAACAAGTCGGAGCATCCGATACATTAATTCAAGTAGCAAACTCTTCAGGATTTACCGCAGGTGAGTTTATATTAGCTAAAAAGTTTAATTCAAGTGGGTTCACTACTGAGATTATGAAAATTACAGGAGTTTCTCACAATGATGCTGGTCACGCAACAAATCGTAGTGGTAGTTTAACCGTATTAAGAGCTCAAGGAACATCAGACCCCGGAACAAACTCACCACAAGGTGTTCCCGACGAAGCAGTATTATTAGGAGTAACTGGTGGAACTGGAGCATCTGCACAAACTTATGACCCAGGACAAGTATTGGTATCGACTGGTAAACAGGATACAGGATACATAAGACTAAATGCAAATCCAAACGACACCACAACACCATATATAGATATTATTGAAAGAAATGGAACCGGTGTGTATGATATGGACCTAAAAGCAAGACTTGGAGATTTATCAGGATTGTCAAGTGGATTAGTTGGGTCATCGCCTGGTTTTGGATTATTTAGTGAAAATGTTTTCTTAACAGGTAAGATTAGTGCAACAAGTGGTCAGATTGGTGGATTTGCAATAAATGCAGATTCTATATCTTCAACAGATATTTTCATTAGTGGTTCACCAGCAGCAGGTGGAACTGATGACCCCGAGAATAAGTTTATATCCACTACAAACTTTAATGTAAAACAAAACGGAGACATTACGGGTTCTGCCGTATTATTTACAGGTGGTAAAATTGGTGGATTCACTATTGACGCAGATGAAATAAAAGCAGGTTCAACATTAGTATTAGATTCAGATACAAATAGTGGACAAATAAAATTAGGTGGAGCATCTAATTTAACTACTGGAGATGGAATCTATATGGATGGAACGGGTGATTTCCGTGTAGGTGATGTAAATGGTGCTAGAATTGAATTTAACAATTCAGCTTTATTTTTAAGTTCATCTAACTTTATATTGGGAACAAGTGGTAGTGGAGCATCTGCTTATGTAAGTTCTTCAAACAATAATTTAAGAATTAGTTCATCTGGTTTTGACTTAAATAGTGTTGGAAATATAGGAACACTTAATTTAGCAAACGGAAAATTAACCTTTAATGGTTCTACATTAACGATTGACGGTACGGTAAACATAGGTTCTACTGCGGCATCCACCGTAGAATCAAAAGCAAACGCTGCACAATCTGCTACTGATGTTAATTCAGCAGATAAAGATGGTGGTTCAGTTGGTGGTTGGTCAATTACATCCAATGAAATTAAAAGTAATAATAATAAAATTATATTACATAATAATAATTCAGTGGATGGACAAATCAAAGTAGGAGACGCATCTAATTTAACTACTGGAGACGGGGTTTATATGGACGGAACCGGTGATTTCCGAGTCGGAGACGCCGATGGTTCAAGAATTGAATTTGATAAATCTGCCAAAACCCTATTTATGAGTTCTTCAAAATTCTTCTTAGGAAGTGGAGAAGCATCCATTAGTGGTAGTAATGGTAATTTAGCAGTATCATCAAGCACATTTTCACTTAAAGCACTTGATGGGGACAATAGGGGTATTGTTGTTGATAGTAATATTCCAAGTTTACTTATACAAAGTCAATCAAATGGTGCTACACACGGGGAAGTAAGAATTACTGCAAATCCACAAGGTAATGTTGCAAATCAAAAAGCAGCATCAATTATCGTTAGTCAAAGTCAAATACCTATATTCTCAGTTGGTGGTGATGATTTTGGTTTTACATCAAAATTTAACGCCATAATGGGTTCAGCACCAATCCAAGAAGAAGAACAAGTTTCAGAAAATGTAGTTTTTGGTGGTGAAAGTATTCCACCATTTGCAGAACAAACTTTTGAAAACTCATCAGATACCAATACCAATACAGCAGGTGGTGGAGCACCAACTGTTAAAGCATCTAATCTTGTGGTTGGTTCAAGTTTATCAGCATCAAGATTTAGTGTAGGTAGTAATATATTTTTAAAAAATACCAGACCATCATCATCACACGATACTAAGTTTCACGTTTTGATTAATGACCCAGAATCAACTGGTTCAGCAGAACCACCAGTAAATATTAACTTTGATGTTAGAAAGGCATACGCAGATGGTGATGTCAAAAATTCAGACCACATCAGACAATCAGTTGGATTTTCTACAATTTTAAGTAGTGCTGATGCCGATACAAGATTTATTAAAAATGGTGAAACTACTGGTTCAGCAATTTATCATTACTTCACAAGACTTGAAGAAACTGCAAATAATAAGTGGGCGGACGGAAAGTTCGCAATGATGAGATTAGATGTGGATACTGCTGATTTACAACAAGTTGAACATAGAAAAGAATTTGTATTCTTAGAAATGAGAGAATCAACAGGTTCTGCAGCAAATACTGCAAATGATACTAATGGTAGACCTAATAAAAGAGTATTCCAAGTTCAAGCAAGTGGTAGTGTTGTTGCGGCAGGTAATATTACGGCGTTCGGAACAACATTTATGAATGTATCGGATGAAAGATTAAAAGAAAACATTTACGATGTTTCAGGTTCATTAAACAAAATACTTGACTTACGACCAACACACTTTACTTGGAAAGAAAATCAAAAACAAGATGTAGGTTTTATCGCACAAGAAGTAGAAGAAATTATACCAGAGGTTGTAGAAACATCACAAGGATTTATCGATACCGACGGAGAGGAAAAGAATGGTATACAGGATATGAAAACAATATCATATCCAAAACTTGTTCCTTATTTAGTCGATACAATACAAGAATTAACAGAAAGAATAAAACACTTAGAAAAAAAGGTTAAATAATGGCATTACCTGCGACAGGACAACCAATATCCTTTAAAGATATAAATGATGAGTTAAGTAATTCATCACAAGCAACTTTAGATTTAAAAAGTGCTTCTGAAGCATTTGAACCAGACGGAGGAGCAAGTGTAGCTGCCGCACCATATGGTATGGACGAACTTGCAGGACTAAGTAATTTAGCGGTTGTTCAACGAACAATAGAAGATTTTTACCTATATGAAAGAGATTCTGACCAAGAAGATATATTGGTAATAAGAGGTTGGGCAGATGATGAACTAATTGAGTGTGTTGAGGATACTTCAACAGCAGCAACTGGTGGTGGTATTAGTGATTTAGATTCTACCGGAGAAACTTACACACAAAACGCAATATCTTCAGGAGCAAGTCATATCAATACTCTTAATGTAGAAGCACCAGGTGGATTCGTAAACGGAAGAGTCGTGAGAGTAAATGGAAATCAAACCATAGCTGAAGTAACATTTTCTGACGAAGCCAATTTAAATGGTGGTGGTCGTATTTTTAGAAACAATGCAGAATCAAAAATACACGAGATAGCATCAGACGGAACTATTAGTAATACTATTGATTACAAGCCAGGAAATTTAGTAATATCATTAGTATCTAAAAATTCAAATAGTGTAACGGTAAGAGCAACAGGAGATACACGAGTTGCAAAAACACTTCGTTTCTACAAAGATTCAACAGAAGTCGCAGTAACAAATCACACAAAAGGTGCGGTTGGTAATACAAGTGTAACAAAAGACCAAACTTTCAGTAGTCTTGCACAAGGGACAACATTTGCATTTAAAGTTCGTGGAGAAAATGGTTCTTCGGCATCACCAGGTAATGATTCCAATACTATAAATGTTATTACTGATGGTATAGGATTAAGTCCAACAGCAGTATCAGGTGAAGCAACATCTAATCCACAAACCGTGGTGATTTCAACCGTAGTTACGGTAGGGCCTTTTACGGGTGGAAGTGGAACACCAAAAATTAAAGTTAATAATGCTTCCAACACAAGATACAAACAAGCAACAACAAGTAGTGGATTATCAAGTGCTTCATTCACTACACCTACAACAAGTTCAGGCGGACAAACATTAACATTAGATGGAAGTGGTCAAGTATTTTTACAATTTGAGATAACGGAAACAACAGGATTGGCAACAACAAAGTCATATACTTTCTTTGATAGTTCACTTAGTAGAAGTATGAATGTAAGTGTGACGGCAAGATAGTATGGAATACGATGTTTATTACGCAACCGGAGGTTTAAATATGATTGGTGGTGGAGCTGATGTATGGGTAAATCGTTGGTTAGAATTAATACCACAACACTTGAAAACAGAATCTAAATTATTGATTCACAGAACAAGACCACCAGGACATCAACCAGATTGTCCTATGGAAGTTCATTGGCAAGGACACGATAGAAAAAAATTTAAATCATTATTAGACAATGCCAGAAGAATACATATTCTACACGGATATTATTCACCACACATTTTCATCACGGAAAACAAAGATAAAATACATAGTGTTGGAATACATTGTTCAGTAGAAAAAAATATGAAAGCAGCAATGATGTTAAACTTAGATAAGTCTTTTCATTTTCATATGACACCAGGTTGGGAAAAGGAAATAATAGAATATGCTAAACATCCATTTTGGATTGGATTAAGTGAATGGAAAGACATACAACACATACCAAACTTTTATGAATTTAAACACAATAAAGATGTCGTGGACAGCAACCGAGTAGGATACGCCGCCAGAATGGAAACTCGTAAATGTCCACACTTCTTAGAAGGTATTGATAGTTTAGTTTTTACAGATAGTTATGATATTGAATGGTGGAGAAAAAATTTAAATCTCGATACATCAAACTGGAAAGTATATAATTATCGACACGAACAATTAGATATGTTTATGAAACAAGATTGGGGTATATCACATTCTGCACATATCTATGAACCTTTTGGATACTCAATATTCCAAGCAGTTGATTGGGGTAAGATACCAATATTAGCACACGATTGGTTACCAGATTATGAATATCCATTTAGAGCATCAACACCAGAAGAATTTAAACAACAATATCAGAACATTTGTGATTTGACATTACAAGAAAGACGAGATATATTGTTCCCATTACGAGAACATTTAAAACAATGGGACAACAAAGAACAATGGAGAGATAAATTACTTGAAATATACAACGGGTAATATTTATTAATATGAGTACAGCATCAAAACAAAACTTATCATTAGGAAAACTTCGAAGAGCAGTAGACGGAAACAACTCTTACACTGCAGCAGCAAGTATGTCTCAAATGAGTGGAAGTGTTGCAACTTCACCTACACCAGTCAAAATGAGTGATTTCTCTATATCATCAGTTGATTCAGTTTCAGGTTTTACTTATTTGTGGGAACAAACATCAGAAGACTATGAACTTGAATTTAGTAATGAAGGTGGTTTATTTAATAAACGAATTGCAAACAGAACAGAAAATCTTTCTTGGTCCTTTGACGGAAATCTTGATGTAACGATTGGTAGTGCAGATTACATAGCAAGTGTTACTGCTGGAACAATCACAAACACCGGTGGTGCAGTTGCAGGAACATTTAATCAAAGTGGTAGTATCAAGGCAAAATTTGCAGAAGATGGACAATCAGATGGATACAATGACCACGCAACAAACTACAACTCAAATAGAACAAAAGATATTGAAGTAGTGGATACCTATGGTGGTGTTCCGAGTTGTTTATTATTCGGTAGTCCAGTTAGTAAATCAGACGGAAGTGTAGTGAATGTGGAAGACTTAAATATTGGAGATGAAATACTTACCATATCATTACCAGGTTCTACTGATGAAAGTGAAGGAGATTGGAAAGTTGATACTTTCAATCGAACAGGAAGTTTTACTCAACACTCAGCAAGTGTTCAAAGGGTGATGTATGAATTTTCACAACATTATTACAACATTAATAGTGGGTCAGAATTAATTACAGGTGAACATCATATGTTGTTTAGACAAGCAGGTAATGAAAATTGGGTTTGGAAAACAGCACCTAATTTTGAAGTAGGTGATTACTTAATGGATAAACAAGGTAATGAAGTAGAAATTAGTTCATTAGAAATTAATCAAAATCCAGACGGATATGAAGTTGTTCAATTAGATGTAGAACCAGATGACTTTTATATAGGACAAACTTTCTTAGTTCATAATAAAGGTAGTAATTCAGAACCAACTTATCCTTCAACAGTATGGCAGAACGCCTCTGGTGATTTTAACCTTCATCTTTTAGATGGTAGTAGTGGTATATCAGGTGAAGATGTAATTTCACCTTTAAAAACTATTGAATTATCAAACGGAAGTGGTAATAGTTCATTTAGTTGTCAACAACCTTCAAACGGAAACATTGAATTAAAAGTTTCAGTATCAACAAGTGGAGACCCAGGAGTAAATGGAACAGGTAATAGTGCAACAGGATTTGGAAATACTCAAAGTAGTGTTGCTGCAGCATCAACATATTATATGAGATTCCAACTTAGAGAAGTGAAAGCAGATGCTGGTAATTTAGATGCGGAAGATAGAACAATTACAATCACTAATAATGGAGTAAGTAATACTGACATTGATATTAATTGTCGTTTTGTAAATCTATAATACTATTTATATAAAAGGTTATGAAGAAATCAATACTTAATCACGAATATATAAAACAAGAAATAACCACAAATGACGGAGAACAATTTCGTTATCGTTGGTCGCATGGTGCTACCGACAAACATATGGGAGACGGAATGATACTTTATTCTTTAATGTATTTTTTCAAACCAAAAATGTCAGTTTGTTTAGGGAGTGGTAATGGGTTTATTCCGAGAATAATGTCATCAGCAAATCAAGACTTAAAAAAAGAAGGATTTAAAAGAGACGACACGGAAGTAATTTTAGTTGATGCTTTCAACGGAGTTGCAGGAGTTCCAGATTGGGATATGAATAGTTTTTTTCCCACGGCATTTCGAGTAAATGTTTTAAAAACCACAACAGAAAAAGCATATTATGAATACTTTGTTAAACGAGATATGAAAATTGATATGTTGTGGATAGACGCAGACCACACATACGAGGGAATAAAAAAAGACTTTGATTTATATTCTCAAATTATGAGTGAAAATGGAATTATTATTATACACGACACAGACAAAAACTATATAGACAATTTTATAGAATCTGAAAATCACGAACCTTATGATTTATCAGGACCAAGTGAATGGTTAAGACGATTTACTATTGGTCATAAGTATGATGATTATGAAGTATTAAACTTATTTAATTATGGAATAGAAAAAGATTTTCCGAGTTCAACCGGAATAACAATAGTGAGGAAGAAATGAATTTAGCAGGATTTGGTTGTAGTATGGTATATGGATTTTCAGATGAAGCTCGAAGTCCAAGTAATCCAAATAATTCAGTAGCATATCATTTATCTAAAAAATTAAATAGAGAATATATAAATTGTGCAGCAAATGGTTCAGGAAACGATTTGATTTATCAATACTTAATAACACACCACTATTCAGGTAAAATTAATCCTAAAGATACATTTGTATTGATTGGTTGGTCTGAGGGATTTAGAAGAAAAGTTTTTTACAACGATGAAGTTTGGGAAACTTTTAGACCACACATCACATTATCTAATCCAGACAAAGAGTATTGGGACGCACATACTGACGCACTATTTTCAGGTCATTTTATGAACACCAATCAAAATTATTACGATAGTTTAACGAGTATAATTGGTTCTTATCATTTGTTAGAAAATTTTGGATATCAATATTTGATGTTTGATTCTTTAACCATTTTAAATGATGGTCAAGGAAGTGATATTGATGATTATCAAATTAATCCATTTTGGATTCCAGAAGAATTTGTAAATGTCAAAAACTCTATAAAAAACTATTTTACTAATATTCAATATAATCATTTCTTAGATAATCTTTATTCAAATGGTAATATGCCGTATTTATCTGAAGATAATCATCACCCAAACGAATATGGTGCAAAAGAATTTTCTAAAATATTGTATGAGGAAATAAAATGAATTTAGTTACGGTTTGTGGACACAATACAACAATGTTATATCATATGTTAAATCATTATCATTTACATATGGACGAGATATTTGTAGTCCTTTACGCACATCACAAGAAAGACCCAATCATAGAACAAGGATTACATATTTTAGAAAAATTTAATTTAAAACCACACAAGATAGTATATGAACGACCATTTGATTGGGAAAGAGTTACTCAACATTATAACGAAACCAAATTACTAAAACCAGACGATTGGTGGATAGTAGCAGATGATGATGAATTACAATTATATTCTAAACCAACATATCAGATTATAGAAGAGTGTGAAGAATTTGGATATGAATTTGTTACGGGTGGTTTCGTAGATAGAATTGGAGAGGGTGGAGACTTTCCTAAAATCACAATGGAATCAAATGTATGGGAAGAAATGCCAGAAGCAGGATTTTTCAGATATCCAATGAGTAAAGCTTGTCCTAATAAAGTTACATTGATGAAAGGTAGTGTCAAGGTATCTAATGGACAACATTATGTGGAATTTCCAGACGGAACATCAAGTTGGGGTAGTGAACACGAAAAAAGATATCCAATAGAAAAGAACTTTACACAAGTTCATCATTTCAAATGGGATTATTCAGTATTGGATAGATTACAGCAAGTTGGTAAATCATCAATCGGTGAGTCTTGGGGTGAAGAATATCAATTAATGTATGACGAAATAAAGGATAATGATTTTAAAATAGACTTACAGAACAAAGAATTTATGTTTCAACGATTAGGTAATGGAAATTATCATCAGTATGAAAAATGGAAAGATTTAACAAAAAAAATTGTTAAAATTTAACAAAACTATATATTTATTATTATAGTTATAAACAAACAGAGGTTATTATATGCCACAAGATAATAAAAAAGAGTTAATGTTAGAAGAAAGAAAAGTGAAATCACTTGAGAAGATTGCAAATGTTCTTGATGCCTTAACACTTTGGTTTGAAGACATTGACAAAGAAGAATGGTCAAATAGAACACAATGGTATTTGGCTGAATTTCACAAAAAATACTTACAAGAAGAAAAAGATAATAAATAATGAAACTTGGAGTAATAGTTCCGTATCGTAAAAGACCGGGACATCTTCGTAAGTTTCGTCAATCTATTGAATCTTATTTGAAAGACCAAGATTATGAATTAATCGTGGTTGAACAAAATGATGATTTACCATTTAATCGTGGTAAGTTATTGAATGTAGGATTTCAACAAGCAATCAGAAAACAATGTGATTATGTTGTGTTTCACGATATAGATATGCTACCAATAGATGTAGATTATTCTTATTCAGATGTTCCAATTCATCTTGCAACTAATTTCACTAATTCAGATAGAGAAATATTCAAAACTTATTTCGGTGGAATCACTATGTTTCCTATTGATTTATTCAAAAAGGTAAATGGTTATTCTAATGAATATTGGGGTTGGGGATTTGAAGATGATGATTTGTTAATGCGATTAACAGAACAAAATGTATTTACGGATTATGAAATATATGATGTTCCAAAGGAATCAACATCTGGTATTTATCTACACGGAGACGAAAGTTATGTTGAGTGTAATAATATAATCGACATTACAAAAGATTTCACATTCCACATTACATTTAAACCAGATGATATAATTCCCGATTACGATAAAGACTTTGATGAGTATTGTGTATTTAGTATTCCGGGTTGGGATACAACGATAGGATACAATTCATTTAATCGTTATAAGTTTGAGTGTTGGGATATTGGAAAAGAATGTCACCAAATTACATCAGGTTATGATTATCCAAAACTAACAAGAATTAGTGTAACTTACGATAAATCAAATAGATTATTGACTATGTATCAAGACGGAAAGGAAGTCGGTAATAAAACGGTATCAAGAAAGTTATTAGATACCAAAAAAGAAAAGTTCTATATTGGTATCGCAGATTTAAGAGATGACGACATAAAAAGCTTTCGTGGATTCGTAAGTGACTTTTCCTATTGGAACAAAGCACTACAAAAAAACGAAATACAAGAATTAACAGAAACATTTGGTTTGAGTTATATGACTGATACAGGACAATATAGTAGTTCAGAAAACTTAAAGATTTATTACGATTTCAAACACATACAATTAAATCAAGCTTATCAATATGAAGAAGGTGAGATTGTAGATATGGTAAATCCAAGATTGTCAAAGTGTTATTCCAAAACTTACAATTGTATTCCTAAACCATTAAACGAATT
>Ga0115551_1002648_pt1 | contig 10804 bp, 25 predicted proteins | sample COGITO_mtgs_1103_FD_87179 | JGI IMG/M metagenome (GOLD analysis project Ga0115551, IMG submission 87179) | Pelagic marine microbial communities from North Sea - COGITO_mtgs_110321 | ecosystem: Environmental > Aquatic > Marine > Epipelagic | place: Germany:Helgoland, sampling site Kabeltonne... | reverse complement strand
CTTGTTTGGAGCGGCGGAATACTCACGCTGGCATACATCAAGTTACCTCCAGCCCTTGGTATTCCTGAACAAAAACTAGATCCAACTTTTATCGCAAGTGTCTTTACGGGGGTGCTTGCGACTTTTGGTGTTCAAGCAGCAAAGAAAGCAGGAGAAGGTGGTAATGGTGGTGGAATTACCAAAGAACAGATGGAAAGATTGATTGAAAATGCAGCACAAACTGCACCTTCACAGACTATTCGTCTTGAGCAGGGACCAATTAAAATTTCTACAGACGATTCATACAAAATGTAACGGAGAATAAAATGCAAAAAGTAATTAATGTTTTAGCACTATTATCATTTGCAGGAACTGCTGGTATTGTCGGAGGCGGTACTGCAGTATATCTCAATAAAGATTCTATTATTGAGAACGTAAAAGGACAAGTCGCTGCTGCAGCAGCAAAGGCAATTACTGGTGCTCTTCCTGGAATGATGGATTCTGCGATGCCAGAACTTCCTAGTACTACTGGAGGTGCTATTCCTTCATTACCATCTACAACTGGTCCTGCACTTAAATTCCCATGACAAATTCAAATGCACCAAACAAGTTTCCTGTCAAAGGTATTGCTTTAACATTAGGTGGACTATTTGCATTTGCTCATATAGGTCTTCTAGGGTATGTTATCTATAGACCAGAAGAACCAGAACTTCCTAATGTACCTACAATCAATATCCCTCGTGGAGATTATTCATCTTATACTATCAAAGCAGGTAAGGATGGATATGAAATTGAGTATCGTGCAAACGATCCTAAAGTTCTAGAGTCTAATAAATCATTAGAGCTTCAACAAAGTCAAAGTGGTTTCTTTGGTGGTAAGAAATATGAGAACCGCCGTGAATTTCGTAGCGATCAGTTCACTATGGAAGGTACTAGAAATATGGGAGGAGGTGCAACAGATGAAGAGGGAAAGTTAACTGCGAAAAACGTAGAGTGTATCGTGGCGGACGCTGGAGCACGGAGTCAAGGTGCGATGGCCGGTAGTGCTATTGCTGCTGGAGTTGCTGTTCCTGCCCTTGCTAGTATTCCTTATGTGGGTTGGTTAGCAGGTGGATGGGCACTTCTACTAGGACAGAAAGCAGGATCATCACTAGGTTCTACAGTTGGATCAGTGTTTAATGACTGCTAATCTGAGAATTTGGTGAAACTTGTTAAATAAGTATAGTTATTATACACATTATGGCTACATCACCTTATAAGAAGCAACAAAAGAAGGAAGCAACTGAAACATTTTTCCTGTATGTATTCTTTCATTCGATTTGGACAGGAATTTTTAAATTATTTGAAGACTAATGCCCGAGATACCCATCATTACAGGTGGTGATATTAGTATTAATGATATTCAAATCAATACTATACCCACCTATGACTTTAATAACACTTCAACCTCCTTACCATTAGCAGCTCCAGTAGTTGTAAACATTGGTGTGCCTGTGGTTAATATACCAGGATGTGTTGAGGCAACTGAAACTAATACTGCTAAAAATAATCAATTAAGAGAGGACGATCCTAATGGTGTGGTTACGTTTTGTGATTCTGGTGTTCCCAATTTTAATCCTCTTTCTTTTGAACCAAACCAGATGATTATGACTGGTCCACCAAAAGTGGATACTAGATCACCAGATACACCAACACCACCTGAAGTTAAACCACCACAAACAAAACAACCTGTTGTTAGTGCTGTCGTAGAATGTCCTACACCAGTACAAGAAGCACAAGAACCTGTAGGAACATTAGTAGAAGGTTTTAGAAAGAGAGTTATTGATTATGAACTCATCGATAATACATGTGTTCAGATAACAGAACCAGTTTCTCTACCTACACAAATACTTGCTGGTCTACCTAGTGGTGGACAGGTAATGCAGGTGGGTGGTATTGCTGTCATCGCTACATCATCAGCACTACTAGCAAAACCGCTGGCAGATCTACTATTGAAAGCAGTCAAACCAGCGGTTAAGAAAGTTATGAAAAAGATTGCTACCTTACGTGGTAAGAAACCTCCTATCTTGTCTGTAGGGGAGCGCCTAGCAGAGCAGCGTCAGATGAACCACGCTGTGAAGGAGCTTCGTTCTGTCTTCCCGAGGAGGAAGAAGAAGAAACGCTAGGAATCTCATGGTAGTGTGGATGCTTATGTCCTGGTGGATTGTTTACCACAACATCAGCACACACTTTATAGTAAGGACTCTTGGGGTGGAATTGAATTCCTTTTAATTTTAACTCACCACAATTTTTAAGACGAGCTATCTCAAAGTCTAATCTTTTATTGGCAACAATTTGACTAGTCAATTCAATCTGTGTTGTTGCTGCTCTCTTACAAAGATCTTGTAATTTCTTATCTGTAGGTGTGCTCCAGGTCATAGAGAAACCTACACCTAGACTATAGTTATCTTTCTGTCCAGTCCTGGTTCGTTTAAAGAAACTTATATCACCAGGATTATCTAAGATACCATCTCCAGTTGGATTCCCATCACCATCAAAGGCACCAAAGTTATCGGTGACATCATATACTGGGTCATCATAGTAAGGTTCGTATGGTTTAGAAGCAGAGACACTTCCTGTTACATAGGGTGTGAAATTGCGAGTGGGACCTTGACATTGTATACCTCCACCGTATGTGTTTGTAATGTAAGGTCCCTGAAGGACCTGAATAGCTTGGTTTGTAACACTACCTGAGGAATTAGCAACAGGATTAGCAGTAGCAGACACACCACCAACGGTTTCAGCATAAGAAGGATTGGCAAATAATAATGTTATTGAGAGAAGATACTTGTGGTATCGGTGAAACTTTCGACCTCGGTTACTCTTTGGATAATCGTTTGATTGCTTAAACCAGGGCCTCGATAAGTTTCTGTGAACTGAAACGCTGCTCCTGGTATTGTTTGTGTGAACTGTGGTTTGTTTGTTGCTCCAGTCCATGATGAAGTCACTCCATTTATAGTTACATTAGTAGCACCTGTTCCTGGTGAAAGGTTTCCAGATGCTGTTACACCAGAACCAGTAGCAGAATACTGATATCCAGTGTTATAATCCATCGAGTTGATGGTCTCAGTTATCTTTTGTGTGGTCTCTGTTCGGCTTGTCATTGAGCCTTGGGTGAAGTTTGGGACCACAGGGACCGCCAACGATGGAGATCCTAATAGAAATATCACAATAAATAATTTTTTCATGATCACTCCTTACTAATCGATAACAGTGATCTCACTCACAAATTGTCCTGTTGCCGTAGTACCAGCACCACCAGCCGTCACAGTAAGAGCACCTGAAGTGCCTACAGTACCTGCTAGAGTTCCAGCAACACCAGCAGTGTAAGAAGTTACATTACTGAAGTTAGGAATATCACCTGTAGTGGCAGCAGCAGTTGGGATCGCATCACCTTGAGTAAAGGAGGTGCTATATGTAAAAGCATTTCCGTCTGTTGCCTGTGTTGCTGAGATAGTTCCAGGAGAATAGATGCCACTAGTAATAGTGCCAGCAGAGATAGATCCTGCTGTAGTGCCATCAGTAGTATTGATACCACTGCCTGAAATACTATAAGAATTGCCCACTCTTACGGCAGTTGATCTAGCAGCATCAACAGTCAGTTGAACACTGGAAGATTGTTTTGATACAAGTCCACCTGCTTGAGCAGCAGAAGCGGTCATCAGTAGCATTACGATAGGAAAAAACTTTTTCATATCAATTAGAGATTGGTCATATTATTATTTAGATATTCAAACATTTGATATTAAATTATTGTTGTCATATCTAAATAGCTTCAAATTATGTGTTATTATGCCTAGGAATTGCATGACTAAAATTGATCTTCAGGATAAAATTTACAAATGGAAAACAGATTTATTTGAAAACAGATACAAAAATGAACTATCTACTGAGATGAAATATGGATATCATGAAGCACTTAATGACATTTTGGAAACTATTAAAGAATACAGATACTGATACAACTATTACTGATGTTTCTTCCTCGAATATTGATTGGGAAGATTTTTGGTACAATGAAGATACTATGGAGAAATTATGAAAGTTGGAATGATTGGTTTAGGTCGTACTGGTGAAGGTATGGCTCGTCGTATGATCGCAAAGGGAATTGAAGTCTGGGGTTATAGTAGTACTAACTATGAGAATGCCTGTGGACAATATGAAGCAGGACACCTTAGTGGATGTGTAACTTCATTAGAGTATCTTGTCCGAGCAGTTAAAACTGATAATAAGAAATTTACTAGTGCAGGAATAGTTCCTGGCATCTTTCAGATTACACTTCCAGAGCAAAAGGCAGAAGACACGCTTGATGAGTTGCTACCTTTACTTGAAGAGGGTGATATTATTATTGATCACAGTACCACAGACATAAGAAAATGTCAGGAACTGGAACTGTACTGTGCTAAGTTAGGTATCTTGTATATTTTTTATGGGGCATATGGAGCACATGTTGCTATTGATGCTTGCTCCAAGATTTTTCAATCACTATCACCAGGTAATGTTATCTAATGCCACATGAATTTGATCCATGCGAAGCACCTACAGAAGGTGAAGTTGATAAGTGGGGGTTTACTATTAAACCCTCTATTAGTGATGATCAATTAATTCTTATGTGTTTGAGAAATGCTCCTTGTGGGTCTGATAGAAAACAAGCAATTCGGTTGATTAAAACTTACGAGGATAAAATTAATGACTTTAGCTGATGTCCTACTTTTCGGATCACTACCATTTATATGTGCCACCATTTATTTCGGGAACAGAAAAGGTGAGAATAACTATTATGAAACCGACGCCTACTCAGGAAATGGAACAGCGCATTAGAATGCGATTTGCATTCGCAATGTCTTCATTTGGGAGAATGTTTAAACCTTCAGGTATATCACAAGAAATGAGAGAACTTTGTAATCAATGGTCCAATATTGAAGATCAACCACCTAAAGGAGACTTATATCAGGTGGATCGTTATTTCTTAGAACTATGGAAAACATGGTCATCTCCTTTACAATAGTTTATTGTTCGGTTGGATTATTTCTTTTTGTCCTTTCACTTTTACAAGAATGATGTTACAGTTTGCTAGATTCTGTGGTGTTGTATTAAACAACCCATATGGATTAGGATTCCTCTCAACTATTTTAGTGTTCGTTCCTATATTAGGTATGTGGGCAATCCATAAATATAATTGGCAACACTGGGAACCTTTTGTGAGGAAACATAAATGAATCCAATAATTTTAATCGGTTGCTTCACACCACTGGTTATTATTTTTATAGTAATGAAACTGGCGGTATGGGTATCTGCAGTTAACACCGAAAACTCTTATGTCGGAAAAGAACCTTTCAGAAAAAGAGGACCCTTTGTGGCAGATGCATATGCAGACGTTGACGAAGAGGAAGAAGAATATGGAGATCGCACAGACTATAGATGATGCTCTCTATGAATACTATACTGTAGAAAGAGGAAAACCTGTTCCTAATTGGAGATATATAAAAGATCAAGACTGGTGGATTGATTATTTACGAACTTTAGGAATTAATCCAAGAAACCCATGAACGATAACCAACCAGATTACACAGTAAACCTAACAATAGAGGATATTCGTCTGTTGTATCATTGTGTAGAACAAGGAATTAAATACTGGCCAGGATCACCTGCTAGAGATGTTGGAGAACAAGAACATATGTGGTATTTAAGGGATTCTATGTACCGAATGATTTTAGATTATCAATTTAACCAACCATGAAATTTGAACTAGATATGGAGGACTACGCTATAGTTCTCAACGCATTGCATTACTATAAAAAAGTTGATAAAAGAGGAAACTTTCGACAGTATGATGATGATCGTATTAATAAATTGAGAGATAAGATGGCGTATCAATTAATTCCTTCACCAGATAGTGGCAATAGATTATGAGTTCTTTATTTGTATTTGCTTTTATATTATTGATTGTTATGGGAATGCATTATACTTGGCCTGTTAAAAAATAAATATTATATACAGTCGATGTATGTAATATGGACGATAAAAAAATCTGCAAAAAACTTATTAAACGTGCAAAAAAACATCCCAATTGGTATACTCCAGAGGAAGTTATATATGCTAAGTTAATGAAAAAAGTAATAAAGAAAAAAAAATTAATAGACAAATGAATTTATTATTACGCCCCCTTAACTACCCAAGTGATCCTGTATGGTCAGTAATTATTTTAGTTATAATTGCTGTTGGACTTGCATTGGGATATGTTGTATACATACTAAGAGTATCATTTAAGGAACTAAAAGATGGGAGCAATGACACCCCCAAGCAGGAAGAGCTGCTACAACTTTCGAGTGACGGAGATCAATCGTGTACTTGATGGTGATACTATTGATGTCACTATTGATCTGGGGTTTGATCTATACAAGAAGGAAAGAGTTAGAGTTGCAGGAGTTGATACGCCGGAAAAGAGAACCAGAAACCTAGAGGAGAAAGCACTTGGAATCGACGCAACCAATTGGCTCAAAGAAAAACTCGAAGGCACGTTGGCTGGTGATGATGAGTTGTCTGTTAGGACTGAACTTGTTGGTGGCACTGGGAAATACGGGCGTCTTCTGGGTTGGCTTTACATTGGGGACGACAATGTGTCCCTTAACGAGCAAATGATTACAGAAGGATATGCTCACGCTTATGATGGAGGCACCAAGGATATGAACCTCGAAGCACTTCGCGAAATTAGAAGAGCACATGGTACGCTTTTGGAATAACAGGGAAAGTACACATCTCTTGACATTTGTCGGCCGACCTCCTATAATATGGGGGTCTAAATAATGGAAGGGTGGTCGAGTGGTTTATGGCACTGGTCTTGAAAACCAGCGATGTGAAAGCATCCGTGGGTTCAAATCCCACCTCTTCCGTGTTTTACTAACTAAACAAATGAAAATAAATCTTTGGTTTTGTAATGACATGCAGTATTGGAGATGGACATTAATTGATGACATTAAACCTTCTATCCAAGAGTCTGGTCAACAACCAGTGTTGAGAGATGCAATGAATGATGTTGCCAATACAGTAGAATATATTTTAGACTGTAGGGGGGATTAACTCAGTTGGTAGAGTGCCTGCTTTGCAAGCAGGATGTCAGGAGTTCGAGTCTCCTATTCTCCATTTCCTCAATTGAGGACTTAAATTTTATGAGGACTATGATTAAATCAATTTTAGGTATTAGTATTATTGGTAGTGCTATTGCAGTTACACCCAATATGAAAACTGAAGTACCTATTACTGAATCAGAACCAATTGAAACTCCTGTAGTTCATTACGAACCTACATGGCAATGTCCTAGTTGTTCTGATTCAGAAAAACTTGTACTTAAAAAATTACAGGAACACACAAAAATTAAAGACAGGAATGCATTAGCAACAATTCTTGGAAACATTCAACAAGAAAGTAAATTTGTTGCTAACATCTGTGAAGGTGGTGCTCGTGTCTCCTATACTGAATGTAAGGTTGGTGGGTATGGTTTGATCCAGTGGACTAGTATTGGACGCTACAAGGGTCTTGGAAACTTCTGTGCCAAGTATATCTGTGATCCCAGTAGTCTGGAAGGTCAGACTCGCTGGATGATTAACGAACCTATCTTTCAGCGTGTCCTCCCACAATTTGAAGGCGGTGGACAAACTGTATCCTATTATATGAAACCTGCATATATTTGGTTGGGGTGGGGTATTAAAGGAAGTCGTGAACTATATGCATATGATTATACTAAAAAAATGGTATTGGTATGATTTTAAGAAATTTTAAAAAATTTATAAAAATTTACGTTGGTGTACTCGCTCCAGATTATTTGGAAGATGATCCTTGGTTTGGACCAGCTGTTTTAAGTGAGTCCCAAGAAGATTTAAAATCATTACGGTTACAATGTGAGTTAGATAATCAACTTATTCCAGAGTCAGAAGACACAATAGTGAATAAAGAAGATGCAAATATTCATGAATTAATGTATAATATTGCTACTCAGGGTGGTACAACTACTATAAACTTACATGAAGGTTGGCAATCAGGAACTGGTTGGGAGGTATTTAAATGATTGAAGATTGGCGTTATAGCGATGATCGTATGGAGCTGAGACAAAAAATTTATCAACTATTATTAACAAGATTTGGTTCTCAACTTAATGAGAATGGAGAACCAATATATAGTATGCAGTCAATAACAGAGTGTTCCCATGATTGGGTATCACAGGGGAATATAAAGACTGACGGAATAATTAAATATTTTAAAGCATACTATGCAAGATAAAAAATATCAATTTGGTGGACTTGACAGACATCCTGTTAATATACTAAGATTGATTAGTGAACTTGAGGGATCTTCTCAACTCCTTAAGTACATGGGATTTAAAGACGACATGGAAACGCTTGACACAATGAAGAAAATATACTATAGTATGTACTTCAAACTCAAACGAGAACAAAACAAGACTCAGTAGCTCAGTGGATAGAGCAACTGCCTTCTAAGCAGTCGGTCGTTGGTTCGACCCCAACCTGAGTCGTTAGACAGGGAATGAGCTCGCCTGCGGCGGTGTTAACCACACTGTGATCTGAGAGTTGGTTACTCTCTTTGCTCCTTTGGAAACTGTTGGTATGTTAGGGTTTAGAAAATGCCCCATAGGAAGCATACCAATAAGTCCATCGTATAATCCTCTATAGCTCAGTTGGTAGAGCTCGAAACTGTTAATTTCGCTGTCCCTGGTTCGAGTCCAGGTGGAGGAGTCGCTCGAATAGCTCAGCGGTAGAGCACCTCCTTTACACGGAGATTGTCGGGGGTTCGATCCCCTCTTCGAGCATTAGTATCTTTCATACTATGAACAAACAAAAAATTAAAGATCAACTACAAGAACTTAAAACAGAACTTGCATACATAAGAGGGTTGCTTGTGAATGTTAGTAGTCAGCTGCAAGAGTTGAGAGAATCAACTATAGTAACATCTGATCAAACTGATAAGTTGCCAGAACTTTATGAGCACCCTTGGTATAAGTATAAGAGAGAACAACTTAGTATTATTGAGAAATGATTAATCTTGATGCTCGCTATCACGAATATTTACATACTAGTAAATGTTTTACTATTAATGGGGCTTGTGAAAAAGTAATTGCTTATGGATGGACAGATAATGGTTCCGACATAGACGGGTATTATGTATTGACAAAAAATTATAAACTGTACTATAATCTTAACGAACATTTTCAACGATTAGAAAAAACCAAATGAAAATTTTTCTTGACACTGCTGACTTTGATGCGATTTCTGAACGATATGAAACTGGATTAATTGATGGAGTCACTACTAATCCTACATTAGTTCGTAAGTCTGGTGTAAATTATCTTGAATTTATTAAAGAACTTGCTTTTGAATTTAATTTTGAAAGTATCTCTGCTGAAGTTGATGGTGATACTGATGAAGAAATGATTGCCAACGCTGAAAAATATATTGATATTGGTAAAAATATTACTATTAAATTACCTCTTACTAAAGACGGTTTATCTGCTTGTAAAGTTCTTACAGACATTGGAGTGGAAACTAACGTTACTTTGTGTTTCAGCGCTGCCCAGGCGGTGCTGGCAGCGAAGGCAGGTGCCACATATATCTCACCTTTCGTGGGACGTATGAATGACAACTCCTTCAGTGGTGTTGAACTTGTTCGTGCTATCTCTGGTCTGTATTGTGCTCATGGTGTTCGCACCAAGATCCTTGCTGCCAGTTTGAGAGATGTTCATCACGTCTCCAGGTGTTTGATGTATGGTGCTAGTGTAGTTACGCTACCGCCTACTGTCTTTGATAAGATGTATAACCATGTGCTGACTGATGCTGGATTAGCAATCTTTGAACAAGACTTCAAACAAATTACTTGACAATTCCTTTCTCCAGTGATAAAATACTGGAGTCATGCGGGGTGTAGCGCAGTTTGGTAGCGCGCCTGCTTTGGGAGCAGGATGTCGCAGGTTCAAATCCTGTCACCCCGATTTATTACTTACTACTATGGAAATTTTTACTGTTGAAGAATACCAAGAACGTTGGGATGAACTCATGGAAAGAGTTGAAAAAGGAGAAACCTTTGGTATAGTTACTGAAGATGGAAAAGCAGCAGTTATGATGCCTGCCGATGATGAACTCATACGAATACACATTGACCAAAACAATGACGCTCAGTAGTTTATCATCTGGGACTATCGCATATTGGTTAATGCCCACTGCTTATAACGGTGTGAACCGGGTTCAATTCCCGGTAGTCCTATATGCTTCCTTAGCAATCTGGTGAATGCAGCAAACTCATAATTTGCCTAAGGAGAGTTCGATCCTCTCAGGAAGCATGTCCTTATTGGACAACCTAAATATTTCAAATCTGCCATTCTAGCTCAGTGGTAGAGCAGGGCTTTTGTAAAGCTCAGGTCGCAGGTTCAAATCCTGTGAATGGCTTAGTCTCGGGATGACTTTAAAAACGCCCTGGTCGGGATGGTCAATTGACCCTCGGGTTTCCAGTTTCTCCTTAAAAACTGGTGGTGCGGGTGCTTCGTTGCCGCCTGGTTTCTATGTTCCAGTAAAAATATAGTGGTGGATCCAAATGACCCCTTCCGTGTGGTTGATTTCCTGTTTACAACTAAAATTAAAACAGGTGGCGAGCCTGCTCCGGGGGATGACTCCCCCTTCTCGCACGTATGGCGGAATCGGTAGACGCGCTGGTTTTAGGTACCAGTGGGGCAACCCGTGAAGGTTCAAGTCCTTTTACGTGCATTACTACTTTAAATTTT
>Ga0115551_1002618_pt1 | contig 10889 bp, 6 predicted proteins | sample COGITO_mtgs_1103_FD_87179 | JGI IMG/M metagenome (GOLD analysis project Ga0115551, IMG submission 87179) | Pelagic marine microbial communities from North Sea - COGITO_mtgs_110321 | ecosystem: Environmental > Aquatic > Marine > Epipelagic | place: Germany:Helgoland, sampling site Kabeltonne... | reverse complement strand
GCCACCTTGTATATCCCCGCACTCCGTCGCTCGATGGCGTCCAACTCATTCAACACTTGTCGCAGCGCCTTCCGGCCCTCGCGGCCTACTTTCCCAGACTCCACGAGACGAAGATCTCGCTCCGCGACTGCGCCCGCCATCGTCGCCGCGTCGCGCTCCAGCACGGCAGCCTCCTCGGCGTCACGCGCGGCGTCCATCGCCCGTCTCGTCGCGTCCGTCTGCGCCTTACTCTTCACGAGTTGCGTACGCAGGTGGTCCAGCTCGATCGCGTGTTCGTGCTCGAGGCTTACCAAATCCTCCTCCGCTCGGGTCAGCGCGGGTTGCATACTCATGCCGGCGGCGTCGTGCGAATCGTTCGGCGTACGCGCCCCGGCGATAAGGTTACTGGACACCACGTCGGACCTCAACAGCGCGCCGTCTTTCGCGCGTTGGAGTAAACGCTCCACGGCGTCCATGCGTTTTTGCTCGTGCGACGCGGCGACGGCTTCCGCGGCGAGCCTGGCTCGTCTCTCCACGTTTAACGCTTCTCCCGCGGCGTCGAGGTCCACGCGTAGGTTTTCCGCGATGACCCGCTGGCGTTCATACTTGGCGTCCGCCTGCGCGAGGGCGTTGACGAGCTCGGTGATCTTCTGCGGCTGCACGGGGGACCTCGCGGGCGACGGGGGTTGTCGGCGGTGGAACTCATCGATGGATCCATCGATGAATTGGTCGTCGTCCGCGTGAGACTCAGGCTCGTGTGGGTACGGCGGTGCGGACGGCGCGTGCGGGGACTGGTACAGCGACCTGGCGCTGAGCGGTGATGCCGGCGGGGTGCCCATCTCGGAGAGGGTCCGGCGGTATCCCTCGACCTCCGCGCGCGCCGCCTCGAGCGCGCGCGTCGCGTCGCGGTTGGCGACGACCGCCTGCGTCGCCACCTCCTCGGCGACGGCGACCTCGGCCTCGGCCTCGGCCTCGCGCTCCGCCGCGGCGCGCTCCGCGGATTCCGCGCGTCTCTCCGCGACGAACGCCCGGCGCTCAGCCTCCTTCAGCTCGGCTTTCTGCGCCTTTGTGCGCTCGTACTCCGTTCGCTCGCGCTGCATGATTTTCTCAATCTCGTGGTAGTCGCCGTACGCGTCGTTGGAGGTGATTGAGGTGACTGAGGTGCGGACGGCGCCTGTGGGGAGGTGGTACGGGTCCGTGCCGTCGATGGATTTACCGCGTGACCGCGCGGGGGAGACGGCGTGCCGGTACGGCGACGCCGCGCTCGCCGGCCTCCACGTCGGAGCCATGCCTGCGCGCCTCAATTTGACTGCTCGTAACAATCATCGGCTCGGCTCGGAATAATTGGAGGCTCCGAGGTGACTGGTGGTCACACTGCAGAGCGCCGGGTCCGGAGGTGACGCGGGGTAACGATGGAGACCAGCCTGAGGTTCGACAGCGGCAAGAAGCATCTGAAGCTGTTCGCCAAGGAGAAGTTCAGCAACGACGACAATTACGTCCTCACGGTGCGTCGCCGCGACCGTCCTCACGGCGACGGCCCCTATCCCACCGCGGGGGCACTTTACCCTCGATCACCCTCCACGGTGTCCCGATGCGACCCGTGTCTCGATGCGTTCGCCCCGAACCCGGCGCTGCGAAGACGATCCTCACGCTGACTTCCCCTCTCACTCGACTTTCCCGACGCAGGTCTCCGGGTCGCTGGACACGCGCGACGGTCGCGTGGAGTCGCGCGCGTACGTGAGAAAAAAGTTCTTTCCCGACAGCGTGCTGACCCGAGTCGACATGGGCCTGTCCTACGCCACGACGCAGGACGACGTGAGGTACGGGCTGAACGGGCGTCGTACGTTCGACATCACCGACGATGGGCTGCTCACCCTGGACGTGAAGGGAGGGTGCATGGTGGGCAGCAAGGGTGCCAAACGCCCGGACGTGGTCGGGTGCGTGGAGCTGACGCAGAAGATTTTCAACTTTCAGGAGGATCAGGACTTGAAGCTGCGGCTCGGGTACGACCTGCGCGAGCGGGGGTTCTACGGCCAGATCCGGGAGAACAACTGGACGTTCAACACCAACTTCAGGGATAAGTGGGACGTCAAGTACGACCTGTGAAGGCGCGTGTTGGGCGTACATAGGCGTCGATAGTCATCGTGTGAGGAAATGAAAAATAAAGTCCAGTCACGCGCACTCGAGCTCTGTTGCGCAGTCCGCCCAGTCAACCGCAACAACCAGGACGACGAGAGCGACGTGGGTCGCGTCACACCGCCCGACGCGCGAGCATCGGTGACGGCAGGCTCGCTCGTTTCATCGACCGCTGGGTTCGTCGAAGCACCGCGGCGTTTGACCCGTGGACGACCCGCGTCGCTCCGTCCGAGACGAACGACGCGTGGCTCTCCGTCCGAGGCTCGGTTTCAGATCTGCGTGTTGGCGTGTCAGCGTGTTTGAGCGCGCGAGGCTTTCCCGCCGGGCACGATGATGGGCGATAGGAAGATAATCAACCTCGAGGATGGATGGTCGTTCATGCAGGTGTGATCTCATCCCCCGCGTCACCGCCCTCGACTCGCTCGTCGCGCCCGCGTCGCGCCAGATCGGACAGCGCGAAGGGCGCGACTAACCCAACCCTACGCGTATATCTTTGAGAAGACGACCCGCACCTGACCCTTTCCTCTCCGTCTCCCATCGCATCGCAGAACGGCATCGAGAAGCTTCGCAAAATCCTCGAGGATGACGCGCAGGAACCCTTCACCCCGGAGGAGTACATCAACCTCTACACGTGCGTCACTCCCCGCGTTTCACCGCCCGAGTTTCAAAAACGTCAGATCCGTCCCGCAACCTCCACTTTCATCTTTTCGTCCCGATCTGACGACTCGTCCGACCCGATGTCTCCCAACGCAGTACCATCTACAACATGTGCACGCAGAAGCCGCCCCACGACTTCTCCCAGCAGCTGTACGAGAGATACCGCGAGGCTTTCAACGCGTACATCATCTCCGACGTCCTCCCCGCGCTACGGGAGAAACAAGGCGAGTACATGCTCAAAGAGCTGGTCAAGCGCTGGGACAACCACAAGATCATGGTCCGATGGCTCTCCCGCTTCTTCAACTACCTCGATCGGTACTACATCCAGCGGCACAACCTCGCGCAGTTGAAGGACGTGGGCATGCTCTGCTTCCGCGACCTCGTGTACGCCGAACTGAAGAAGAACGTGAAAGACGCGGTGCTGGCGCTGGTGGACAAGGAACGCGACGGCGAGCAGATCGACCGCGCGCTCGTTAAGAACATCCTCGGTATCTTCGTGGAGATGGGCATGGGCGGCATGGAGGCGTACGAGCAGGACTTCGAGGCTCACTTACTGACCAACACCGCCGCGTTTTACAGCCGGAAGGCTTCCGTGTGGATCGACGAGGACTCGTGCCCGGATTACTTGGTCAAGGCTGAGGACTGTCTGAAGCGTGAGAAGGAGCGCGTGGGTCACTACCTGCACGCGTCGTCGGAGTCCAAGCTGCTGAAGGAGGTTGAGAAGGAAGTGCTCGCCGCGTACGAGACGCAGCTGCTGGAGAAGGAGCACAGCGGCTGCGCGGTGCTGCTCCGGGACGACAAGACGGAGGACCTCGCGCGCATGTTCAGGCTGTTCAAGCGCATTCCCGCCGGCCTACCCCCGGTCGCGGACATCTTCAAGAAACACGTGGAGAAGGAGGGTGTCACGCTGGTGAAGCAGGCGGAGGACGCCGCGGGGGCGAAGAAGGACCCGGGCGCCAAGGACAAGGCGGCGGCGGCGGCGGCGAGCACCGAGCAGGTGTTCGTCCGAAGCGTCATCCAGCTCCACGACAAGTACCTCCAGTACGTCATCGACTGCTTCAGCAACGACTCGCTGTTCCACCGCGCGTTGAAGGAGGCGTTCGAAGTTTTCTGCAACAAAGGCGTCGCCGGGAGCACATCCGCGGAGTTGCTCGCCACCTTTTGCGATAAGCTCCTACAAAAAGGTTCGTCCGAGAAGCTCAGCGACGAGGAGGTGGAGACGACGCTGGAGAAGGTTGTGAAGCTCCTGGCGTACATCAGCGACAAGGACCTCTTCGCCGAGTTTTACCGCAAGAAGCTGTCGAGGCGTTTGCTGTTTGACAGGAGCGCGAACGACGACCACGAGCGTTCCATCTTGACCAAGCTCAAGACGCAGTGCGGGGCTCAGTTCACGAGCAAGATGGAGGGTATGGTGACTGACCTGCAGATCGCGAAGGATAACCAGAAGGAGTTTGAGAAGTGGCTGGACGACGATGACACGCGCAGGCCGAAGATGGAGTTTGGCGTCACCGTGCTGACCACCGGGTTTTGGCCCACGTACAAGTTCACCGAGCTGGCGCTGCCCGAGGAGTGCGTCGGGTGCGTGTCCACGTTTAAGGAGTTTTACGAGAAGAAGCTGCAGCACCGCAAGCTGACGTGGATCTACGGCCTCGGGCAGGTGTCCATGAAGGGAAACTTTTCGTCCAAGCCCATCGAGCTGAACATCAACCTGTTCCAGGCTGCCATCCTGCTCTTGTTCAACGAGCAGGGTAGCCTCAAGTACACGGAGATTCGCGACAGGCTGGGGCTTCCGGACGAGGACATGGCGCGTAACCTGCACTCACTGTCGTGCGCCAAGTACAAGCTCCTGCTCAAGGAACCCGAGAACAAGAGCATCAACCAGGACGACGTGTTCACGTACAACGAAAAGTTCACCGACAGGATGCGACGGATCAAGATTCCGCTCCCGCAGATTGACGACAAGAAAAAGGTGGAGGCGGACGTCGACAAGGACAGGCGCTACGCCATCGACGCGGCGATCGTGCGGACGATGAAGAGCCGCAAGGTGCTCCCACACCAGCAGCTCGTGCTGGAGGTTGTGCAGCAGCTGACGAAGATGTTCAAGCCCGACTTTAAGATCATCAAGAAGCGAATCGAAGACCTCATCGCGCGCGACTACCTGGAGCGAGACAAGGACAACCCGAACGTGTTCAAGTACATGGCCTGATGTACTGCGTTTACTTGGCCTTGCGCGTGTTGTAATGGAACGAAATTGAACGAGTTAAGTACCGCGTTTTTAGTTGATGCTAACCTTACATCAAATTGTTTTCTAGAGAACGTCCTAAAACCCGCGCTCCTAGATTTTCATGGTTATAGATTTTTTTAACCACGTTGGCGACGACCTTTCCTTTGATCGCGCTCAACCACACCCCCAAACTCTCCCGAACCCATTGCTAAGCCAGCAACCCCAGCCCGTTCCCCAAGTCTTCAAGCCTCAACCCTCGCCTCCAAACAACCCCGCGCAACTTACACGGCGGAGAAGTTCGGGCGCTTGTACTTGAAGGTGGTCTTCTGGCTCTTGCTGTCGTGGCGAAGAACCTTGTTGATGACGGGGAAGGAGACGGGCTCCTTGACGCCGAGGAACTGGATGGTGTTGTCGCGCTTGACATCAGCATCGGCAACCTGCGCAATCTTGATGATCTGCAGGCAGGGCGCGCGCACACGGTGGCGGGACGCCATCTCCTCGTAGAGGGCGTCCACAGCCTTGTTCATGGACACCTCGCGGTACTCCTTGTACGCGTTGTGGAAGCCAGTACGGGACTGGTAACGGATCCAGATGCCAAAGTTCTTAATGGAGGTCACATCCTCCTCGAAGATCTCGTTGCACGCGAGGATCTGGCCGTTCGCCTTCTTCACCTTCTTCAGGCGGGAGAGGAAGTACCAAAACTTGGACTTCGCGCGGGTGTCGTCGGTGCTCCACAGCTTCATGCGGTACACCTGGGGTTCGGGCATCGCATCGGTGGGGACGTGACGACCCACGATGTGGAACTGACGGTACTGTTGAGTTTAGATGGGGAAGAAGGCGAGGTCAGCGACGTGTTCGTGGTTGGTGTGTGGGTCGAGGGGTGGATCGGTGGACGGGGACGCGACGTGACCGACGGCGTCCCCCGAAAAACACAGTCTAAACCCTAGAGTGTAGACCCTAGTGCGAAAAACGGAGAAAGGATCGACCGACGCGCGGCCGACTCCCATCGACGACTAACGCGCGTCGATGCCAATGCGTGCGACGATGGTTCGAGCGAGACCCGTTCGTCGCTTTTCGAACATCGTCAGCCGCCGAGGCATCGTCGTCGCGCCGTCGCCAGCGCACATCCGGGCGCTCCGAGCTCGCGAGGAGCCTCGGAGAGGGGGAAACGCGAAGACACGTCGCGGCGAAAACCGCGCGGGGGAGCGCGACGCTCGATCGAAACGGGCACGAAACGCGTCACAATGGATTGTAAACGCCGTCATCGTACTCGAATTGACCTGCGCGATACAGTAGTCGGCATCGCCAACCCGCAATCGCGCGCGTCGTGCCCCGTCCGCAGGGTTTCTTCAGCGACGTGTCTTTCGCATCCTCACACGCCCGGCGAACGCCTCTCCGTTCGAGGTCGAGCTAAGAAATGACTATGCGTCGATGCGGACGCGGTCGGGAGACGTACCCTGTGGGCCTTAGGAGCCTTGGCCATCTTGACTTTGTTGTGTACTTGCTCGTGAGGGCGTACCAACTATGCCATGGGGCTGGCGAATTCAATTTATTTATTATTCAATTTTTAGGGCCTGGGATTCTAATTCGTCGACAGGCTATCTGTTTGCGCGTTGTGATTTCTCAGTTTCGAATATGGGTCCTCGGTTTTGGTTTTGGTTTTGGTCTTTGTAAACCAACAATTCGTGGGTCTTTTTCCATTTATGTTTTTGGAAGACTGTTTGCCTGTGAGTGCGAGATCAGCCAAACCCTAATAACGAATTTATTCGTACTTTAGGGTCTAGAGCGCTGCGAGCTTCGAGCTTCGCGCGAAAAACTCGGCGGCAAACAACAAAAATCAGAGTGTGACAACTGGGAAAATCCGAAAATCGACCTCGAGTGTGATTCTTCGAGGGCATCACAACACCAGTCCCAGTGGGTGGGGGCCCTTACGTGTGACTCGTGACATCGGAGAGAGATGGACGGCTCGATTCCCAGAGACCTCGCGGCGGTGCGTGTCCGTCAGCCACGCCCTCGTTTCGTTCCAACCCCGCGTTCAAATCGAACCGTCGTCGTCGATCGACGCCTTGGCGCCAAAACGGTGCATTTTTCCCCCGCCCAATTTATTCGATCCGCGGAAGACTCTGACGACGTCCCCCCAATGACGACCATGAACCGAACAGGCGCTGCCCACGGACCCGGCCGAGATGCTCGAGCTCGCATCGCGCATCTCCGCGATGGGTTTCGCCACGAAAACGCAGCAGATGCAGGCCGAGATCGACGACCTCGCCGAGCAGATGGAGGAGGCGCGCGCGAAGAACAAGCAGATGCAGAAGCAGATGATCGCGATGGAGGGCGAGGTCGCCGAGGCGCAGGACAAGCTCGAGCTGGCGCGCGAAGAGAACGCGCAGCTACTCGGCGAGAAGAGCGCCCTGACCGACGCGGTCAAGTCCTTAAACAAAGAAGTGTCCAAGCTGAAGAACTTCAAGATGAACCTCATGGCGACGCTCAAAGACGACGACCAGGTCGAATTCGCCAACGAAGCCTCGGGCGACAGGCTCGTCTCATCCGTGCTTCAGTCGGCGAAACCGACCGCGAGCCCGAGGCAGACGTCCGGGAGCATGATGTCCGACCGTACCGGCGCGTACGGCTCCACCCCCGTCGCCTCACCCGCGAGGTTCGGATCGCAGAACCAGAACGGATCGCGGTCTCACTCATCCACGCTCACGTCGCCGTCCGTCACGGGCTCACCCGGCGGCTTCGGCGGTAAGGTGGACGGCAAGGAGTTCTTCCGCCAGGCGCGTGCGCGGCTGTCGTACGAGAAGTTCTCGCAGTTCCTGTCCAACATTAAAGAGCTCAACGCGCACAAGCAGACGAGGCAGGAGACCCTGGCGAGAGCCTCGGAGATCTTCGGAGACGCAAACGCCGATCTGTACGCCACGTTCGAGACGCTCCTGGTGAAGCACCTGCCCAAGTGATGGAGGGGGATGGTGTGGGTTTATTCTAACGTGACATGTAAAGATTTCATCAGGCGGCTCGTAACAAAGGCGTCGCGCATTGAATTGACGCTCTTTCAAGTTTTTTTTCCATCCCCCGTTTTCTTCACCGCGTATTTAGTGACCAACTTGTGTACATTAAGGAACATTTTAGATGACTATTTAGACTATGGTAAGATATTTGGTCTTCCTGTTTGTCAACAGACCGGGTTTTACACGTCACTTGATAAAGCGGCGCTTGGGATTGAATGCCCCGGCACTTTATCGAAGGTCTCGGCGTGGGTTGCAGACCGCGGGAGGTTGGGCGAAGATGCAGCAAAACGCCATCTCGCTCGGGCTTGTCGCGCCGGTGGTCGCCGCGCGTCGTCGCGTCGCCGCGAGCGCAGCCGCGTCCTCGCGCGCGCCCCACCACCAGAAATCAACATTCCTCGGGCGGCGGCCGAGTAACGAGAGCAACGCGGCGCACCCCCGCGGCCATTCTGCGCTCCGCGCGGTCGCCGACGCGGCGCCCCCCGCCCGCGCTCCTCGCAGGGGTCGCGGCGGCAGGGGCGGGCGCGGCGGCGGGTCCGGCGAGTCCGGCGGGTCCCCCGGTAACGAAGCCTCCGCCCGCATCCAAGGCGAGCTCACCGGCGCTCGGGACCCGCGCGAGATCCTCGCAATCGTCGACGCCGACGGCGACGCGTTCGACGCCATTCACACCGCCACCGCCATCCACCGCATCGCCACGCACACAAAGGGCGACGCCACGCGCGAATCCATCACCGGATCACCCTCCTTCCACTCCCTCATGGACCTCGTCCGCGCCAACCTACAACGCATGAACTCGCAAGGGCTCGCCAACGTCGCGTGGGCGTGCGCGCGGCTCGAGCACGAACCAGGCGCGCAACTTCTCGACGACATCGTCGCCGGCCTCGATCGCGAGCTGAAGGGGAAGTCCGCGTCCAAGGGCGGAAGGCGCACGCGGGAGGTGAAGCCGCAGGCGGTGTCCAACATGGTGTGGGCGCTCGGAACGCTTCGACACAGACCGGGCGACGACGTCCTAAACGCCATCTTCGCCGCGGTTTCACCAAAGCTGCGTGACTACCGCGCGCAGGAGCTCACGAACGTGGTGCTGGGTGCCGCGCACATGGAGTACACCCCGGATGAAACCTTCATCGCGTCCGTGTTTGACGCGGTGCGCGAGAACGTGCGATCGTTTGAGGGCCAGGAGACGTCGAACCTGCTGTGGGCGATGGCGCGAATCGGCGCCAAGGCTCCGGAGGACATCGTCGCCGCGCTGCTCGAGCAGAGCGCGGCGCAGAACCTGGGCGGGATGGCGTCCGCGATGAACCTGTCGCAGTGCCTGTGGGCGTGCGCCAAGATGGGCACGCCGCCGCCGGAGGTGTACCTCAAGGCGGTTGACGCGGAGATGCCTCGGTGCGCGCCTCGTTTAACCACCGAGAGCGTGGATTGCATCCTGTGGGCGCTCGCGACGATCGGGTCGCCGCTCGGTCCGGACGCGATGGACGCGCTGACCAACTCCGCGGCGAGGCTGGCGGACCGCATGGACGCGGAGATGCTGGTCAAGACGCACTGGGCGCTCGCGAGGCTTCGGCACAGGCCGGCGCCGAGCGACATGCAGCAGATTGTCGGCGCGGCGCGTCGGCTCGCGGATGAGTTACCGGCGGATGACAGGCTGACGGTGATGCACGCGTGGGGGGTGCTCCGGACCAACCCGGGCGACGACGTGATCCGCGTGTACACCGCGGAGTTCAGGGGCGATGGCGAGGACACGGACACGGAAGGCGGCGAAGGCGGGACCCCGGAGGCGGAGCTGGACGGGGATCAGTGCGCTAAGCTCTTGTGCGCGTACGGTCGATGCAGGCACCAGCCGCCTGGCGCGCACGCCAAGGCGCTGGCGGCACGGCTGGTGGAGGAGGCGTCGGAGGGGTCGCTTCACCCCAGCGCGGCGGTGCTCGGGCTGTGGGGCGCGTCCTTACTGGACATGCGCATGAGCACCAAGCAGCTGGACGTCTTGGCGCGGGACGCGATTGGGCAGGATAAAAAACTGGCGCCGAGGTCGCTGGCGAAGATTGTCTGGGCGCTCGCCGCGTTGGGGTACGATCCCACGCCGATCGACCTCGCGGCGCTGAAGGAGCGGTCCTCAGCGGCGATGCCGAGGCTCATGGCGAAGGATCAGGAGGCGCTGCGTGAGGCGATGGCGAGGCTCGGCGACGTCCAGATCAACGCACCGGCATCATAAGTTATCGGACCTTTAGCGCTCATTTCGTTTGTATTGCAAAGGCACAGCTTACTTTCTTACTTTCTATCGCGTGCTACTGTGGGTGCCTAGCTAGTGGGGTGCTCGCGCGGTGAGCCGTCAGGGGGGCTGCGTGCGCTGGATGAAGTCCTCGTAGAACCGCGCCCACTTGACCAGCCCGCACTTTCGTAGCGGCACCAGCTCCACGCGTTCCCACGACTCGCACGTCGCATCCCCGACGTCGGTCCTCCACAGCGATACGTTCGTCGCCTCCCACCCACTCACGATCTCCGCGTCGCCGCACAGCTGTGCGGTCGCCTCGGCGACGCACGCGTCCTTCTCCGACTCGGGCACGTCGCCGTACACGAGCGAGAGGTGCGGCATGTAGGGCGATCCGCCGCCGTTGCCGGCCTTCACCCCGAACGCCTCCGCGGCGATGGCGTGCGCCGTCGCCAGCTGATCGTTGGGCTCCACGCGCATGTACACGCACTGGTGGAACCGGTCGCCTTTCGCGACGTCCATGAACGGCGCGACGGGTATGCGCGCGAGGTCCGCCGCGAGTTGCACGGCACCACGGCGCGCCTCCTCGAGAGTGCACTCGAACCCGCCGACGAGGGTGACGTGCGGTGCGAAGGCGCCGGACGCGCCGTGGGGCTTGAGCCTGGCGCTCTGCGCCCTT
>Ga0115551_1002613_pt1 | contig 10902 bp, 6 predicted proteins | sample COGITO_mtgs_1103_FD_87179 | JGI IMG/M metagenome (GOLD analysis project Ga0115551, IMG submission 87179) | Pelagic marine microbial communities from North Sea - COGITO_mtgs_110321 | ecosystem: Environmental > Aquatic > Marine > Epipelagic | place: Germany:Helgoland, sampling site Kabeltonne... | reverse complement strand
CGCCGCCTCCGCGCCCTCCTCCCCTGCCGCCGCCGCCGCCGCCGCCGCGCGCTCCACCGCCGCCCCGACCGCCACCGCCGCCGCCTGTTCCTCCGGGCGCGCCCATCGCGACTCTCGCTCCCCTCGTGCGCGCGTGTCCCGCTCGGATCCCGACCCCTCGATGCGCGCGTGACGTCCTCCGAGACTTAAGACGGTACCACGCGTGGAATCAAACCGGTCTCGGTCCTGGGTCCGGGCACGGTCGTGGGGCGCTCGCTGCTGTTGCGCCTCGAGATTTGTCTGCCGACTCTTTGGAGCTGGCAGGCTGGCGTGCGAATCGAGCGAAGGGGGAAACCTAACGAATTGACTCGAGGAAAATCCGCTCGAATCCTGACCGTGTATATAGTCTATAAAAAATCATGACCGTGTATATAGTCTATAAAAAATCCTGACCGTGTCTTCAGTGCGCTCGTGACTGGATGATGCCGTGATAACTGACGTTCGATTTGTCCAGACGGCGAATTAGAATCCCCCGCGAAAAGCGATTGTTTACTCGGTCCGGGGCTCTCCTAGGTTCGGAGATGGGGCCGAGGGCGAGCGAGCGGTGCGGCACTTCCCAAGGCGCGAGACCAAGGGCTCACGCACCCGAAGCGTTCGGTTCCCGCGCTCAGAGGTTTCGAAGCGGAAGAACGCGGAGAAAACCCGCGCGCATCTCGCCGTCGCCCCGGAAGACCGGAGGGTTTGCCCCCACCGAATCCCTCGGAAAACCCACCCCATTTGCGAGTTTGCTTTTATCCTCTCGCGGCCCCCATGGCGCCCACCGTCAGGGAGGACCCGAAGTACCAGAGGATCCAGCAGGGCGCCGCGGAGGTTGATGATTACGTGCTGCAGGAGTTCCTGACGGATATCATCGACAGCGCGCCTTTCAACGCGGCGGGCAACCAGATCATCCAGCTCTTGGACCAAACCAAACCTCAGGTCTTCGGCAATGGCAACGGCCGCGAGCCCAGCAAGGGTGCGTCCGGCCTGCGCCAGTGGTCGCTCGGCAGCGTGGACTTCACCGCGCTGCTTAACACGCCGCCGGTGCCCGCCGACATGATGGATCTCGGCCCTCCGGTGCAGATCGATCCCGCGGGGGGGGTCACCATCAACGGCGGGGCCAAGAAAACCACAAAGAAGAAGAGCGGCAGCAGCGGAGGCGGCTCCATGAACGGCGGCTCCTCCGAGGCCCCTCCGCTCGACGGACTCGACGACGATCCGGGCGATCCGGAGGCTCGACGCAAGCGCCAGCGCCACGCCAACCTCCAGGCGCAGAGGCGCTGCCGCGAGCGCCACCGCAATCACGTCACCGAGCTCGAGAAGGAAAACAAGGATCTCCGGGATCAGATGGCCAAGCAGGAGGACGAGATCAAGCGCCTGAAGCAGGCGCTGGCGAAGACCGCCGCCGGCCTCGAACAGTGCCAGCTCAAGTCCAGCGGCGCGACGGACGAAAAGACCAAGCTCATCAAGGAGAAGTCCGAGCTCGAGCGACAGCTTCGCGTCTGCAGCATCAAAAACAGCAAGCTCGAGACTGCGCTGAACTCGCTCCCCGGCTCCCCGGCGCGCAGCGAGGGCGGTTTGGACCGAAACAACAGTTTGGACATCGATCAGGAGATGCGGCTCAAGATCGAGGACGAGTTCAACAACGGGCGAACCGTCAAGGTTGAACACAGAGCGGGGCGCCTGAGCCGAGTGTCGACGTGCGACTCCGACGGCGGCGAGGAATTCGAGCTGCCCACCCTGCAGGAGGAGGCGTGCGCCGTGGCGCAGGCTGCGCAGCTGGAGCTCAAACACGGCGCCGAGGATAACAGCGAGGATACGCAGGAGGCGATGAGGCTCATCGCGCTGAAGCTCACCGAGCACTTCAAGTCTTTCCTGGTGGACGGCAACGCTTGCTCGCAGATGGGCGTGTACTCCATCCTCTCGGGTCCGCCCACGGACGGCGAGCCCTCGCCGTGCGCGGGTATGCTGGCGCAGGGTCCGGGACAGCCCGAGAGCGTGTTCAAGCGCGCGCACTTTCTCGCCCGCGAGATGGAGCTCACGGAGACGCAGCGGCGGTGTATGGTGCGCAGGTGGAAGTCCCACGCGCAGGCGCTCGGTAAGATTTTCGAGTTACGCAAGAAGCTCACCGCGGATGCGCTGATGCTGCAGGGATCCAGCCCGGTGGCGACGCTGGTGGACTTCATGAGCATCGGCGCCGGGACCCTGGCGGGGGCCATCACGGAGCAGGACGTGCTCGACCGCACGGGGCAGCTCACGCTGACGGGATTCGCCGCGCACGCGTGCCGGGTCGAGAGCGTGATTCGGGACCTGCGCGCGAACATCAGCGCCGAGCAGCTGCAGAACTTCGAGCTCGTGAGCAAGGTCGTGGACGAGGTGCTCACCCCTCTGCAGACGTGCGTCATCTGCGCCAAGTGGGGGTCGGGATGCCCGGACATGCTCGCGGTGACTCGCGCCATCACAGTGCAGACCATGGAGCTCATGCCGGAACTCAGGTGACGATGCATCAACTTTCCGGGTCTCGGTGCATCTGTGTTGGACTGTGTGTACTTCACGCCTCAACGTGCTCGCGTACACAGCATTATTATTAATGCTGTGTTGGGTTGTAGCAATTTGTATCACTACTCTGCCACAACGAGCTTTGAGGCATGAAGTGCAGACGAAAAGACAGATGCACCGTGTATACCCCGAAGGCGGTTGCACACACGATACGACACGAGGCGCGTCGGCTACAAAAATAACAAGCGGCTTTCAGCCTATTACAACGTGGAATACAACACTTACATTTTTGTCAACACACAACACTTACATTCTCGTTCACGCGGGCGGCGCCGGGATCCGCACCGGCGAGACGTCCTTCCTGACCGCCTCCAGCCCGCCGCTACCCCGTCCCCGCCGCTCCCTCCCGAACCTCGGCGACGCGTTCATCTCCATGTGCAACTGCATCGCGACCTCCTCGTCCGTCAGCGGCTTCGCCGGCTTGGGCGAATGAAGCTTCGGCTTGACCCGTATCGATCTCGGCGCGGCGACGGGCGGCTTGCCCGTCGCTTTTTCCATCTCTTTCCGTCTCGACCCGCCGAGCAGCTCCTCCGCCTTTCTCTTCGCCTCCCGCGCCAGCGTTGCCAACTCGTCCGCGACGCGCGCGGCGTCCTTCGCGACGCGCGCCTTCTCGTTCGCCGTTCGACGCTTGGCCACAGCCTCAGCCTTGGCGTTGGCCGCAACGGTACCCGGGGAGTCTTCGCTCGGGGCAACATAAGCGTCTCCAACTTCGACATCGAACGACCCCGCCACGCGCATCAACGTCGTCGGGGACATGGGGTTCATCTTCGGCCCCGCGGGTCGGCCGTGCGTTTCGGTGACCATGTTCTTCTCCTGCGCGTGTTTGAGCCGCTGCGCACCCAGCGCCAGCAGGCTGACGTGCGCGGGAGGTTCATCATCAGTCGCGGTCGTTGGAATCTGGGCAGCCACCTTCAGGCGTTTTCGCGGGGGTAAATGCGCGAGCACGTCGGCGGCCATCGTCGTCGCGGTGGTCATATATCCGGTGCGGTGCCCGGTACGATTTCGGCAGCCCGTGATCGGTCGGTGCGGTTCACACGAAACGCGCTCGAACACCGGCTGTCCCTCCTTGAGCACTGTACCCAACCCTAGAATTTGTCAACCGCCCGCGAAAAAGCTCTTTTTTGCCAAACGCCGTTTCCCTCGTGGACTCGTGGACTTCCCGGTGCCGCGGTTCGCCGGGCGGTTCCGTCTGGATCCAGGTCCGAGTCCGCAAATTCCACCCGTCTTTCTTCGACGGGCGACGCCTCTCGCACTGAGCCACCACACCGCGCCCCTTGGAAAGATAAGCATGTTGCGTATCTGGCGAAAAAAGATATTTCGGTTGGCGCGCTTTCAGTCGTGAACGCCATTTGAAATTTTGAAAGGCGATTTGAAAGCAAGGTGGGTTCGCTTGAATTTCGCTTTGATAGGAGAATATCACATCTGGATATATTTCAGGAAAGGCTTTGACTGGTAAATCGGAATCTGACGTGCTTCACAGCATGTGCAGTTTGACAGTGGCTCCATGAAAATGGAGACATTGAGTAAAGCACCCATTGACCAGCGCCAATGGGTTAGTGGTAAACTCAAACATTCCCATTGTTTGGCCCCGGGTTCGATTCCCGGTTGGCGCACTTTTTTCTTTCTTTTGCCCTTGAGGTGATCGACGCGACGCGACGTCGGCGTGCTGCTCACCGAATTTGGCGCGATTCGGCCGAGTATTCGGCGGGCCACGACGCCGAAGACGTCGCCCTGTCACCTCTCCAAATTTTTTTCTGTTTCTTTTTTTGACTTGACAGCCTGAGCCCTCCACTTCGCACGGCGCAGGGATGGGCCATGGCGTCTTCGAGCGACGACGACGACGATGACCCGATTCTCGCGCAAATCAGGAAGCAGATCCAGGACGATGACGTGAAATACGGGGCGCCGTCAGGACCGACGAGGCGGCAAACGACGGAGACGGTGGTTCGGCACGTGCGAGATGCTGGACAGCCCCGAGGCATGCCCGCGCCGGCCTACAAGCCGCGTCTGGTCGTGGCCCGACGTGGAGCAGAAACCGGCGATGCATCGACCGCGAGCCGAACCGCCCGCACGAGCGCCGCATCGGGGAGAGAACCCGGGGAGAGCACCACGACGACGGACGTGACCAGGATCGGTTCGAGCCATTTGGAGTCTTCAGCGGCTCTCGCCTCGCTGGAGGCCATCCTCGCGGACGACTCCGCGTTTCGTCCGAGCCGCCCGGCCTTTGACCCCGCATCCGACGCGTCGACGCGCGAGCTCGAGGAGACCGTATCGCGCGTGGACCTCGCGGCGTCCGAGGCGGAGCGCACACGCGCCGAGCTTCGTGCGCGGGTCGTCGGGATCATGAGCAAGGTGGACGACATGACGGCGTCGAGCGAACGCCTGAGGGAGATCGAGTCCATGGCCGCGGAGCTGCACGAACGGACCGCGGACTTTAGCGCGGAGCTCAAGGAGGTGGCGAGGATCAACGAGGTACGGCTGGACGACGATTAGGCGAATCCGTCGTGGAAACCCAAGGCGAACGTATAGTTGGCACACTTGTAGGCACACTTCAAACTTAGGATAATATTAGAGAGCTACGACGGAGAGGCCCATCCTGTTTCCCACTAGCCCGTCTTGCGCTTGCGAAGCACGAACGGGTTCCTCGGCAATCCCAGGCACCCCGTGATCTGCCCCGACAGTTTCCAATACGCCGCCGCGAACGATACGAACGCGACGACGACGATACCCGCGGCGAAGGCGTTTGTGAAAAAAGCGTCGAGCTCAAACTCGAACCCGTCGGCGAGTCTCACGGACCCGCCCCCGCGCGCCGGCACGATCGCGGCACACGCCGCGATCAAACCCATGTACCACGGCGGGCTCGGGCTCGCGTCCGGGTCACTGACGCGCAGGGACATGATCCGGATCATCTTATCGCCGAAGACGAACGCGACCGCGGCGTGACACGCGGGAAAGTTGGCGCAGCACGCCAGCGCGGTGGTCAGGCACAGCTCGAAGGAGAAGGCGCGGAAGAAGACCCCCGCGGGTGACCGCTTAGGTAAGTGCGTCGACCTCGGGCCGACGCACGTCTTGTACACCGACAGTAACCGCCATACGATCCCGAGCGACCCCAAGATGGTCACCGTCGCGAGGCCCAACGGCCAGTCGCCGAGGTCGAACGGGAGACTCACGATCTTCCCCCACGCCTCCTTACCCCCCGGCACCAACCCGTTCCACAGCAGCGTGAGCTGCAGCATGACCTGCAGCTCCTGCGAGTCGATCGGGGAGACCGGGAGCCGTCCCGTGTACGTCGACGAGACCGAGTCGGCGGCGAAGTTGATCCTGCTGTACGCCGCGAGCCCGACGGCCATCCATCGCTTGACGAACGCGCCGCCGTGCGCCACGCAGCAGTACGAGTCGCATATGAACGCGCCGTAGATGCACGCGGCGATGGCGTCCGCGCCGTGGTCGGTGACCTCGCCGAGGGGTGATCCACTGCCGGTCCGCCTCGCCTGTTTTCCGTCCATGCCGTCCATCGACTGGTAGACGAAGAGCATCGCCGCGCACGCGACGGATGCCCACGCGGGGAGGCTGCCGTCGAGCTCGGGGCTGAACCACAGTAACATCGCGTACGCCCCGAGCGCGAAGACCCCGCCCACGACGGTCATCAGGTTGGGCGCGAACCACGTCGGGAAGAATTGCACGCCGAAGTTCCAGAATCGGTTAAGACACAGCTGTTCCAGCAGGGAGTCGTCGGGGGAGGTGTACCGGTACGATCGGACCTGCGCGCATCGCGTGGCGCCGGCCCTCGGGTGCGGACGACCCGGGGGATTGCCGCAGCACTCCGAGCTCGGTTCCACGAACAACCCCATGGGGTCCGCGGGAGGTGTTTGGGGTGAAGTGGTTGCGGGACATCCGAGGCTTCACTTCAAACCAGCTTCTGGGCACCCCCACAGCAAGGATTCAAAATATATCGTGCACCCCATCGAACCGTGAGATCACTTCGTGTCCCGCGCGCGTATCCGACCGCCGCGATGGGAAAGAAACACAAGAGCGAGGCACCCGACCCCGTGGACCTGGCCCACGGCAACGGGACCATCCTCAAGGTGAAGCTGACCAACTTCATGTGCCACCACAACCTCGAGGTCGAGTTCGGGCCCCGCATCAACTTTCTCGTGGGCGAGAACGGGTCGGGGAAGAGCGCGGTGCTCACCGCGCTCTCGCTCACGCTCGGCGTCAAGGCTAAGGAGACCAGGCGTTCGGAGAAGGGCATCAAGGGGTTCATCCGCGAGGGTGCGAACTTCGCCAAGGTCGAGGTCAGCATCCGCAACGTGGGACACGACGCCTTAGATCCCGACGTCTTCGGGCCCGTCATCGTGATCGAGCGCAACATCTCCCAGAGCACCTCTTCCATCAAGATCAAGGGCAGGGACGGCAAAGACGTGGGTGGCTCGCGCGATAAGCTCGACCGCATCACCGACCACTTCAACATCGACGTCAACAACCCGGTCGTCGTCATGTCCCAGGACTCGTCGCGCGAGTTTCTTCACAGCGGAAAGCCCGGCGACAAGTACGATTTCTTCACCAAAGCGACGCTGCTCAAGGAGATCACCAACAAGCTCATGTACATCAAGCAGCAGATCAAGGAGATGAATGCACTCATCGCCGAGAAGGAGAAGGAGCTCCCGGTCGTGGAAGAGGAGCTCGCGCGGCTCGACGAGGAGAAGAACTCGTACAACAAGCTCACGGAGTTGAGGAACAAGGTGACCGAGTTCCGAGACCGACTCGCCTGGGCGGCGGTGTACGACCTGGAGCGCGAGCAGGCGGCCGCCGAGGAGCAGATCAAGCAATACGAGGACCTCATCCCCAAGGTTGAGGAGATCCTCGCGAAGAACACGCGGCTGGCGGAGGAGGAGAACGCCAAGGCTGCCGCCGCGGACGAGCAGTTCAAAGCGGCGAGCCTCGAGGTCCAGAAGGTCATCGACGAGAGGCTCGAGGCGGAGAAAAAGGTGTTGGCGGTCAAGAGACAGATCAAGGGCAAGAACACCGACGTGTTGCTGGCTAACAACGCGCTCAAGGCCGCGCAGATGGATGTGGACTCTTGTGAGGGACAGGTCAAGGAATTTCAGGAGTCAATCGCGGCGGCGTCGCAGGCTCAGGACACGCGGCTGCAAAAGGCGGTGGACTCGGCTGCGGGCAGGCTCGAACAGGCCAAACAGGCCAAAGCCAACGCTGAAGATGAAGAAGCGCGGAACCAACGCGATACGCGGGATGCGGGAGGCAAGGAGGGACAGATGATGGGTAAAGTACGATACGTTCAGGACGACATCGGCAACCTGGAGTCGAGTTTGAAAAACTCAAAGCTCGAGGGCAACAAGGCTCTTCTCCGGTACGGCAACAAGATGCCCGAGCTGGTGGAAAAGATCAAGAAGCTGCCCGACGGATACTTCAACTCCAAGCCCATCGGCCCGGTCGGCGCCTACGTCAAGCTCAAGGATCAAATGTGGGCGACGGCCGTGGAGGAGAAAATCGGAGGTAAGCTCGCCACCTTCCTGGTGGGCGACCACCAGGACCGCGCCAAGCTCGCCAAGCTCATGAAGGACCTCGGCATGACACCGATCGTCTCCAAGGTCAATTTCAACATCGACAAGCACGCGCCGTCCGAGAACCAGCTCCCGCCGGCGGCTTACCTCAAGATGACGGACGTGATCGAGTTTCAACACGACGCGGTTTACAACTTTCTGTTGGATACCACCGGGATCGAGTGCACCATCCTGGTCGCGGACCAGAAAGAGGGCGCCACGATCGTCTTCGACCAGCGCGTCAGGAACGTCCGCGAGGCTTGCACGAAGGAGCGTGTCCTGGAACGCAGGGGTAACTCGCAGCTCGACTATCTGATGAAGCCGCCCCGGGGGCGCGTCATCGCGAACAACGCCGACCACGCGAAGACGCTGCAGATCCAGATCAGGGAAAAGAACAACGAGCTTAAGCAGCTCAACGCCGACGTCCGCGCCGCCACCGCCGCCAAGCACAAGCTCGTCAAGGCGCAGGGTGACCTGAAGAAGAAGACTCAGGCGGCGTCGGCTGACGTTAATCGCGCCAAGCGCGAGCTCGACGAGGCGAGGGGCGCGCAGCAGGCGACCCTGGGTCCCACGCAGGTGAACATCGAGCAGCTGGAAGCTGACCTGGAAGCCGCGCTCGCTTTGATCGAGCCGGCCGAGGAGGCTGTGCGCAAGGCTGAGGAGGCGCTCGCGGCTTTGAAGGAGGCTGAGCGCAAGGCTGAGGAGGAGCACGGAAGGCTCGCCGCGATCACCAGCGACAAATCCTTCACGGAACGAGTCGAAGAGTTACAGAACGAACACGAGGCGTACACGGTAGCTGCGAACACCGCCAAAAACCTGGTTCAGTCGTGCACGGACAGGATCAATGACGTGCAAGCGGGGATGGCGCACCAAACGGCGGAGAAGACCGCGCTCGCCGTCCAGATCTCGAGAGCCCTCGAGATGGCCAAGAAGTGCTGCAACCGCGACACCGCGACCGGATACCTCGACGAGCGCGCGGAGGAGAGGCCCATGAACGAGCTCGAGCGCGAGCACGCGCGGGCGATGAACCGGGTCGAGAAGGAGAAGGCTGCCTACAAGCGCCCCGAGGCGGAGGTGCTCCGGAACTACGAGGACGCCAAGCGAAAGTTTACCAGGCTGGAGAAGACCATCAAGTCGTCGCGCGGGCCGTGCGACCGACTCAACGCCGGCCGCAAGAAGCGCATGCGCCTGCTCACGGAAACGGCCCACGGGGTAACCGTCCAGGTGAGCCACCGCTTCAACTACCACATGGCCAAGAAGGGACACGCGGGCCAGGTCAAGGTTGACTTCAGGCGCGCCGAGCTCAACCTCGACGTGAAGATGAACGGAGCCGGACAGACGGTGAAGGACACCAGGTCGATGTCCGGCGGCGAGCGCTCGTACGCCACGCTCGCGCTCACATTGGCGCTGGGTGAGAACGTGGAGAGCCCATTCAGGGCGATGGATGAGTTTGACGTCTTCATGGATGCGGTGAACCGCAAGATTTCCATGGACGCCTTGATCGAATTCGCCAGGGATCCGAACAACAGCGACAAGCAGTACCTGTTCATCACGCCCCAAGACATCAGCGCGGTGGACGCGGGGGCGAGCGACATCGTGGTGCAGAGGATGCAGGCCGCGAGGCCGCAGCGATGAGAGACGACGCGCGCCGATTGAGAATACGCAGATACGTTCAAAAAATACCTAGATCCTAGTCCACCTTTCTGCCGCCCTTCCCGACGAGCTCGTAGTCCTCCTCGCTCCCGGATTCGTCGTCCTCGTCGATCGTGACGCCCACTGGGTCCGATTGCCGTCTCAGCGCCCTGGACTCCCTGTACCACGCGAACACTCCCCTCAGTTGCTTCAGCAGCCAGAATCCCATGTACGCGAAGAGGATGCCGAAGATCGCCTCCTCCGTCTCGATCTTCAGGTAGTCACCCTCGACGGGGAACGTGGGCGTGATGACGCGCCTCGTGAACTTGTAGTGCGACGCCTCATGGAGGCCGTTTGACTCTCCGCTCATGTTCCCCGTCGACGGTCCCCAACCGGCGGCCGAGAGTGAACTCCGAGATGAAATCGCCCCGAGTCGTCAACAGATCTCGTTGTTACTCCGGAAAATGGAGTTCGTTGGCCCAGTGGCTGAGGCGCTCGACCGCGGGTGATAAGGTCGCCATGGCCAGCAAGAAGGCACGGACCGATGAGGACATGACCCCGGTGACCGGCGAGATCGACTATCGCGTCGTCTTCTCCGCCGCGCAGGTCCCCGCCGGCCGCGTGGGCTTCGGCATCGGCGAGGAGGAGGTCGCGATCGAGTTCGGCGCCCCGTTCAACCGCGCGGCGCATCCCACCGACGGCGAGATCGATATCGCGTGGCGGGCGAAGCTCCTCGAGGCACCGAAGATGTGGGACGCCCTCAAGTTCCGCCTCGCGTCCCTCGAGGCGCACAAGGGATCGGACGGCCCCGCCGTGACGATCAGGCTGGGCGTGACGAGCTACAAAGATTACGTCGGCACCAACGCCGACGGCGTGCCCGCCGCGCGCCTGGCCTCGCTCCGGGCCGACGGTCTGGCCAACCACGCCGACGCGCACGTACACGAGAGCCGCGCCCTCGGCGTGGAGACCATCCTCGAGACATCCGACGGGAACTTCGTCGTCCTCCGCCGAAGCGCGGGAGTCGCCACCTTCCGCGGAGTCTTCAACGGCCCGAGCGGCCACCCCGAGCCGAAAGACGTCGGCCTCGTCGACGCCGCGTCCACATCATCCGCCGCGGACCTCACCTGTATCG
>Ga0115551_1002609_pt1 | contig 10906 bp, 5 predicted proteins | sample COGITO_mtgs_1103_FD_87179 | JGI IMG/M metagenome (GOLD analysis project Ga0115551, IMG submission 87179) | Pelagic marine microbial communities from North Sea - COGITO_mtgs_110321 | ecosystem: Environmental > Aquatic > Marine > Epipelagic | place: Germany:Helgoland, sampling site Kabeltonne... | reverse complement strand
GGGCCCAAGAGGATCGCGCCCCAGCCCGTGGATCCCGCGGATGGGCCCAAGAGGGTGATGCCGACGCCGGTGGATCCCGCCGCGCCGGTGAGCGTCGCGGTCGGAGAGAAGCGGCCGATCGAGTCGGCGGACGGGGGCGTCGAGAAGAAGCCCCAGCGGATCGCGCCGACGCCGATGTGACCACGACCACGGCGACCGTTACCCTTAGCGACGAGCGACGTTGACGAACGCGATTGTTTACATTCGATTTGGAATTGATAACGTAATACTTTGCTCGCCGGCACCGTCCCACACACCCTCTCCACCCTCTCTCTTTTTTTAAATCTCTTTTTTCAGTCTCTGAGCCATCCCCCTCATCCTTCGACACACTCCATAAATACACAACTTCTTCTTGCAGATATCAAACAAACGTCGGCGTCGGCGCGAGAGGAGACACGGGATATCATGTCGCGCAATCACGCCTCCACCTCGACGGTCGCCTTCGGGCTGTCCAGTTCCACCGGCTTGAACCGGTGCGTCTCCCGCGGCTTGCGCGGCGTCGTCTCCGGCGTCGGCATGTGAAACGCGGGCAGCGGCGTCGGCTTCAACCCCACGATCCTCGACATCACCTCGTTCGCAGCCTTGGACAGCCGGTTCATGACGCTGTCGGGAATACCGGGCGACTGCGTCGGGCACGGTCGCTCGAGCGCGATCGTCGCCTTCTTCAGCTGGGTATCCGCGTCCCGCTTGGTCCGCGCGAGCAACTCCGCGAGCGTGGGCTCGGGAGTGTCGACGCCGTGCAGGGTGGCCAAAGGTACGTCGTCGTCGGACTCCCACTCGGACTCGATCGCCGGGTACGAATCCTCAATCTTGTAGATTTGGTGATCCGTGCCGTGAACCTCGGGCCCGGCGTCGGTCCACTGCTGGTACTCAACCTCCGGCTCGGGCTCCGCGAAGAGGGGCTCGTGCACGATGGTCAGCGGCGCCTCGATGGCAACCTCCATGGCAGCCTGCTGCTTGCGGCGTCGCTTGGATGCGGCCGGGTTGAAGCACGCGCGGCGGCGTCGGCGTCGTGCGGCGGCGGCGATCGCCTCGCACCGCGCCGCTCGCTCCCGCTGCTGCCGGCGGACGCCCTCGTACCCGAGCACGAATTGGTACTGGTGCGGTTCAAACGTCGTCTTGCCGCGGTCGTCGCCGAGCTCGTTGTCGTCGCAAACCTCTTTATTGCCGCCGAGCTGCGCTCGCGCGCGGTAGCTGGCCGGCGCCGGGCACTCGAATCGGGCGAGGAGAGCCTTGCCGTTGTTTCGAATGCGAAGTTCGCGGTAATACCCGTACACGAGCTCCGCGTCCTCGTGGGTGGGCCCGTTGGGGATCCGCGACTTGACGACGGGCTCCGCCGCCTTGGCCTTTTTGGTTTTAGCCTTGGCGTTGGGCACCCGCTTGGTGTTTGTTTGCTTGTTGTTGTGTTTTGCGTTTTTGGCGCCGAGCTTGTTGTTGTTCGCCTCGGCGGAGTGTTTGAAAGGACCTTTCTTTCTGAGCTCACTTGCCCCCCTGCTAACCTTCTTGAGGGAGGTGTTCACGACTTTCTTGGAGGTCTTCTTCGTGGGCGTCGAACGAACGACGCGCGTCGCTGCCCGTGTGGCCTGCGTCGCGCGCGTCGCCCTCGTCGCCCTCACCTTCCCTCCCCTCGTGACAAGATCACTGCTCTTACCGTTTCCCGACCCATCCGCTTCAACCTCAGCGTCTGAACCGTCCTCGTCCACATCCGTCGAGTCCGCATCCGCATCCACCGAAGGATCGGACCCGGACCCGAGCGAACCGGGCGATAGCACCGCGGCGTCCGTCCCCTCGCTCGGGTCCTGGTCCGAGCGCGGCGCACCTTTACCCGCGAAGTCGCCGGGTTCCACCGAGCCCGTCGGCGTCACCGGCGGCGAATCGCTGAGCGAGTTGGCGCGTTTGTGTCCGGCGTGGATATGAACCGCCGCCTCCGCGCCCAGCGCGGGGGTGACGGTATCCGACCGCGAACTGATGAGTCCAGCGCCGACCGCGTCTTCCCAAGGGGCGTGCGCCGCCGCGCGGGATCCGCCGGTTGGCGAGAGCAGGTCGGTCTCCGCCTCCGCCCACGAGAGGTCAAACTCTGGCATGGACCGCGCGGACTTGACCGCAGCTTCAGCCTCCGCGACGGAGGTTTCGCCGTACCCGAGGATGTCGTACGCGGCGTGCGCGGACGGGACCATGGCGCCGCTGTGCCAGCTGGCTTCTTCGAAGACGTCGAAGAGCGTCTCGAGTTCGCGTTCGCGAAGTCGTTCCGATTGTTCCTTCTCGACCCTGTCGCGGTTCACGGCGTTGAGCCAAGCCTGATCCTGCGACGTGGCGGTGTACATCGGCGCCGGGCCGTTGGGCTCGAACCTGCCGGCGAGCGTCGACGGTCTGGCCTGGATGTACCCCGCCGGCGGGACGAACCCGGACATCGAGTTCTGGTCGTAATCGTCCACTGTGGAGAAGGACGGGAGGCGGATGTTGCCGTCGGCGTCGAGGTCCATCTGCATGGACTGCGCGCGGCGGGCAGCCTTCTGCGCGGCGGTCTGCTGCGCCTCGAGCTTGGCGCGCTTGGTCAGCAGGCCCGCGTTCCAGCGCGCCGAGCGACGGCCGCCGCCCGCGTCGAGCTCCTCGGATCCGAGAAACGTGGGGGCGGATGCGGAGCGCTTGGGGCGGTTGCCCCCCACCAGCGGGGTTCCGTCGGCCGCCACCTTGGGCTTGTTCTCCCGCGCCTGGGGCTTGCGGGGCCTCGGGCGAGCGTTCGCGTTGCGGTTTTGCTGTGAAAGTTAGGTTCGGAGTTGGGTTCGCGCGGGTCAGTCTCGGTGCGGCGGCGGTTCGGGGCTCTTCATTCATCTCGGAAAAAAAGAAAAGATTTATGCGGGCGCCTCAAGCGTCATCAAAGATTTTCCAGGGTTGCGGGAGGGGGGGCGCACCTTGGCGTGCCGCCTGTTATCGCGCACTCCGCACGCGTTGCAGAGCGTCTTTGGCCCGTCCGGTCCGTTGCGCCACAGCGGCGTCGTCTGCGTGTTGCAGTGCGCGCAGCGTTTGCCGGGGATACCCGGCAGGAGCCCGTCGTGCGACGGAACCTCCATAACCTGAGAAATAAACAGGGGAGAGGGGCACGTGAGACCAACGCGGTTGCCAGGCGGGGCGGGGCACCGGGGAGCCGGAGGGAGCGAAATGATGAGTGCCGAGCTCCGCCGGAGACGCGCGATGGACGCACGTGCGACGCGTCCGGGGCGCGGTGAAGCGGCCAAGACGTTCGGCACGTGAGCCCTCCGCGGATCCGTGGGGTCAAAAGGGCGATTGGGCACTCACCGAAGCCATGGCGGGCGACGCAGACACGGGACCCCTCGGAACGGAAGTCGCCGTGAGAGAGACCTAAAGGAAAAAAGCGATGTCGGACACTGGACGGTCAGGCGAAATTCGGCGGCAATCGGCGCAGACGCGACGCGCGAGACGGTCGGGAAACGCGCCGGAGGTGTCCTCCACGAGTGGTACGACTGGACTCGCCGTACTCCCGGGGTGCGGCGAGTGCGACGTCGCCCCACGAGGCCGTCTCCGGCGGGGTCCGTGGGGTGAAAAATCGCGTCCTCTCCGTTCCGGAATGGTTTTCAAGGGCCAATCGCGCGATGGCGCGAAACCGGGACGCGCCCGGAACGGTCCCGGAACGGTCCATTCGTCGAAATTCCGACGCGTTCGACCGCCCGAGGGGTTGGCCACCGAACCGGTGCCGGTGTCGCGGCGGTCGGACTCGGATGTCTCGTCCCCAATCCGTCGCCGCGAGCGTAGAACACGCGCCACCCCGCCGTGAAAATCGGGCCCACGCGGGAACAAAAGAAAAAAAGCCGATGATGGGTCCCTGCTTCGCGCACCTTTCGGAACTCTCAGACGACGCCCACCGCGAGGACCCGCGACCGTGCGAAGACACGCGCGCTGACAGCCGCGAGTGTCCTCCCCTAGGTTCTACCCCAAAGTAACCCGTCTAGAGACCCTTCCCTACCCGGCTACCGTGGTCTTCCCGCCCACGTCCGTCGTGAGGCGCGATGTGCAAAGTGCGGTGTCTGTCCTCGGTGAACTCTGCCGTGATGAAAGGACGAGTTTGAGACTGGCAAACCAGCCTGGCTCTATGAACAAACAGCCTCCCTTTGGACCTTTGGGCCGAAAAATCTGCGACACCCTGGCGAATCAGGTGCGGGAACGCCACACGGGGAACAGTTTTCATTGGAGCAAGGTGAACCGATTGATGTTCTGAGGCTCGCCGTGTTCCAGCTCGGGATTTTTAACCCAGACCCATCGCCCAGTCATCCCACGTTTCCGGAATTTTATAAAAAAGAATATCAGCGAGAGTGGGTGCGGAGAGATTGAGTTTGCGATTGCGGTTCGGGAGAGACGCTCGCACAGCGTTTTCACCCAGAACGGAACGCGTAGATATTTATTGCGCGAAAAGACTTCTGCCGAGCACTGCTCCCGTGGTCAGGGACGGGGCAGCTTTTTCGGTGAGAAACTTCTTTTTCTTTTGGCGCTGGCGCTCTCCTGCTTTTTATATGGCGCTGGCGCTCTCCAGCAATTCTCTCCAGCGTTCTCCAGCGCTTTGAATCGCCGAGAACCAGATTATCACATTTGGCTGGTATCGGAACACTTTTTCGTGGAAGGACTCCTCCATCGGACGCTGAGAGAGACCCACTCTGGCACGCGTCGGTGTGGTACCAACCCACGAGTCGCGCGCGAGAGACCCAACTTCAGCGAAGCGTCGGATATAGGAAGCCCCTCGACCGCTTTCGAACCGAACGGTGAAGGCCTCGTTCACGGGTGGAAGCGTGACCGAGAGCGTAGCGTTTGAAAAAAACATCGGGAGCCCGCGCGATCTGACTGCGAACACCACCATGAGCGGCGTGAAGAGACCGGGCGAGGGCGAGGGACCTGATTCGAGCAAGAAAGCGTACGGCGGCCCGTCCGCGGACCTCATGGACGCGGAGCCCGAGCTGCCCGAGGAGTACGAGGACCCCGACGACGACGACGTCTTCCTCAACGACGTCATGGACCAGAAGGTGCGCGACGGGGTCGATCGATCGGTGCCCTCTTTTTTTCAAACGAAACCGCGGCCATCTCAACCGCGTCTCATACGCATCCCACGCACGCGAAGTCCTCTCCACGTACCAAACACTCAGCTTCTCGTCTATCCGTCCCGTATACACACAGGTGAACGTCACGAACGACGCGGAGAGGGAGCACTGGAAGCGCAAGCCCGCCCCGGCCCTCGACGCCTCCAAGGACAACCTCTGCTTCCAGCAGCTCGACATCGACTACGTCATAGGAGAACCCCACGCCATGCTCGGACCGGGCCGTAAACAACAGGGCGACGCCGCGAGGCTCCGCATCTTCGGCGTCACCGCCGGCGGGAACAGCGTGTGCGTCCACGTGCACGGCTTCGAGCCCTACTTCTACGCCAAGGTTCCCGACACCTTCAAAGACGAACAGTGCGAGGGATTCCGGTCCTCGCTGAACAACTCGATGGCCGCGAACCAGCGCGGCGGACACCAACGCGGCAACGGCACGTTCATCAGGTCCATCGAGCTCGTCCGCGATAAGCAGTCGCTCATGTACTTCCAGGAGGGGAAGACGAGCACCTTCGTCAAGGTGACGGTCACCTTGCCCAACATGGTAGCCACCGCTCGCGGGATCATGGAGAAGCAGGGCGTCATGGTCCCCGGCCTGTACGCCTCCGCCATGACGTTCCAGACGTTCGAGTCGAACGTGCTGTACACCTTACGGTTCATGGTGGACGGCGGAGTGGTGGGCGGGAACTGGTTGGAGCTCCCCGCGGGTGGCTACAAAATCCGCGAATCCCAGAAGCAGAGCATGTGCCAGTACGAGATCGACGTCGTGTACGACAAGGTGATCTCGCACCCACCGGAGGGCCAGTACAGCAAGCTGGCGCCGTTTCGTATCCTCTCCGTGGACATCGAGTGCGCCGGCCGTAAGGGGCACTTTCCGGACGCCGATTACGATCCGGTTATCCAGATCGCGACGATGGTGACGTGCCAGGGCGACGATAGGCCGATCATCAAGGCCATCTGGACCCTCGACACGTGCGCGCCCATCGTCGGCGCGGACGTGCTATCGTTCAAGGATGAGCGCGAGCTCTTAAGGTCGTGGGGTAAGTTTTTGCGATCCACGGATCCGGACTTGCTCATCGGGTACAACATCGTGAATTTTGATTTCCCGTACTTGATCAACCGAGCGGAACGGCTCAACGTTGAGGATTTCCCTTACTGGGGCCGCATGATCGGCAGCAAGCTCCGCATGAAGGACACCACGTTCTCGTCCAAGGCGTACGGCACCAGGGACAGCAAGGAGATCACCATCGAGGGCCGCGTGCAGTTCGATCTCCTCCAGGCTGTGCAGAGGGACCACAAGCTCTCGTCCTATTCCCTCAACGCGGTGTCCGCTCACTTTCTCGGAGAGCAGAAGGAGGACGTGCACCACAGCGCGATCAGCGAGCTGCAGGCGGGCACCGCCGAGACCCGCCGCCGCCTCGCGGTGTACTGCCTCAAGGATGCCTACCTCCCGCAGAGACTCCTGGACAAGCTGATGTACATGTACAACTACATCGAGATGGCGAGGGTCACCGGCGTGCCCCTCTCCTTCCTCCTGTCCAGAGGCCAGTCCATCAAGGTGCTGTCGCAGATTCTTCGCAAGGCGAAGCAGCGCGGGCTTCTGGTCCCGCACATGGCCAAGAAGGGCGGCGGCGAGCAGGCGGACGGCGGCGTCGCGTACGAGGGCGCCACCGTCCTCGACGCCAAGGCTGGCTACTACGAGATGCCCGTGGCGACGCTCGATTTCGCCTCCCTGTACCCTTCCATCATGATGGCGCACAACCTGTGCTACAGCACACTCGTGCCGCGGGATAAGGTGCAGTTCCTGGCCCCCGAGGACATCACGCGGACCCCGTGCGGCGATACCTTTGTCAAGAGCCACAAGGAGAAGGGTATCCTCCCCGAGATTTTAAACGAGCTGCTCTCCGCGCGTAAGCGCGCCAAGGCGGACTTGAAGAAGGCGCAGGATCCCTTGGAAAAAGCGGTGCTCGACGGCCGACAGCTGGCGCTCAAGGTGAGCGCCAACTCCGTCTACGGTTTCACCGGCGCCACCGTCGGTGCGCTCCCGTGCCTCGAGATTTCATCGTCGACTACCGCGTTTGGCCGCGAGATGATTGACCACACCAAGGAGATGGTGGAGACGAGGTACACGACGGCGAACGGGTACAAGGCGAACGCGGACGTCATCTACGGAGATACCGACTCGGTCATGATCAAGTTCAACGTCCCGGAGCTTGAAGAGGCGATGAAGCTGGGCGAGGAGGCTGCGGAGTACGTCAGCGCGACGTTCATCAAGCCCATCAAGCTGGAGTTTGAGAAGGTTTACTTTCCGTACCTGCTCATCAGCAAGAAGCGCTACGCGGGCTTGCTGTGGACAAAGCCGGATAAGTACGACTACATGGACACCAAGGGGATCGAGACTGTGAGGCGTGATAACTGCCTGATGGTGCGGCAGGTCATCGAGGCTTGCCTGGAGAAGATTCTCATCCACCGCGACCCGAAGGGCGCGGTGTCCTACGTCAAAAACACAATCTCCGACCTTCTCATGAACAAGCTGGACATGTCGCTGCTGGTCATCACCAAGTCCCTCTCGCAGGCGCCCGAGGACTACGCCATCAACGCACCGCACGTCGAGCTCGCCAAGAAGATGGCCGTGAGGGACCCGGTCACCGCCCCCGTCGTCGGAGACCGCGTGGCTTACGTCATGATCAAGGGACCCAAAAACGCGAAATCTTACGAAAAATCCGAAGATCCCATCTTCGCCATGGACAACAACATACCGATCGATTCGCACCACTACCTCACGCACTTCCTCGCCAACCCTCTGCTGCGCATCTTCGAACCCATCATGGGCAAAGACAAGGCGGAGAGCGAGCTGCTGAAGGGTGACCACACGCGGACCATCGCCATGCCGACGCCGACGGCCAAGGCGGGCGGGATCATGGCCTTCGCCAAGGTTCGCCTGTCGTGCGTGGGGTGCAGGAGTTCCATCACGGACGAGAAACAGAGCACCGCGCTGTGCACGCACTGCCTCGCCAAGGAGCCCGAGCACCTGCAGAAGGCGTTGAACTCGGTGAACGCGCTGGAGCGGGACTTTAACCGGCTGTGGACGCAGTGCCAGCGGTGCCAGGGGTCGCTCCACCAGGACGTGCTATGCACCAGCAGGGACTGCCCCATCTTCTACAGACGGAAGAAGACGGCGAAGGACCTGATGGACGCGGAGGCCACGCTCAAGAAGTTCGACTGGTAACACGGAGGAGAGGTTTTATTGTGGACGAGACGAGACGAGATGAGTAGAGATAGAAACGCTTGGTGAATATTTCATAACCAGCGAGCTGCTAAACGATTCGCTTCACACAATTTTGGGATGGCGCTGACGAGCGAGAGGTTCGAGCTCGGCCCGCGGATCGGCCGTGGCAGCGCGGGTGACGTCCACACCGCGCGCGACAAGCTCACCGACGATGTCGTCGCGGTCAAGCTCGTCGACCTTGAGGAAGCGGAGGACGAGGTCGAGGACATCCAGCGCGAGATCTCGTACCTGATGCAGTGCTCCTCGCCGTTCGTGACCAAGTACCTCGGCTGCTGGCTCGACCCAGGGTCCACCCGGCTCGCCATCGCCATGGAGTACATGGCGGGCGGTAGCGTCGCGGACCTCATCTCGGACGCCTTCGGCGGCCCGCTCCCGGAGTCCGCGTGCGCGGTCGTCTGCCGCGATCTCCTCTACGCGCTCGACTACCTCCACGGCGAGGGGAAGATTCACAGGGACGTCAAGTGCGCGAACGTGCTGCTCACCGGCGCGGGCGAGATCCGGCTCGCGGACTTTGGCGTCGCGGGGACCCTGACGCAGACGCTGGGCGGGAACAAGCGGCGGACGTTCACGGGCACGCCATTCTGGATGGCGCCCGAGGTCATCCAGGCGCACGAATCAGACGGGTACAATTCCAAATGCGACATCTGGTCGCTGGGCATCACCGCGATGGAGGCTGCGAACGGCACCCCGCCCTACAGCGACTTGCACCCCATGCGGGTCCTCTTCTTCATACCCAAGAACCCGCCACCGCGGCTGGAGGGTGCGTCGTTCTCAGCTGAGTTTAAAGAGTTTTGCGCGTCGTGCCTGCAGAAGGACCCGGACCGACGGCCTCGAGCCGCGCAGCTCGTTAACCACAGGTTCATAGCCGACGCGCCCGAGCGATGCGACGAGCTCGTGGACAGAGTCACGCGACGCATGCGTGGGGAGACACGCGTCGCATCGACGAGCGAAATGAATGACAGCCCTTCAAACGCGACCGCGGAGGATACGAGGGCGAGTACTGTTCAAAATCACAAAGCCTCCGCCCCGAGTTGGGACTTCGGCGACGGCACGCTGAAACGGTTCAATAAACCCGGTGCGGGCCCCCCGAAGATGACCGATGAAGATAAGCGACGCGATGCGGTGGACGATGACAGCGACGAGGAGGATGCGGACTACGACTCCACGGTCAAGACGCGATTGGACGGCGAAGAGACGAAGAAGGTTGTCGGCGAAGAGAGGAAGTTCGTCGCGGTGGAACCTCCGCGGCGAGAGGAACCCCCGCCGCGCGTGACGCCGGACTCGAACATCGCGGCGGTGGCAAAGTGCACGCCGGCGATCGCGTCCGTGCTCTCCCCCGCGGCGTCGCTCGCGGCGAGCGGGCGCGGCGGGTCGGTCGGCGCGGCGGCGGCGGCGGCGGCGGTGACTGCGGCGCTGGCGAAATTGGAGCTGGAGGCTTCCGGCTCAACCGCGGCTATGCTCGTGGGCATTCTCGAACGGCTCTCCGGTCCCGTCGCGGATACGGATCCGGACTTGAGGACCGCGGCGGCGCGAGCGAGGCTCCTGTTCGGCGGGAGCGAGACTGGCGCGGGCGGTCACGCGTCGACGGAGCCGGCGGTGAGGGAGCCGGAGGTTGTGCCTCAGAACGCGCTGGCCGACTTTCTCCTCGCCAGGTGGCAGCGGGACCTGAAGCCCGCGTCATCGTACGTCGTCCCGCGGTGACGCCGTTCATAGTCTACTCGCGCGAGAGCGGCGAGTGAATTCGTAGTGAAAGTAATCGTTTTATTAGACCCTAGCATCATCGCAGATCCGCGGATTTCGCAGATGGAATGGCGTGCGTCTTGAGAATCGCCTTTGTCGCCGCGTTGGCCGCCTTTGTGTCCATGACGACTGATATGTCGTGGTCCAACTCGAACCTCATGAACTCAACCTTGCTGGACTCCACCGCCTGCGCCAGCTGCGCCAAGTTGGCGATCTTCACGCCGTCGAAGCTCTTGACGATCGTGTTGTGAAGATCTTCGTATCCCCGGTTCACCTCCGCGGCGAGCACCTGCGCGCAGATGACGACTTGTTGCCCGTCCTCCTCGACCCGCCCGTGGCAGAACTTCTCCAGCAGCTTCACCGGCGCGTCGAAGTCGTAGTCCTTGCCGTACTCATTCTTCAGGAACGGCACGCACACGGTGGTGAACACCAGCCCTCCCGCGATGAAGTAGGAGGGCGGCGTGCCCTCTATGTGCCACGGTACCAGTCGCTTCATCGCGTTGAAGGTTATGGACGTTTCGTTCATCTTACCGTCGCGGAGGTACTTGACACGCGCGCTCTCCCCGACGTACTTCTCGCTGACGAGGTAGTTGAACGTTATGGGTTCACCCGCGCGGAAGGGCACCGTTCCGTCGGACGCGATCTCCGTGCCGTCGATGCTGACCAGCACGTCGTTTTTCCGCAGCGCGATTTTGTCCTTCATCAGCGGCTCCACCGCGCTGATCAACACACCTTTTTG
>Ga0115551_1002605_pt1 | contig 10914 bp, 9 predicted proteins | sample COGITO_mtgs_1103_FD_87179 | JGI IMG/M metagenome (GOLD analysis project Ga0115551, IMG submission 87179) | Pelagic marine microbial communities from North Sea - COGITO_mtgs_110321 | ecosystem: Environmental > Aquatic > Marine > Epipelagic | place: Germany:Helgoland, sampling site Kabeltonne... | reverse complement strand
TGGTTTATCGACGGGCGCGGGCTCTGTGTTCATTTCAGACGGCTGATCGTTTGCTTTACTCATAGAGGTCTCCTTCGGCAAGTCCCACCGCAAATATTAACGGACATTGTGCGCGGACGCCGCGGTGACTTGGATGGTGTGCACCGTCCCCGTGCCTTGCCGCAAAGTGGCCATGCGCTTGGCTGCGTTGGTACGGTCCAGAACCTCGCCAGCCAACTGCCCGCAGGCCGCATCAATGTCATCCCCGCGCGTCTTGCGCACCGTGGTCACGATGCCAGCCTGCGACAACAGGTCGGCAAATGCCTGCACGGTCGCTTTGTCTGAGCACGTTAAACCCGAGTCGGGAAACGGATTGAACGGGATCAAATTGAACTTGCAATGCAAGCCCTGTCCGCCATTGAACGATGTGACCAAGGCGATGAGCTCCCGCGCATGGCTAGGCTGGTCATTCACACCCTTGAGCATGCAGTACTCAAAGGTCAAAAAATCACGTGGCGCATGCGGCAAGTAACGCGCGCATGCCGCCAATAGCTCTGCCAGAGGGTATTTCCGGTTGAGCGGGACCAAGTCACTGCGCAGCGTGTCGTTAGGCGCATGCAAAGACACCGCCAGCGCAACCGGGCAATCCAGCCCCAAACGATCAATCATAGGCACCACGCCCGATGTACTGACGGTGACGCGTCGGCGCGACAAGCCGTAGGCGTTGTCATGCAACATGGTTCTTAGGGCCGGTACCAACGCGTTGTAATTTTGCAGAGGCTCGCCCATGCCCATCATCACCACATTGGTCACCACACGGTCGGTGGTGTTGCGCTCAGCCCGGAGCGTGTGCTCGACAAACCAAAGCTGACCGATGATTTCAGCGGTGGTCAAGTTGCGGCTAAAGCCCTGATGCCCCGTGGAACAAAAGCGGCAGCCAACCGCGCAACCCGCTTGCGACGAAATGCACAGCGTGCCGCGATCAGACTCGGGAATGTACACGGCCTCGACCGCATCGCCAGACCCAACATCAAACAGCCACTTGATCGTGCCGTCTGACGCATTTTGTCGGCTTAAAACGGGGAGCGACGCGATATGAGCCACGTCGGGAAGTTTTTGACGCAGGCTCTTGGCCAGGTCAGACATGGCGTCGAAATCACGCACACCACGTTGGTGTATCCAGCGGTAGAGTTGGGTTGCTCGAAAGCGTTTTTCACCCAACTCTTCGCAAAAGGCGGCTAAGCCCTCGAGATCAAAATCGAGTAGGTTAGCCGTCATGTTGCATTAACGCGCGTAGACATTCATGCCTGCGAAGAAAAAGGCAATTTCAACCGCAGCCGTTTCAGCAGCGTCTGAGCCGTGAACCGCATTCGCATCGATGCTGTCGGCAAAATCCGCACGGATAGTGCCTGCATCGGCCTTCTTAGGATCTGTCGCGCCCATCAGGTCACGGTTTTTAGCAATGGCGCCTTCGCCCTCTAAGGCTTGGATCATGACGGGACCGGAGATCATGAAATCAACCAAGTCCTTGAAAAAAGGACGCTCTTTGTGGACGCCGTAAAAAGCCTCTGCTTCTGGACGTGACAGGTGCGCCATTTTTGCAGCGACGATTTTCAGACCGGCTGCTTCAAAGCGGGCGTAGATTTGACCGATCACGTTTTTCGCGACGGCGTCTGGCTTGATAATGGAAAGGGTGCGCTCGATTGCCATGGGTATTTACCTTGAATTAAAATTTACACGTGCGTCGCCGGCAACGCTGCCAGCTTAGCCTCCTATTCTAACCTGCTAAGCCCCCTGTTTATCAAACGTGCGTGCGCGCTGACGGCTGGCAGCCCCCACCGCACGGCCTGGCTCAACGCGGCTTCTTACGACCCTTGCCACCGGTGCTGGTGCGGTCTCGCTGGCGCTGTAAGGCGTCGCCACCGATGTAGCCAAAAGACGTCTTCAAGGGATCGGGCTCCCCTGTGGGGCCCACACGTGTTGGTCGCCGCGTAGTCCGTTTCGCGCGCTTCTCCGCATCGGCCTCCGCACGCATGTCCCACCCCTGAGGGGTGCTGGGACGACGCCCACCGGACTTGGCGTACGTCGTCTTCACAGAGCGACCCAAGCCCGCTGTACGGCCTGACTTGCCCGCCTGCGGGTTGGCCGAACGGCCAGAGGGTTTAGCCACGGGCAAGGCCTCATTGGCCTCTTGAGCTAATAGCTCGATATCGCCCCAATCCAGCTCCACCCAAGCGCCTCGGCGTAAACCACGCGGCAACTCCACGCTACCGTAACGAATGCGTATCAAACGACTAACGGCATGGCCCACCGCCTCGATCATGCGACGCACCTCGCGGTTACGTCCCTCACCAATGGTCACGCGATACCAATGGTTAGAACCCTCGCCCCCGCCATCCACTACGGACGAAAACTGCGCCGTACCGTCCTCTAAGCTGACCCCATCAAGCAACTTTTGCTTCTCAACATTGCTCAACGCGCCCAACACACGCACGGCATACTCACGCTGCAAGCCAAAACGCGGGTGCATGAGCTGATTTGCCAAGGTCCCGGAGCTGGTGAACAGCAACAGACCTTCGGTGTTTAAGTCCAAGCGACCAACCGACTGCCATTTGCCATGCTGCAGCTTGGGTAAACGCCGAAACACGGTGGGACGGTTTTGCGGGTCATCATGGGTCACCACCTCCCCAATTGGCTTGTGATAAGCCAACACGCGTGGTGGCGGTGGGTCGATGCGCACGCGAATTTGACGCCCGTTCACCTTGATCGTATCGCCGAACTTGATGCGTTGGCCAACGTGCGCAGGCTCGCCGTTGACGGAGATCCGCCCCTCAACAATCAAGGCCTCCATCTCCAAGCGTGACCCCATACCCGCTTGCGCCAACACCTTGTGCAACTTTGGACTGTTGGACTCCGCGGCCAAGACACGCTTCGCGCTACCGCCCTGCTCTGGCGCGGATGCATCCACAGCGGTCTCGCTGTCAAAAGCGCCACTGATCACATCCTCAAAGCTGACGTGGTTGTGAGCAGCCGCATTGGGCTCACTGGCAGTCGGTGGGCTGTCTTCTGTCGATGGGGCGTTAGCCATGTCGTCCTGCTCAGGATCGTTCATCAGATTCGTCTTCGGTTGGTGGGGACACAAGCGTGTCCGGTGCGGTGTCAGTCACAACATCGCTAAGAGGTGCGCCATCGTCGGCCGCATCTGTATCTGGTTTCGTTTCTGACGGCGCTCCCTCAGGCACGTCGTCATGAGGGTGTAGGTCCAACTCAAGCTCGTCGGCTCCCACCAAGCCCGCGACCATCAGGGCGTCTGCCCCCGCGTCCTGTAAGTCGGGTAACTGATCGAGCGAGGCCAAACCGAGGTCATCTAAGAACTGGCGCGTCGTGGCTAACAAGGCCGGACGACCAACCGTCTCACGATGCCCAATCACCTCCACCCAACCCCGATCCTCTAGTTGCCTAATGATGAGTGAGTTCACCGTGACGCCACGGATATCCTCTATGTCGCCACGCGTTACCGGCTGTCGATAGGCGATGATCGCCAGCGTCTCCATGGCAGCACGCGTATAACGCGGCGGCTTCTCGGGATGCAGTCGGTCAAGGTACTCGCGCAACTCGGGTCGGCTCTGAAAGCGCCAACCCGTCGCCACAGGAACGAGCTCCACCCCGCGATGGGTCCACTCGAGCTGCAGCTCTTGTAGCAATCGCTTAATGGTGTCTGGTGATAGCGCGCCGTCGAACAAAGCAACCAACTCGCGAACGGTCACAGCTTGACCGGCACAAATTAAGGCCGTTTCGAGAACACGTTTGGCATCCGTCGTTTGCATGCAAAAAGGTCCGATGAAGTTAACACCACGCGATACGCGGGTCGGGGACCGTTAACCCGTGTGGCGGGTCAACTTGAATAAGAGGTGTCTAGCCTTGGAAAGGCCACAGCACATGCTCACCATTGTAATGTAGGCCAGCCGCTGTCAACGCCGTATTGAAATCTGTGGGTAGATCACTGACCCACGATAGCAGGGCCTCTGTGACTGGGTGGTGAAAGGACAGCTGGTGTGCATGCAGCGACTGGCGCGTCATGCCCAGCGCGGCCTTGCCGCCGTATAAGACGTCGCCCACCAAGGGGTGATTAGCGGCGGCCATGTGTACCCTAATCTGGTGGGTTCTTCCCGTATGTAATTTGCAACGCACCAGGCTGTGAGCCGCTTGCGTATCCAACACATAGACATCGGTTCGCGCGGGCTTGCCGTGGGTCACCCCCCGTTCCAAGGCCGCCATACGGAGTCGATTTTTCACATCGCGCCCAATCGCCTGCGTCAAACTGACACCCAGCGAGGCATCCGAGGACCGCAACCAGCGCCCATGGCAAATAGCGAGATAAACGCGGTGAACGTCCCTAGCGGCCAAACGCAGGGTGAGCTGATCAAAGGCTTGCCGGCTGCGGGCCACGACCATGAGTCCACTCGTGTCCTTATCTAATCGATGAACAATTCCAGCCCTGGGCAGATGCACCGCATCGGGGTACCGGTGCAATAAGCCATTCAACAAGGTACCTGTCCAGTTGCCTGCCCCGGGGTGGACCACCAAGCCCGCCGGTTTGTCGATGACGGCGAGATGCGCATCCTCAAAGACCACGGACAAGGGAACCGGCTCGGGTTTAAATGCCATCGCTTGTTGCGTCGGCCTGACTTCTACCGTAACGGTGTCGCCTGCCCGTACTTTGTGGGCCGGCTTGCGCACGGCTACCGCGTTGATGGTGACCGCCCCTTGGACGACCAACTGCGACAAATAAGAACGGGAAAAGCCGGGCACCTCAGCAACCAAAAATCGATCGATACGCTCCTGATGTGCATCGACGCCGACCAGCAACTGCAAACACTCCGTTTGGTCTGTCTCCACACCGCCATCAACCTCTTCCGCCGCGGTGGGTATATCTTCAGACAAGTTTTTCATGGTTCCGTAAGCCTAGCTATAATTTTCGAAGTAAACGACGGCGCTTATTGTCCTGACCTAGGGCACGCCCAACCGTTTTCTGAACCCATTGGAACCCAAGTCACATGACTAGATTATCAACAGCGGCGTGGCTACTGGGCGTCGCCAGTATTTTGGGCGGTTGCGCTGTCCCAAAACCCAAGGATCCGACCGCCGACTGGAGTCCAAACCGCATCTATCAAGAAGCGAAGGACGAGCAAGACGCAGGCGCTTTCGACAAGGCAGCCGCCTTGTACGAAAAGCTAGAGGGTCGTGCGGCGGGCACCCCCTTGGCTCAACAGGCACAGCTTGACAAAGCTTACATGCATTATCGTGGCGCATCGCCCGCTGAGGCGCTTGCCGCCATTAAGCGATTTAAGCGCTTGCACCCAGCCAGTCCGGCGATGGACTACGCCTTGTACCTAGAGGGTCTGGTCAACTTCAATGACGACTTGGGTCTGTTTGGCGCCTTAGCGAACGTAGATCTGAGTGAGCGAGACCAAAAGGCGGCTAAGGATTCGTATGCCGCGTTTAACGAGCTCATTGAGCGCTTTCCGGATTCGCGCTACAGCGACGATGCGGCGTTACGCATAGCGTTTATTGTGAACTCGTTGGCGCAGTCGGAGGTGAACGTCGCGCGTTACTACGCATCACGCACGATGCACTTGGCCGCCGTCAACCGCGCCCAATATGCGATAAACAACTTCAAGGACGCGCCCGCATTAGAAGGTGCGTTGCAGGTGCTTATTTCTTCCTACGATGCCCTAGGCATGACACAGCTGCGCGACGATGCCAAGCGTGTTTTGAGCGCGACCTACAGCAACGCTGCGCGTGCCTCGTCGCCTGAGAAGCTTAAAACCACGGGAGAGGTCCCGCCCCCCGCTGCGAACGAGAGCGGTGACGGTGCTAGCCCGTGGTGGAAGTTTTGGTGATCACACCATGTAGGTAAGCCAACATGTCCGCCTCGGTCTCGAGGCGTTGCATGTTGGGCAAGGCCTGCATCAGCCGCCGACCATAGCCCATGGTGACCAAGCGCTGGTCACCGATAACCAACACGCCGCGGTCTCGCTCAGAGCGGATCAAGCGACCTGCGCCCTGCTTCAGTGCAATGGCGGTGTCGGGTAACACCTGCTCGGTAAACGGCGATAACCCGCGCTCAGTGATGCGCCGCGCTCTGGCTTGCGTGAGTGGGTCATCGGGTACAGGGAACGGCAGCTTATCCAGCACCACGAGTTGCAACGCGTCGCCCGGCAAATCGACCCCCTCCCAAAAGGAGACTGACGCCACCAGTACCGCCCCGTTGGCGGTGACCTCGCCCTCGCTGCGCTGCTGTCGTTGAGACACAGCATCCCCGTAGGAGCGAAAACGCGATAACAAGGCGTGTTTGCTACTTTCGCCCTGAACCAACACCTCTATGTTTTGACCGCTAAGCGCGTCCCTTAGGGTCTCCGCAATGATGCCGAGTGCGCGCAGGCTGGTGGTCAGCACCATCGTTCGGCCTTGCAACGGAACCACCCACTGACTGACGCGCCGGGCCAAGACCAGCGCATGGCCGGGATCCGTCGGCTTGGGTAAGTCGCGCGGCACCCACAGCGCCGCTTGGGTAGAGAAGTCAAAGGGGCTACTGACCACGGCGCGGGTAGCGGCGTCCAGCCCCAGGGGTTTGGCAAACCAATCTAACTGCGCATCGTCACCCAGGGTCGCTGACGTAAAAATCCAGGCCTTGGGGCCTGAGCCTTTGTGCTCACCATCGGTGTCCGTTTCTGTTTCTGTTTCTGTTTCCGTGCCTGTTTTCGAAATCGACGCGCTATCCACGCCAGCCGATGACGCACCCCGCGCAGCCATTTGGGCTGCGCGCTGAAAAGCAGCCGCGCTGTCCAGTGGACTATCCACCCATCGCCACTGGCTACCTGCCTCTAACCAGCGCACATGGTCGTCGGCAACGTCTTGTCGCAAATCGCGCAATCGTGCCACGCTGGTTTCGCATCGTGCGACCAAGCGCTCGAAGTCGGGCGCTAACTCGCTCACGCTATCCAGCGCAACGCGCACACGCTCGAAGGACACATCTAATGCGCCAACAGACTCCGCCCACAACGTGGGGTCGGCACCCGCCGGTACGCCATCAACCCAAGGGAATCGCGTGCTGGTTTTTTGTCTTGTTACCGGCAAACTTAAACGCACATCGCGAATACAACGCTCAAAGTGGCCAGTGATCTCCGTCCAATCGCACAGACCCCGCGCATGCTGTAGCCCGGCGGCGAGTACATCACGGTTGAAGTCCAATAACTGAAAAGACGACAGTTGGGTGCCCAAGAAAAGAACGCCAATTTCATTGAGCTGGTGCGCCTCGTCAAAAATAGCAACCCCCACCGATGGCAGTAACTCTGCCATACCGGACTCGCGAATGGCTTGGTCCGCAAAAAATAAGTGGTGGTTCACCACCACCAAGTCAGCCGCTAGCGCCTCTCGCCTAGCGGTCTGTAAATGACAGGTCTTAAAGTCGGGGCATTGACCGCCAAGGCAGTTGTCACGGTTCGACGTCACCAGCGGGATCACGGCCGATCGCTCGTCCAAACCGGGCATCTCAGACAAATCACCGCTGACCGTCGTAACAGCCCAGCGTTGCACCTGCGCGAGGGCTCGGGTTAAAAATCGATCACCAATCGCTCCGCTCTCTAGGTGCGTTTTCAATCGGTGTGTACACAGATAGTTGTTACGCCCTTTTAGCAGTGCGGTGCGCACGGGGATTCCCAGCCGGTTAATCAAGCCCGGGAGGTCTCTAAAAAACAGTTGGTCTTGCAGCGCTTTGGTCGCGGTCGACACCATCACACGTTCTCCGCTCAACAAAGCGGGAACCAAATAGGCAAAGGTCTTCCCCGTGCCGGTGCCCGCCTCAACGACCAGCGCACCAGAGCGGGCAATGGTGTCGGCCACCAGCTGCACCATGCGCTGCTGCCCTGCCCGTGGGCGGTAGTTCACATCCGCCAACCCCATCTCACCCGTGGCAGAAAACGCGTTGACCGCACGCTGCACCCACGGCATATCCGCCACCCAGTCTGCTGCTGCCATCAGGTCAGCCCGGTATCAACATCACGACGGGCTTCCTCTAAAAATGCCTGTGACTGCATCTCGGCCAAACGTGAGACCGTTCGGACAAACTCGTGCGCCATGGGACCCGTTACATACAGCCGCTCAGGCTCAACCGCAGCAGACATGACGAGCTTGACGCGGCGATCGTAAAGCACGTCAACCAGCCACGTAAACCGTCTGGCCTCACTGGACTGACGCACGTCCATCTCCGGCACATCACTCAGGAAAACAGTATGGAATTGGGTGGCGATTTCCAAGTAATCGTTTTGCGAACGGGGACCACCGCACAGCACCCGGAAGTCAAACCAAATCACGCCACCCGCTTTACGTCTAGCGGTAATGTCTCTCGCCTCAATGTGCACGGTGGGAGCCTCGTCAGCGGCCTCCGCTAAGCGGGTGAAGGCGTCGGACATGGCGGTATCCGCTACGGCACCGTTGGGCTGATGGTAGAAGTCCATCAACGCCAGTGTTTGACTACGGTAGTCTGTGCCTGCATCGACGCTCAAGACTTCCAGCCGCTCGTTCAAAAGCGCAATCGCCGGTAAGATCCGATCGCGGTGCAGCCCATTGGGGTACAAGTCATCTGGCTTGAAGTTAGACGTGGTCACAAAGCCCACACCGTGGGTGAACAAAGCCACCAACAACCGGTGAAGAATCATCGCATCGGTGACGTCAGCGACATGGAACTCATCAAAGCAAATCAGCTTGAATCGTTTTGCCATGCGTTTACCGAGCTCGTCCAAGGGGTTTACCGTGCCTTGTAACTCGCGTAACTCTCTATGCACTTCCCGCATAAATTCGTGGAAATGTAAGCGCGTCTTTCGCTCGATAGGGACGGCTTGAAAAAAACAGTCCATGAGAAAACTCTTGCCTCGGCCGACCCCGCCAAACATATAAACGCCACGCGGAACCTGTGGACGAGAGAACAACTTCTTAACGATGTTCGCGCGCTTGCTTTTGTATTGGGTCCATTCGTCCGCACAGCGCTGCAACGCTTTGATTGCGAGCAATTGCGCTGGATCTGTCTGATAGCCCTTAGCCTGTAGCGCCGCCGCATAGGCTCGCTCTACTGACCCACCTTGAGACAATGCCAGCACCGCTGGGTCAGCCTGCTCCACCACAGGCGGGCGGCCAGTCGCGGCGATGGGTTGCGGAATAGACTCGGACGGGGTGATGGGCATAGGTCAGGCAGGAGGTGCACGTCGCAGGTGACGCGCCATAAAAAATAACCGCTGGGCCCTCAGGTTACCAGCGGTCACTTCTGCCGACTGTCACGCCGGCAGGGCGTTCCCTTAAAAATTCAGGGTGCGCTTATCTACGGCCAAAGCCGCTTCTTTGGTGGACTCAGACAAGGACGGGTGCGCATGGCAAATACGCGCTATATCCTCGCTACTGGCTTTAAATGCCATGGCCACACAGGCTTCTGCAATCAACTCGCTGGCCATGGGGCCAACCACGTGAACACCCAAAATTTCATCGGTTGTCGCGTCCGCCAGCATTTTCACCATACCGGTCGTGTCACCCAATGCGCGCGCACGGCCATTGGCCAAAAACGGGAAGGTACCGGCTTTAAACGCAATGCCTTGTTCTTTCAGTTGTTGCTCGTTCTTACCCACCCATGCAATCTCAGGACTGGTGTAAATCACCCAAGGAACCAAGTCGAGATCGACATGACCGTGCTGACCCGCAATGCGCTCGGCGACGGCAACGCCCTCTTCCTCAGCCTTGTGCGCCAACATCGGGCCGCGCACCACGTCGCCCACAGCCCACACGCCGGCGACATTGGTACGGCAATTCGCATCCACCTCAATCGCACCGCGCTCATCAAGCTTGAGGTCTACGGCTTCTGCGTTAAGCCCCGCCGTGTTGGGGACGCGGCCAATCGAGACGATCAGCTTGTCAACGGTCAGTGTTTGCGCACCACCTTTTGCATCGGTGTAGGCAATCGACACGGCCTTCTTGGTGTTTTTGATCTCACCCACCTTAACGCCCAGCTCAATCTTTAGGCCCTGCTTGACAAAGGCCTTATGCGCCTCTTTCGCAATTTGTTGGTCTACCGCACCCAAGAAGGTGGGCAAGCCTTCGAGCACAGTCACCTCGGCACCCAAACGGCGCCAGACCGATCCCATTTCCAGGCCAATCACACCAGACCCAATCACGCCCAAACGCTTGGGTGTTGCACCCACGCGCAAGGCGCCGTCGTTAGACAGGACGTTCACCTCATCAAACTCGATACCCGGCAAGGGGCGCGCCGATGAACCGGTGGCCACAATGACGTGCCGTGTTTGCAGGGTCTCGTTTGACTTACCGGTTACCGACAACTCAAAGAGATCATCGGTGCGTGACAAAAACGAGCCACGACCATGGAAGAAGCTGACCTTGTTTTTCTTAAACAAATACAGGATGCCGTCGTTGTTTTGTTTGACCACCGCATCCTTGCGCGCAATCATTTGCGCCACATCCATGCTCAGCCCTTTGATGCCGATGCCATGGTCAGCAAAGTGATGGCCCGCCTGCTCGAAGTGCTCAGATGACTGCAACAAGGCCTTGGATGGGATACAACCGACGTTGGTACATGTACCGCCAGGCGCAGGGCCTCCGGCTGCGTTTTCCCACTCGTCGATACAGGCCACTTTAAAGCCCAACTGTGCGGCTCGGATCGCCGCAACGTACCCGCCTGGGCCCGCACCAATAACGACGACATCAAAGTTCTGTGACATATTTTCCGCTCTCTAATTAAATACCGAACAACAAGCGTGAAGGATCCTCAAGTGCCTCCTTCATCGTCACCAAACCAAGTACCGCCTCACGGCCGTCAATGATTCGGTGGTCGTAGCTCATTGCAAGATAGTTAATGGGGCGCACAACCACTTG
>Ga0115551_1002601_pt1 | contig 10923 bp, 10 predicted proteins | sample COGITO_mtgs_1103_FD_87179 | JGI IMG/M metagenome (GOLD analysis project Ga0115551, IMG submission 87179) | Pelagic marine microbial communities from North Sea - COGITO_mtgs_110321 | ecosystem: Environmental > Aquatic > Marine > Epipelagic | place: Germany:Helgoland, sampling site Kabeltonne... | reverse complement strand
CGCAATAACGGCCGCCGTGGGCGCGACCGACGCTATGCGTGCCGGGTTGATCGAAACTCGTGTGGCCCTGATCTTTGCCGCCACCGGCATGCTGGCTGCACCGGTGGGTGTGGTTATCGGTGGCACGGTTTCGGATGCCGCAATCATTATCGGTTTTGCGCTGCTCATGTTGGCTGTCGTCATTCGTATGTTCCTGCGTGCACGCAGCCAGCCGGAAGAGTCCGGCGTTGTCCGTGCAGGTCTTTCGGCGGCGACCGGTCTAATTGGTGGCGGGGCGGTTTGCCGTTATAGCGACGATGGCGTGTTGCGCCTGAACGCGCCTTGCAGCGCGGCACTTGCCGCAATCGGCCTCATCGTAGGCTTCTTGTCGGGATTCTTTGGGGTGGGTGGTGGCTTTCTCATTGTGCCGGCGTTGTTACTGGTCACGCAGATGAGCATTCACCGCGCCGTGGCCACCTCACTGCTGGTGATCACACTTATCGGCATCTCAGGGGTAGGCGCGGCAATTTTCACTGGCCGGGAATTGCCTTGGGCAATTACAGGTTTATTCGTGCTCGGCGGTATCGTGGGCATGTTCATGGGGCGCCGACTGGCTGCGCGCCTTGCTGGACCGGTACTGCAACAGGTTTTCGCTATCGGCATTGTATTGATGGGTAGCGCGATGCTTGTCGCACACTGGCTAGGGGCGGGCATCGGATGAGTTTTGAAACAAGTGATCAATGATGAATAGCGAGGAAAATTAATTGCCGGAACTGGTTAATTGGGAAGCAAAATACCGAAACGATGAAACCGGTTGGGATCGTGGCGGCCCCAACCCTGCTTTAGCCACATGGCTAGCTGCAGATGCATTACCGCACGGCCGGGCTCTGGTGCCTGGTTGCGGGCGCGGGCACGAAGTGCTCGTGCTGGCCGAGGCAGGGTGGGCAGTAACTGCGATTGATTCGGCGCCCAGCGCGGTGCGTGCCTTAGATGAACGTTTGAACGCGCAAGCATTGGCGGCGAACGTTGAACAGGTGGACCTATTCGACTGGACGCCGGCAAATGGCAGCTTTGACTTGATTTACGAGCAGACTTGCCTGTGCGCGTTGCCGCCAAAGCAATGGCCAGCCTACGTCGAACGGCTTGCCCAATGGCTCCGTCCGGGCGGTACGTTGGCGGCACTGTTTATGCAGACCGGCAAATCCGGTGGCCCGCCATTTGATTGTCCGCTTGATGCGATGGCTAAGCTATTCAAAGCGCCTGTCTGGGAGTGGGATGACACTAACGAGCTGCACAGCCCGCACCCCGTCGGCCTGGAGGAGCGTGGGATTTTGTTGCGCCGTGGTACATGAACATTGCTGCGGCAAAGGATGCAGTCGAGTTATGACGTTTCAAACAACTATATGGGCGACGCTCGCTGTGGTTTTCGTGGCGATAATTGCAGCCATGTGGTTTAGTGCGCAAGGCGGATTAAAGGTAACAGAAGGCGTCGTCAACTGGCGCTATAACGTGACTGAGCTGCCGGTAGCCGAACTGGCTCGCCTGCTCGAAGCAGCGCCGGATCAGTTGTTGCTGTTCGATGTACGCACGCCCAAAGAGTTTGCGGTAAGTCATTTGCCTGGTGCGCAACGGCTCAATCCAGAAATGTCAGCGCAAAAGTTTTTGCAACAACACGCCGATAAAATTACTGGCCGACAGCTTGTTTTCTATTGCTCAGTCGGCGTCCGCAGCGCCAGCTTGGCAGACCGTGTCGCGGCGAAAATCGCTAGCAATGAAAACGTAAAAATCCGTAATTTACGTGGCGGTATATTCCGCTGGGCAGCGCAGGCCAGGCCGCTTGTAAATGCCCACAGTGCAACCAACCTGGTGCATCCTTACAACGCCGTATCGGCTAAATTGTTGCCCAAGCAGGTAAGCCAGTCTTATGTTCCTGCAGTGGGTGCAGCAGAAGAGTCCAGCACGGGCAACGAATCTTAGACGCAGCGATTAGCGTCATTGTCGCTATTGTGTCAGCGCAGGTAATGGCTTAGGCGGCGGCCAGTGCCAGTCGCGACCGTTGAGCATGACGTTCCAGTACAGCCACGGGAAGAAGTGGCACTTCATCCACCAGTTCAGGCGCCGCGGTACGCGTGGATCCAGCGGGAAGCTGGATACCACTTCGCCGCCGTAACGGAATTCCGCCTGCATCACCTTGCCGTGCTCAGTGGTTAGCGGGCAGGCGCCGTAGCCGTCATAGCGGGCATTGCTGCTGCCATAGCCTAGGGCCTGCATTAACCCCGCGACCACTACCGGAAATTGTCGGCGCACGGCAGCCATCGTCTTGGCATTGGGAGTGTTGGTGCAATCACCTAAACCCCAGACGTTGTTATATTGGGTATGCCGTAGGCTGTTTTTATCTACACTGATCCAGCCGCCGTCACCGGCCAGTGGACTGCTCTTGATAAAATCGGGCGCGGACTGCGGCGGCACCACGTGCAGCAGATCAAAGTGCCGGGTTACTGGGCCGTCTTCGGTTTGGAACGTAGCCTTCTGGGCCTTGCCGTCCACAGCTATCAGATCATGTTTAAAGTAGGGCGTAGCGCCGTACTCGGCCATGACTTTATCCAGCGCCTTCGCATAGGCGGGTACGCCGAACATGGCACCGCCCTGGTTATAGAAACCGACATTGGCTTGGATACCGCGCCGGCGAAAGCTGTCGGCGGATAAATACAAGGCTTTTTGTGGCGCACCGGCGCACTTGATGGGCATTGCGGGTTGTGTAAATAGGGCATCTCCGCCGCTGAAGGATTCCACCAGTTCGTGGGTGTACGGCGCGAGATCATAGCGGTAGTTAGATGTGACGCCGTTTTTGCCCAGGGTTTCGGTGAGGCCTTCAATTTTGTCCCAGTCCAGTTTTAGCCCGGCGGCGACCACTAGATTTTTGTAGCCGACACTATCGCCGTTTGCTAGCGTGACCTTATTGTCCTCAGGCTGAAAAAACGCAACAGCCTGCTTAATCCAGGTGGCCTTGTCTGGCATCAAGTCCGCTTCGCGGCGATGGGTAGCCTGGGCGCTCATATCGCCGCCGCCGACCAGGGTCCAGCCGGGTTGGTAGTAGTGGTCTTCGCTGGGTTCGATCACCGCCACGTCCAGATTTGGCTGGCGTCGTAGCAGGGTGGCGGCTACAGAAAGGCCCGCTGTACCGCCACCGATAATTAAAACCTCGTGGTCTGTGTTTTTGATTTGCGGTGCGTTCATACAGCGACTCCGAAGCATTGATAATATACCCTACAGAGTATATTGTGTGGGCAGATTGATCAAAGTTCATAATATTATGAATATTGGAGGCCCACCATGCTTTTTCGCCAGCTATTTGATAAAGAATCCAGCACTTATACATATTTGATCGCTTCCGGTCAGGGCCGGGAGGCGCTGATAATCGACCCGGTGAAAGGCCAGACTAACACCTACCTGGGTTTGATTAACCAGCTGGACCTGAAACTGGTGCGGGCCATCGACACTCACACGCACGCCGACCACGTGACCGCGCTGGGCGATTTACGCGACCATACCGGTTGCGTAACCATCATGGGCGAGTTCACCAAGGCTGAATGCGTTAGCCAGCACGTGAGCGAAGGTGAGAGCGTTAACGTGGACGGTGTGCGTCTGGACGCGCTGTACACGCCAGGCCACACCGATGAGTCCTTCAGCTTTGTGCTCGACGGCAGCGGTGAACGTCAACGTGCAGTATTCACCGGTGACGTGCTTTTAATTCGCGGCTCTGGACGCACTGACTTCCAGGGCGGCGACCCGTATAAATCGTACGACTCTATTGTGAACAAGTTATTCACCCTAGGCGACAATACGCTGGTTTACCCCGCGCACGACTACAAAGGTTTTACCGTATCCAGTATTGCCGAGGAGCGTAAACATAATCCGCGGCTGGCCGGAAAATCGGCCGAAGAGTACGCTGAAATAATGCGTAACCTCGATCTGCCCGATCCAGCCATGATGGATGTGGCGGTACCGGCGAATCTGGCTTGCGGAAGTGCCGCCTGAGTTAGCCCGAGTTCGCATGAGTGAGCGTACCGCGCTAACTTAAAATAGCATTTCTGCGAGCCCGCTAGAAAAAACAAAAGTCCCAAAAAATGCAGTCTACTATTATCCTCGTTGGTGCGGGTCATGCGCACCTGTACGTCGCCGCCCGCGCGCAAGGCCTGATTGAACTCGGCGCGCGCGTGGTACTTATCGACCCCGGTACATTTTGGTACTCCGGATTAGCCACCGGCATGCTGGGTGGCATGTACACGGCGGAGCAGGATCAGCTTGATCCCAAATCATTAATCGAAAGTAATGGCGGCGAATTTATTGCAGACCGTGTTACCGCGATTGAAGCCTCATCCCAGCGGTTAAGTTTGGCCAGCGGTGACAGGCTTAAATACGATTACCTGTCGCTGAATGTGGGTAGCCAGGTAAATGCCGCGGCCATCGACGGAATTCAGGACGATCCGAGTGTGTGGTCGGTGAAACCGGTGAGTAACCTGTGGCGATTGCGCGAACATCTGGAGACGCGTTTTCGGGCCGGTGAAGTACCGCGTGTCGCTGTTGTAGGCGGTGGCCCGACTGGCTCAGAAGTGGCCGCAAACCTGGTGGCACTAGGTACGCAACACCACACGCAACTGCCAGTAACCCTGGTCACGCATAGTGAGCGGCTGATCAAACAGGCGCCGGAGGGTGCTGCAACCAAGCTATTTCGTAACCTGACTGGACGCGGGGTGGATGTGCAATTAAATATAGGTATTTCCCGGCGCGAAAAGAACACATTGGTGGCCGAGGATGGCCGGCGGCTTGCCGCGGATATCGTCGTTTTGGCGATTGGCCTGGAAGCCAATCCCTTGGTTTCGCAGACCGGTTTGCCGGTGCATAAACAGGAGGGTTTGCGGGTTACGCCGACCCTGCAATCGGTCGCCGATCCACGGGTCTTCGCGGCCGGCGATTGCGCCAGCATGGACGGTCTTAATCTGCCCAAGCTTGGAGTATTTGGCGTGCGCCAGGCCGAGTATATATATCAGAATCTGGGTGCGTGCCTGCAAGGAAATACCTTGCAGGAGTATCGGCCGCAGAAGCACTATCTAGCGATTCTAAACCTGGGAGATAGCAGCGCAATTGCTACTTGTGGGCCCTTTTGGTGGCATGGTCGCAGCAGTATGTGGCTAAAAGACACTATCGATAAAAAATTCATGCAGGGATATCGGAATTAGCGCCTTCCGAGGTTTCGCGTCTTCACAGAAAGTTAATTCCAAACGTTAACTCGAACTGTTCCATGCGTAGTTCGATGTCTTGATCGTTGGGATCTACGCCAAAGTTGTTGCCGCCGGTGATTAAAGACGCAGCGCCGCCTTCAACATTACTCAAGGGATTTTTGCCGCGTATCGTGTTTCTTGGGACGTACAGCACTGCGAAATCGAAACCCAGGGTTTCGCTATAACGCCAACTCATACCGGCGGTAAAGTGATGCTCTGGCACCGCCGGTGCAAGAATGTTAAACAGCACTTCGTTCGGGCGGATGGGCTGGGTATTGTTGCTATACCCAAGGCGGAAGTCGAGCGCGCCGTGCACATATTCGTAGCCGAATTTATACACGGTAACGTCTTGCCAGCCGAAACCCGGGCCATCGTCGCCGCCTAGGCAGGCCGCCGTGCGTTCGGTGCCGAAACCCAGTCGCGGTCGGGCGCAGTCGTTCACAAATTCGTTCGGGTCGAGAGCATCGCCGACGGCTTTTACTTCGTTAAAATTAATACGCTGGTAATCAACCAGGAAACGGTGGTGCGTAGACGGAAGCAAGGCAATGCCGACGTTAAAATTGGAAGGAATATCGAAGTCGCCCTGGTCGGTGAACAAGCCTTTGTATTTATCAAACTCGGTCATGTTGATGCGGGTTTGATAGGAGCCGCCCACATTGAGCCACGAGGTAACATTGGCATTAAAGCCAATACGGCCGCCTACGCCATAAGACAGGTCGGCGCCGTTATCGGAGACACGATCAGGTGATTCAGAAAAACGTGCGAATGCAGATAAGCCTGTGGCCTTGAAGCGCTGCACCGCAAAAATTGGCGAGATGCCAAGGCTTAGCCACGAGATCCGATAGGCCAGGGTGGGCACGATGAAGGCCTGGATCAAGTCCACGGATGAATGATCATCTCCCTGGCCGCAAAGTGCGAATCCGCCTTGTGTGCCCACGTTGTCTCCGCCGCCAAATGCGCCCTCGCAGGTTTCGGAGAAACCCAGTAGCCCAGTCGAGTCGCCATTGGCGAATGTGGCAGTGGGTTCGTTATACGAGGTGCTGAGTCCGCCGTTGCCGTATAGTGTAATGCCCCATGTGGCTTGCTCGTTGATGCGCCAGCTTGCGGCGATGCCGGGAATCGGGAACAAGTTTCTGGTGCTACGTTCTCGGGCAATGGGGTCCACCTGGAAGAGTCCGGCGCCGGTAACCGGTGGAATATTGGGTTCGTTGGCACTGAAATCCCGGATCGGGGTAAACAGACTTAGATTCACGTCCAGTCGGTCACCCACATCTACCAACAAGGCCGGGTTAATGGCACCAACAAAAGCATCTGCCCCCAGTGCTGTGCCAGCTCCAGCCATGCCGCGTTGTTTGGCGCTATAACCGTGCGCAAAATAGCCGTTGGTTGCCAGGCACAGGTTGGGCGTTAGCAGCAACCCGATGAATATAACCGCATAGCGCGATAGCAATAGTGTATTTGTCATGACTCTCTTTTAATCAATATAGTTTGCTTATCACCAACTACTTTATTGTGCCTGAATCGGCAGCAGTTTGGTGTTTATATTGGCGCAGACAGATGGCAGGGGTTTATGCGTATAGCTGGCGATTGTTGCGATAGGCACTTTGATATACTCCCGGATGTATAAACCCTTGGGGAGTAGAAAAGTATGAGTTCAACTGTAGATATGGCCAGCGCGGTTGATGATCCAGAATGGCTGGCAAATCGTGCGGCATTAATTTCACGCCTGCGCCGGGTAGAGGGCCAGTTACGTGGTATTCAGGCGATGATCGAACGCGAAGAAGAATGCGAAAAAGTCGCCCAGCAAATGTCGGCGGCGCGCAAGGCGCTGGACCGCAGTTTTTACAACATGCTCTCCTGCGTTATCGAACGGGAATTATCCTGTTCGCATCTCAGCAGTGCCGACGCTAAGACCCGCCTTACCTATGCTACCGAGTTGTTAACGAAGTATGGCTAGGGTGAGTTGCTTGCTGCTCTAATTAGAGTTTTAAGCGATTATCTGTTGTCTTCATTTCGATTCACGATCAAGCAACGCCTGCTTGCGCTCAACGCCCCAGCGGTAGCCACCCAAGCTTCCGTCGGAGCGTATGACGCGATGGCAGGGAATAGCTAACGCCACTTGATTGCTGCCACAGGCCGACGCGACCGCCCGCACCGCTTTGGGTTTGCCTATAGCTTGTGCAACGCCGCTATAGCTGTGTTGCTCGCCTACAGGAATGTTTTGCAGAGCTTGCCATACCTGGTGTTGGAAGGCGGTGCCTTGCACATCAATTGGCAAATCCAAACTCGCGGTTGGCTGTTCAATAAAATCCAGTATGGCGTTTATCAAGCTGAGTAAGTTTTCTTGGTCCTCAACCAAACTTGCATTTTCAAAGCGTTGTTTCAGAGCAACATGCAAAGCATCCGGCGTATCGCCAAAATCGACCGCACAAACGCCTTTGTTGGATACGGCGACCGCTATCCAGCCGAGCGGGGAGGGCGTCAACGCAAAACGCAGAACCATATTCGCAGCACCGCCGCGATAATTTGTCGGGCTCATGCCCAGGGTTTCGTCGCTGTCGGCGTAGGCCACTCCGGCGGAGTTATAACCTGCATCGTAAATCGCGTCGGTAACGCGGCCGTCGGCCTGCAGTAGTTCTCGAAAACGCTGCTTGCGGCAGGCCACGGCGTATTGTTTTGGGCTGATGCCCACAATGCGTTTGAAGCTGCGTTGGAAATGCGCTGGGCTTAAATTCGCCTGCGCTGCCAACTCGGCGAGAGAAGAATTTTCAATATCGTCACGTATTGATTTACATGCGGCAACTACCGCATCTAGCTGCTGGCGTTGGGGCGAAGCACCTAATGGTTCACAGCGTTTACAAGCCCGCAAACCATCGGCTATGGCATCGGCAGTGCTGGAAAAGAAACGCACGTTCTCGCGTTTCGGGCGCTTCGACGGGCAGGTGGGCCGACAATAGATGCCGGTAGTTAGCACGCCGTATACAAACGCATCATCCGCGACTGGGTCACGGTTTAATACGGACTGCCACATTTTGTGTTCGCTTTGCACGTTAGGCTCCTTTTGCACTAAGCGATTATTTTAAGCGTTGTGGCTTACCTTGCTATTCATTTCTTGCGATCAAACTAGGCGCACTATTTATGCAAATGGTTCTCTATCCATGTCTTCAATTCATGTGGTTGGTTGGCTACTAGCTCGCGATAATCTTCGGCTGGCAGCATCCCTTTGAGGGTGGCCTGCGAAATCATGAAGTAGTGTTGCGCGCCGAGCAGGTTGTAAACAAAAGAAAGTGGATTAAGTTCGCGGAATTCGCCAGCCGCTTGGCCGGCTTCCACTATCGAAACCAGACGCTCGATTAAAGGCCGCAGGTGCCAGGTGCCGATGTGGCCGGTGCGTTTGGGATTATCGAGCAGGTCGCGCATTAACACCAAGGCGTCGCTGTGGTGGTATTGCAACCAGCTGTTAAGGCCATCTACAAAGCGTTGCAATTGCGCTTTGGGCTCGGATGATGCCGCGATGTCGTCCTCTAACTCACGCAAAATGCCGTCGGCAATGCGGCTCATCACCGCGGCATAGAGCTTTTCCTTGCTGAGGAAGTGGTGCAGCAAAGAGGCTTTGGATATGCCGACCTGTTCGGCGACCATACGGATGCTTGTGCCGTAAAAGCCCTTATGCGCGAACAGTTCGCTTGCTGCCTCTATAAGCGCCTTGCGCGTGTCTTTTTGCTGATCTATCATTACGCTCTCTACCAACCGGTCGGTAGTTTACTGCAGATTTCTGATAGAGGCCATCGTATGTCTGATGTAACAAGTACTTCCGCTAGTCGAGACGAACCAAGATTTACCCGGGAGATACCGCAGGCCATGACAGATCTGGCACTGCGCCTGCGTGAGCACGTACGAGCTAAAAGTCCGCCAATGGGCGAGCACTGCAGCGCTATTCCGGCGGAACATTACACCTCGCAGGAGCGTTGTGCGCAGGAAATGGCAACGGCATTTCGTAAATACCCTGTGATTGTTGGCCATCGTGATCAACTAGCAAAAAGCGGCGACGTTATACGGCACGACGCTCTGGGTTTGCCGTTATTAATTACGCGTGACAACCAAGGTGATTTACATTGCTTTCTAAACGCCTGTCGGCACCGCAGTATGCGTTTACAGGAAGCGCCCAAGGCCTGCGGCAAACGCAGCTTGGTATGCCCGTACCACGGGTGGACGTATGAACTAGACGGCCGCCTGAAGCACGTTCCACATGATTACGCGTTTCCCGATTTAGATAAACAATCCAATGGCCTGGTTGCATTGCCCTGTGCCGAACGCCATGGACTGATTTGGGTATTGCCGACACCTGGCGAGGATTTGGATCTAAACCAGAAACTGGATGCCTACTTGGGGTCGATCAATGAGGATTTTGAGTATTTGGACTTAGGCGATTCGGCGCTTTATGAGCAAACCGAGTCGCAGCACGCCGCCAATTGGAAGTTAATAATCGATGCCTTCTTGGAGGCCTACCATGTACGTGTGCTGCACCGTAATTCGATTTACCCATTCTTTGAAGACGCGATGGCGGCCAACGATGTGGTCTCGCCGCACATGCGTTCCGCGGTGGCCCGGAAGGGCCTTGCCGATATCAATACTGAAACCGATAGCTTGCCCACGGACGCACTTGCACTGCGCAATCTGGTGACCTACACCCACTTCATTTTCCCGAACACGATAATCATATTCAACCCGGATTACGCCAGCGTTTTAAGTTTTTTCCCAGACGGTCCAGAACGGCTAACCTGGACGCATCATATGTTGATACCGCAGGATCAGAACACGCCAGAGCGCCAGGTCCATTGGCAAAAAACCTTGGAATTGATCAAACATACAGTGTTCGAGCGCGAAGACTTATTCGCCGCAGAAGGCATGCAGATCGGTCTACGCAGTGGCGCCAATACGCATATGACGCTGGGCCGCTTGGAAACCATGATCCGCTATTTCCATGATCGTGTTCAGGATGCGATTGACGCATAGTGCATAGCGAGTGTGTCGTTCCATAAGTAACTTACTTTATTTGCGCCCAGATTTTTGTGCCTGTCTAGGCGCAATGAGGAGTAATAGTTTTAACTATTGCGACGACTCGCAACGACGAGAGGCGCAAAAATATGAAGCCAATATGTAAACTTATCTGTGGAACGCCACACTTATATTACCTGGCAGGTAATTGCGTAGCGCAGGCAATAATCGCAACTTAGTCTGCAATAGGCATAACGCTAGAGAGAAAGACATGGCACAAGTTCGCACACAAACGAGCGGCTTTGGCGATTTACTCAAACGCTGGCGCAGCACGCGTAATCTGAGCCAATTGGATTTGTCCTTCGACGCACAAGTCTCACAGCGCCACGTTAGTTTTCTGGAATCCGGCCGCGCCGCGCCTAGCCGCGAGATGGTGCAGCAGTTAAGTGAATCGCTGGATTTGCCGTTGCGCGAACGCAATCGTCTGTTGGTTGCCGCTGGCTTTGCGCCGGTATTTGAAACAAGGGCGCTCACCGATCCCGATATGGCGCCCGTGATGCGAGCGTTGCAGATTACGTTGAAACATCACGAACCCAACCCGGCGATTGTGGTGGACCGGAATTGGGAGATCGTGATGATGAACGAAGCTATGCCTCGCGCTTTT
>Ga0115551_1002593_pt1 | contig 10936 bp, 6 predicted proteins | sample COGITO_mtgs_1103_FD_87179 | JGI IMG/M metagenome (GOLD analysis project Ga0115551, IMG submission 87179) | Pelagic marine microbial communities from North Sea - COGITO_mtgs_110321 | ecosystem: Environmental > Aquatic > Marine > Epipelagic | place: Germany:Helgoland, sampling site Kabeltonne... | reverse complement strand
GGCTACGACGCGTACATGACGGGCGTGTGTTTCCTCACGATGGTACTCCAGTCCCGGGGGGTGGTGGCGTCGGAGGGTGGCGCGGTCCGCGTCTTCGCGGACCCCGCCACCATGGCGCGCTCACCCACGCGGGGTTTGGGTTTCAAAACGAATTTCAAAATTCTTCCCGATAGAAACGGTATAGGTAAGCTCGGCGCCTGCGTGTTCTCCGCCGCGGACGGCGTCGTGCCCTTACAGCGCAGCGACATGTCGCACATGTCACTCCGGGCCGGGTACACGGACGTCATCCCGGACAGGGGGCACGTGTACTTCCTCGTGGGCGCGACGGCGGGGACGACGACGAACGCCATCGCTCAACTCTTCGCCGCCGCGGGTCTCGGATCGCCGTTGCACATCGTGTTCGTCGGGCGAGGGACGGTGCGGGTCATCATGCACGGCACGCAGTACGCGGGCATGAGCCGTGCCGTGGGTAACACGCACTACGCGATGACGTCAACACGGTTCGGGTCCGACCACAGGCGCGACCCGGGAGCCACCGTGATGCGCGACGCGCTGAGGACGGTTGGCATGGGCATCGAGGTGTTGTCCTACGGCGAATGGACTCGCGCCAAGGCTGACGAGCGTGAGGCGGAGATGGCCAACGCGGCGGCGGCGGCGGCGGACCTCGCGGCTAAGCTCGCGAGGAGCACCAGGACGACGGCGCAGATATCGGCGGAGGTTCACGCGAACGTCGCGAGAGCCGCGCAACGGAAACAGGCGCACGGACCCGGGACCAACTTTTTCGGCTTCGGTTCAATGCTCGGGCCCCTCGGGAAGAAGCGGACGAGGGAGACGGCGCGAGTGGGAGGGGCGGGGATGTTCCCTCCGCCTAAAAAGTCACGAGCGACGGGCGGGAGCGGCTGCGTCGTCATGTGAGAGTCGTGTACGAGTAAGTGTTGTACGAGCGGTCGCGTCGAAGTGTAAGAGATGAGAGTCATTTCATCATTGAAAATTGTTTCACGGGCGAAGACCGCTTTCGGCGCCTCCCGCGGTTGTGACTAGACTGATAACTCAGCGGCTCCTCACTCGCAGAAGATGCGACCGGGCCCGCGCAGCAACCCGCGCTTCAGGGCGTCGAAGTGCTGCTTCGCCCAGTTCGCCTTCCCCCCGTCGCTGGCGCAGTCCTCCTTGAACTTCTTCGCCACCGGGTCGCTCACGTCGTTGAGCTCATCCCCCGTGCCCATCGCGAGGATCTGCACCTTGCAGCATCGTTCGAGGTAGTACATGTCGTCGAACGCCTCCGCGACGGTCGGGCCGCAGACGACGACGCCGTGGTTCGCGTGGAACAGCACGCTCTTACCTTCCATGACGTCCACCAGCCGTTCGCCCTCTGTGTCGTCCAGTACCAAGCCGTTGAAGGTCGGATCGTAGGCGATCTCGTCGAAGAATCGCAGCGAGTTTTGGTGGCACATGCGCACGCGGAACCCTTTGGTGCAGCACAGCGCGGATGCGTAGGGTTGGTGCGTGTGCAGGACGCACACCACGCCGGTCTTGTGGATGGCTTTGTGGATGAAGAACGCGGTGGCGTCGATCGTTCCGTCGCCCTCGAGCACGCGTCCAGTCTCGTCGAGTAAAAGTAAATTGCTCGCGGTGACCTCGGTCCACAGGAGTCCGTACGGGATGCATAGGAACCTGTCGGTGGTTCCAGGGACCATGACGGTGAGGTGGTTGCATATCCCCTCGTTCATGTCCATCTGGTCGCAGAGGTGGTAGCACGCGGCGAGGTCGACACGCGCCGCCCACACGGACTGGTCGTATCCATCCGGGCACATGGATGGCACGTCCCGCCTGACCGGGCCGAGGGAGGCGCGCGCCGTGGCACCGTCGCTCGCGGCGCCGTCGCCGATGACGGGGTACGCGCCGGCGCCGTCGCCCGCCATCGTTACGAGCGTCGCGTGAGGGTTGCGGCGGCTGTCGATGTGAGCCGGAGATGGATCCGTCTCGAGATGCGTCCACGGCGCCGCGTCCTTTGGCCACCAAGAAGGCACCGACATTGGATTTCCGCGGTCCACAGAGCTCCAAATTCGCGCGAACAAGCCATGAGGTCAAAGAGCTCGTATTGAGACGCCAGTGCCTGCCGCGCGAGACTTGGACGAGTGCGCGACGTTCGCTCGGCTCCTCACGAAGGTCACCATGTCGCTGCCAAAGTCATCGTCCGAGGTTTGGCACATCCTCGAGGTACGCTTCACCCCATCCTGCCGATATGCACAAAACATTTATTGGCGGCGAGTCGAGAATGAAACGCCCCACACGCCGCCCCTCCATCCTGACCGGTCCATCTGACCCGCCCCACCGTCCTCCTCCATTCGACAGGAACCAGAGACGGAACGTGATGAGGAGCTCCAGACGATCGAGGACCTGGTGGACGCTCTCAAAACCGGCGCGGTGCCCGACAGGCGCGACGCGTTGCTCGACCTCGCGGGAAAGATGGCCGCCGACGCGCGCATCGCGTGCTTCGCCGAAACTCACGGCGCGCGCGCGCTGCTCCTCCGCGGGCTGGACGCCGCGGTGCGACGGGGCGACGAGGCGCTCATGGACGCGGTCTCCGCGGCGCTCGCCGAGCACTCGCGCGCGCACGACAAGGACCACAAGCAGGTGGAGCTCAAGGCGGTCGCCGGGTCGCAAGTGGGCGCCGCGGCGCAGAGACCCGCGGGTGTCGAGGAGGTGCGACTACCGATGCTCGGTACGACGCTGCGGGTGCACGAGAGCGCGTGGGGGGACGCGGGGTTGGCGTGGAGGATATGGGGCGCGGCGAGGATCACCGCACACGCCATCGACCACGCCAACGTCTCCCACATGGAAGTGGGACGGAAGCGACGGTCGTTGGACGGCGGCGAACAGATGGGAACGGAAAGGGCTCGACGAAAGTCGGAGAACTTTGGCGAGACGTCCATCGCGACGTCCGAGCTCGCGTTCGGGGAAGAGGACGCGTGCGGGAGTTGCGACGGCGCGTCGTCACACGGCGACGACACCCACGTGAGTCATGCGAGTCCACATGAGCAGCACGCGCGTGCGTCCACCTCGTTCATCGTCCGCGGAAAGAGGGTGCTCGAGCTCGGCGCTGGATGCGGCTTGTGCGCGTTCGCGTGCGCCGCCGCCGGCGCGAAGGACGTCGTCGTCACCGAGGGTGCACCCGGCGCGCTCGCCGCGCTGCGACGCACGGCGGAGGACAACGAGTTCCCGGAGGGCACGCGCGTGCGGGTCAAGTTTCTGGACTGGCGCGACGACCAGGCGGCGGAGGACGAAGAATCCGGGATGCACGTCGACGCGGCGGGTGAAGCCCGGGAGAAGGCGGGTTCGGGCGACGTTTCAGATTCCGTCGACGGTCCGATAGGCTCGCCGCCGGTCAAGGGCGGGAACTGGGTGCACATGCTCAACGGAGGCGCGGACGCGGCGCGGGACCTGGACAGGCTGGACGAGCACGAACGCTTCGACCTCGTCGTCGGCAGCGACTTGATTTACGACGAGTCCCACGCCGAGCCCCTCGCCGCGTGCCTCGCCCGGCGAATCGATAGAAGATACCAACACAGCTGTGCGCACGTCACGCTCGCGGTGCGCAAGGGTGAGCTGCTCGACGCCCTCGCGTCTGCGGCGATGCGCCGGGGTTTGATCGTCGGCGCGCACGCGGTGGAGAACTTTGACGAGGAAGCGGCGGTGCTGAGGAAGGCGACGGGCGGGCATATCACCCGAGCGGAGCCGCCGGGGGTGGCGTCGTGGCGCGAGCGGTGCGGAGTGCAACTCGCCACCGGGGAGGGCGTGGTGCTGCCGGTGGGTGGGGTGGACGCGGATGCGATGAGGGAGGGGTTCATGGACTTGGAGGGACGCGTCGCGATGCTCACGTTCAGGTGGCCGCGTTCATGAGGATGACTTTGTTAAGAAAAACTTTTATTAAGACTCGAGCACTTTGCCGCTCACTTGGCTTCGAACCAGGTCTTGGCGTAGTCACCGTCCACGTTGAGGTCGATGTCGCACAGGTTCACGTGGTCGTTGAACGGCTTCTCCATGTGCAGCTTGACCAGCGCCAGCGCCTCGTCCTTGTGCTCCTCCGGACCCTCCAGGATGACCTCGTCGTGAATCTGCATGAGGAGTTTGAAACCCAGCTCGCGCAGCCGCGGGCACCTGTGGATCTGGATCATCGCGAGCATGGCGATGTCCGCGGCGCCGCCCTGGATCGGGGTGTTGATACTGGCGCGCAGCGCGTGCCCACGTCGCATCTCGTCGCTGCTGGACGCCTCCGGAAGGTTCCGGTGTCGACCCAAAAGCGTGTTCACCTTGCCCTTCTCCGCAGCCTTCTTGTGCTGCACAGCCTGCCACTCCCGCACCTCCGGCCTGTCGCTGTACCACAAGTCCACAGTCTCCTGCGCCTCCTTGGTGCTCACGTCGAAGTCCTTCGCGAGGCCGTGCGCGGTTTTGCCGTACGCGATGGAAAAGTTGAGAACCTTCGCCTTTCGACGCTCCGACGCGAACATATCCTTCACCAGCGCCGGTCTCTCCGACCCCGTGTCGTCCTCGTCGATGTCTCCGTACTCCAACAAACACTTCCCGGCGTCCATGGCGTCGCGGATCTCTTTGTACATGCCCATCGCGGTCCTCGAGTGGAAATCGCCCCCCGCCTCGAACGCCTCCCGCATGGACACGCACCCAGCCATGTGCGCCAGTAGTCGGAGCTCGAGCTGGCCGTAATCAGCCACGACCAAAATCTTACCGGGCTCCGCCCTGAACGCCTTGCGGATGCCGTACCGGTCCTTCTCGAGCGCGGGCTGGTTCTGTAACGAGGGCCGCCGCGCGGAGAGGCGGCCGGTTTCGGTGTTGATGTTAAGCGCCGCGTGCACCCTCCCTCCGAACCCGCGCAAGTTATCGGACTGCAGCGGGATGATAAAGTTGGAGAGGAGGGTATCGATCGCCGCGACGTCGTTGAGCGCATCCACCGCCGCGCACGCCTCGACGCCGTCGAATCCGCCGCCAAAGGCTAGGAAAGCGGAGCCGCACTTTTTCGCCAGCGCCTCGTCTTTCTTATCGGCGTCGGACAAATCGTTCCAGCCGTCCACGAGCGCACGCGCGGCGCCTGGTTTACCCGCCAACGCGCGAAGCACCGCACCCGACACCGCGGGTAGTCCCGTGGTGGTGTACACCGGGGGTTGGAGGTTCCGCTTGGTGATCCCGTGGAGCGTAAATTTCGCAGCCTTCTTCGGCGCCTTGCCTTCGCGACCGGATTCGTCCCACTCGGTCCACTCTTTGGACACCATCGCAAACTCCCGTTCCTTCTCCACGCCAGGTTTGTCCCGGCGCTTGTTGGGTGCGCCCGCGAAGAGTAACTGCCGGACCTGGATCCCCGATCCCACGTTCATGTGCTCCGCGGCGGGGCACTTGCGAAACGCCCAAGCCCGGAAGTAATCCTCCGCGACTTTCTTATCCCCGAGCGCCTGGACCTCGGCGTCCGCGAGGTGCGCCTTGTCCACGTACATCCCGTTGCTCTCCATGTCCGTCAGCACCTCGCCAAACTCGCGGAGGTAGTGCACGTAAAAGTCCCAGAGGTTGGAGCACTTTCTGAAGGATGATTTTGTTTGAAGCACGGGGCACGCGTCGCACTCGATGCCTCTGAGCTTCGCCTCGAGGCTCTCGCGAAGAAACCACGTCGCCTGCGCGTCGAGCGCGGAGTACTCGATCCACGTCTCGCGCTGCGTCGGGTCCACCTGGATCTCGTCGATTGGAGGCAAGATGACCGTCTTGCCCGGGGTCCCGTCCTTCTTCAACTTGGGCTTGCCGAAGATCTTCTTCATACCGCGCTTGCTCCGAATGAGCTCCTCCCCAGCCTCCGAGTACATCTCCCCCGCGTCCGACATCACCTTCGCATCCGACGAAAGCGCCTCCAGCGAGTACCCACCCTCGAGCTTGCGGTTGCTGTTCCAAAGCCGCGCCATGTGCATCGTGTCCGCGGCGAAACCCGCGAGCTTGATGCCCCCGTGGTTCTCGATGACGTGTCGGTCGAACCCGTAGTTGTGCCAAACCTTCTTCACGTTCGAGGATTCAAAGTAGGGCTTGAAGATCCGCCATCCCTCGTCGCCCAACGTCATGGTATCAACCCACAGCAGCGTCTTGGGCTTGTTCGATTTTGAGTCGTCCGGCTTTGATCCCTTGCCGTTGGATTTCTTAGCCCTCGTCGCGCCCGCGCCGAAGTCCACGTCCGGGCCGCAGTACACCGAGAAGCAGGTGACGCGCCCGTGCCCCACCGGGCACTGGTCGCTGACGTCGATGTGGGACACCTCGGTGTCCACGGCGTGGTACACCGGTCGGTCCGCGTCGCCGACGTTGTCCATGAGGATCTTAAAAACGCGCTTAGCTTCGGATACGGTCTCGACCACCATGACCTCGTCGATGAGACCCGCGAGGTTGGACGGCTTATCGTCGTCGGCGGTGGACGTTGTCGTCCGGGTGACGTCTCGGTCATCGACGTCCAGCTCGTAGACTGCGCGTGGTTGGTTGATCGGGAGGGAATGGAATGTCAGTCTCGGTGGAGTGGGGTGGCATCCGGAGTCGGGATATTTTGTTTTTTTTGCTTCCGGTCAGTTGTGGGTTCGGGCGGGGAAAAGAGGCGATGATCTGGGACGCACCGCCGGTCGCCGCGCGTCTGCCGTTGCCGTTTCCGTTGGTCTTGTGCAGCGAGATCTTGTCGCCGTTGAAGCGCAGTATCTTCGGGGGTTTGTCGTCCTCCTCGTCGCTGTCCGCGCTCTCCACGGCGTCGTCCGGGAAGGCCACCGCGCTCCTCATCGTCATTGATCGCCGTCCTTGGTGGCCGCGTTGGGCTGCCCAGAATTTGGAGTGTCGGCGCGCCAAGCCCGCGGCGAAGCTTCCGCTCGGCGCGGCGTGGGACGTGGACGCGTGGCGCGCGAAGGCGCGCGTCGCCCTCGCCGCGCGGGCGGCGTGCGAGGGCGCGGCGCGGCACGCGAGGTCGCCCGTCGGCTGCGCGACGCTGTTCATGGTTGTCAAGTTTGTTGTCAAAACGGTGGTGTGTCTAAAGACGGTCTGTGCAACTCTCCGCCGCAGTTGGCTCAGCATCCCACGCCGTGGCGACCGAACATGAAGGGTCGCGCGACTGTGCGAACGCGATGTGACTCTGACTGTGCCCGGCGCGGATCGGGGCGGTTGCGCGCGTTGGTCTGAGTCCGAAGAAGGAATTAGACGTGATATTCGCGCCCTCATGGAAATCTTCTTCGACTCGTCATCACCGCGACACGCGGGTGTCATCAGGACTGCTTCGGGGTTCGGTTCAGCCGCGAGATGATCGTCGTCGTGGCGCCAACAATCATCATTGGACGAGGGCACCCACCAGCGCGGTTGGGTTCGGCCGGCGTAGCCCAAGAGCCATGTCGCACACGTACGACCCCGCGGGGGACGATCCATCCGTGGACGCGGGCGGCACCTATCGCTACCCCGTCTTCTCGGACGACGCACCGCCCCAACAGAATCGCGAAATTCGCGATCCTCACGACGCCGACGCGCTCGCCGACGACCTCCACGATCACCTCGACATCGAGGGCGACGTGGACGGCCTGCTGGACGACGAGGACGACGATTCTTCCGCCAGCGACCCCGACAGCGCCGACAGCGACTCCGGCGGCGAAGAAGAGGACCCGGACGGCCCGCCCCCGCCGCACGCGTGCTCCTACTGCGGCATACGCGATCCCGCCTGCGTCGTCAAGTGCGTCGCATCCGACAAGTGGTTCTGCAACTCGCGTCACAGCACCCTCCCGGCGTCGTGTATCGTGTACCACCTGGTGCGATCCAGGAACAAAGAAGTCCAACTCCACGCGGACTCACCACTCGGAGACATGGTGCTGGAATGCTACCTCACCGGACAAAAGAACGTGTTCACGCTCGGGTTCGTGCCGTGCGTCGACGACGAGGTCGTCGTGCTACTAGCGCGGGATCCGTCCATGAACGTCGCGGGCGGCGCCGCCGCGAAGCAACTCGCGGACATGAACCTCGACCTCGCGCAGTGGCAACCGCTCATCGCCGACAAGCAATTCCTACCGTGGCTGGTCAAGAACCCAGACGAAAAAGCGCAAGTTCGCGCTAAATCACTCACGTACGCGCAGGCTAACCGGTTAGAGGAGCTGTGGAAAACAAACCCAAACGCGGGGCTGGACGATGCGGACACGCTGGACTTAGACGAGGAGTTACAACCAGTCGCGTTGAGATACGCCGACGCGTACCAGTACCAAAACGTCTTCGGCCCTTTGTTGAAGATCGAGGCGGATCACGATCGCACGCAGAAAGAGTCGCAGAGCAAGGATGGCCTGCGCGTGCGTTGGGACGTGGGTTTGAACAAGCGACGGCTGGCGTACTTTTCGTTCCCGGCGGATGAGGAGATCACGCGGCTCGTGGTGGGCGACGCGCTCCGGTGAGTTCTTTTTAATTCCCGTATAGGCAATTAGAATGACGTCGTGTTTTGTTGACAGGTTGCGACACAGCGGGTACCCGTCCAAGGAGACGCCGGGGGCGCCGTGGACGGGCGAGGGCGTCGTGCTCAAGTTCACGGACAGGGAAGAGGTGGTGCTGGAGCTGCGGAGCGGCGCGAACGACGCGCCGGTGGAGGAGACCGTAGGGTTCTCCGTCGATTTCCTTTGGAACAGCATATCGTTCGACCGAGCGCAGGCGGCGATGAAAGCATTCGCGCTGGACGAGACATCGGTGTCGGGGTACATCTACCACCTCCTCCTGGGCCACGACGTCGAGCCCAAGCCGCTGACGAACGTGGTGTTACCGAAGAAGATGTCCGCGCCGAACCTGCCGCCGCTGAACCACTCGCAGGAAGCAGCCGCGAGGTCCGTGTTGACCCGGCCGCTCAGTCTCATCCAGGGTCCGCCCGGGACGGGCAAGACTGTGACGTCCGCGACGATCGTGTACCAACTCGCGCAGCAACACCTCGGGCAGGTGATCGTCTGCGCGCCGTCCAACGTCGCCGTCGATCAGCTCGCGGAGAAGATCGAGCGAACCGGTTTACGCGTGGTGCGATTAGCGGCGAGGTCGCGAGAAGCGGTGGCGTCCCCGGTGGAGCACCTCACGCTGCACTACCAGACCGCACACCTCGACTCCCCGGAAACGGCGGAGTTTAAGAAGCTGCAGCAGCTCAAGGATGAACTCGGCGAGCTCAGCAGCAACGACGAGCGGCGGCATAAGCGTCTGAAGCGTAAGATTGAGCGCGAGATCATCGCCGCCGCGGACGTGGTTTGCGTAACCGCCGTCGGCGCGGGGGACCCGAGGCTGGCGGACTTTCGCTTCCGCCAGGTGCTCATGGACGAGAGCACGCAGGCGACGGAACCGGAATGCCTCATCCCGCTCATCATGGGCGCCAAGCAGGTGGTCATGGTCGGCGATCACTGCCAGCTCGGGCCGGTTGTGACGTCCAAGCGAGCCGCGCGGGCGGGTCTCGGTCAGAGCATGTTCGAGCGTTTGATCTCGTTGGGGGTCCAGCCCATCCGGCTGCAGGTGCAGTACCGCATGCACCCGTGCCTCTCGCAGTTCCCGTCCAACGCCTTTTACGAGGGTGCGCTTCAGAACGGGGTATCAGCGGCGGACAGGCTTCTAACCAGCGTCGACTTTCCGTGGCCCAACCCGTCGTCGCCTATGATGTTTTGGTCAGCCACCGGCGCCGAAGAGATTTCCGCGTCTGGCACCTCCTACCTCAACCGCGCCGAGGCGTCCGGGGTGGAGAAGGTCGTGACGCACTTACTTCGAAGCGGGGTGGACCCCGGGCGCATCGGAGTGGTGACGCCTTACGAGGGACAGCGCGCGTACGTGGTGCAGCACATGACTCGAGCCGGTGCGTTTATTTCTATTTGCGTATTTGTATTTGCGTATGTACGGGCGATTTGACTGACGCGTGTGTTTTGTGTACAGGTGTGTTGGCCACGCGGTTATACGGCGAGGTTGAGGTGGCGTCGGTGGACGCGTTCCAGGGCCGCGAGAAGGACTTCATCATCCTCTCGTGCGTCAGGAGCAACGAGAAGACGGGGATCGGTTTCTTGAACGATCCGAGGCGCCTCAACGTGGCGATGACGCGAGCGAGGAGCGGGCTCGTGATTCTCGGAAACCCGAAAGTGCTCTCCCGCCAGCGTTTGTTCCACGACCTTCTGAACCACTTCAGGGACGAGGGATGTCTGGTGGAAGGGTCGTTGGACTCGTTGCGGCAGTCCGCGGTCGCGCTGTCCAGGCCCAAAGGGGAGTATTCGCGCGGTAAGCGGTACATCGCTCCGCCCGGGTCCAATCCAAACTTTTCCGGAAATCTCGAGGACCACTCCACCGCGCCGCGAGCACAGTACGCGCCCCCAGCGTCGCACGAGTACCAGTACGACATCCCGAACGGGGATTCAGGCGCCGGGGGCGGGTACTCGCACTCGCAGGCGTCGAGCGTGGGCCAGTACGGGTTCGTGGAGGAGAGTTACCACCGCGACCAAGGGTACGGGCATAGCCAAGGGAGCCAGTTCGGGGGCGGGCGGGGCGCGGGGGAGTCGCAGGGAACGGGCGGGAGCTACTTCACGGGGGATAGGCCGAGCCAGCGGCCGGGGGGGTACCATTACGACTCCCAGGGGTACACGCAGGATAGCACCCGATGAGAAGATCGTACCACCTTCGCGCCTGGTTCGAAGGGTAAGAGGTGACTCATCGCCGCGAGATCCCTTTGGTCTAATAAAACTACTGTTTCGCCGCGTGGCAATCTTTGCATCTATAGCGCCGACGACTGTGCTCGCAGATTGATGCCCCACCGCACTCCTTGCATGTATGGCGCTGACGACCGTGCTCGCAGATTGAGCCCCCACCGCACTCCTTGCATACATAGCGCACACGACCGTGCTCGCAGATTTGTGACCCACCGCACTCCTTGCAATGATAGCGC
>Ga0115551_1002587_pt1 | contig 10951 bp, 10 predicted proteins | sample COGITO_mtgs_1103_FD_87179 | JGI IMG/M metagenome (GOLD analysis project Ga0115551, IMG submission 87179) | Pelagic marine microbial communities from North Sea - COGITO_mtgs_110321 | ecosystem: Environmental > Aquatic > Marine > Epipelagic | place: Germany:Helgoland, sampling site Kabeltonne... | reverse complement strand
TGTTTAGATTAGGGAGATTAGTACACAATTAAGGGACAGTATCAAGTTGAATGACTATTTGATATCAAAACATGGTGAACGTTTCCGCATGGTCACTTCCAAAAACAAAAAGAAGAGTTTCACCATACATTACTAAATCTCAATTAGCGACGGTACTTGAACAAGCCGCCATTTTATTGGAATTAGATGGAGCTAATAGATTTAGAGTGATAGCCTATCAAAATGCAAGTCGAGCACTTTCATCTTTAGAAGAAGATCTTCTAAAAGTAGTAATTGATAATAGAATAACAGACATTAAAGGAATTGGCAAAGGAATTGGGGGGTTGATTGAAGAAGCAGTTCTAGAGGGAACATGGGGGAGTTTGTATGACCTCTACGGAAGAGTCCCTCGTGGCTTAGTAGAAATGGTTGGAATTCCAGGATTAGGCCCTAAAAGGGCACGACAATTATATGAGAAATTAGGGATTGATTCTGTAGAATCATTAAAATTTGCATGTTCAAATGACAATATTTCTTCTTTATCAGGTTTTGGAAAAAAAAGTCAAGAAAAATATCTTGAAGGAATTGATTTACTTAGGCGATACCAAGGAAGGAGTAGAATGGATGTTGGATTGGCATATGGACACGCATTGGAAAGAAGAATATCAAATATCCCAAACGTAGTAAAGGTAGAATTAGCAGGAAGTGCAAGAAGAAAGAGAGAGACCATAGGCGATTTAGACATAGTACTTGGAGCAAAACCGGGTGACCAAGCAGAAATAATTAAAGAAATAATGAATTTTCCAGGAATAGCGGAAATTAAGGGACAGGGTAGTTCCAAAATTAGTCTTATTTTAGAAGCAGATATGCTTGTAGGAAAAATTAATGTTTCAGGAATAGATAGTGGATTAGCGGAAACTCTTGTTGAAAGAAGCTTGGACGCCACAATAGATGCTCAAATTAGAATTGTTGATCCGGAATCATTTCCATTCACACTAGCCTATTTTACTGGTTCAAAAGAGCACAATATAAGGATGAGACAAATTGCCATTAATAGAGGCTTGCGATTAAATGAATTTGGATTATTTTCAGAAGAGGAAGCTGGCAGTAAGATAGGTAAAGAAGCTGCGGAAAATACACTTATATGTTCTACAGAAGAGGATATTTATCATCATTTAGGGCTAAGATGGGTACCTCCAGAATTACGTGAAGACATGGGAGAAATTGAAGCATCTGCAAATAATGTTCTTCCAAATCTGATAAAGGTTGAGGACTTAAGAGGATCTTTTCACAATCATACAATTGCTTCAGATGGAAATGCTACTTTAGAAGAAATGAGTAATTATGCAATCAATATGGGATGGGAATATCTAGGAATTGCTGATCATTCAGAGTCATTAAATATAGGTGGAAAATCTATAGGAATTGCAGGTGAAGATATTTTAAATCAAAAATTAGAAATTCAAAATTTAAATAAAAAATGGAAAGAGCAAGATGTGGAATTTAGGATTTTTCATGGTTCGGAATGCGACATAATGCCTGATGGAAGATTGGATTATTCTGATGATATTAGATCTTCATTATCGCATATCGTCGGATCAGTTCATGCATTGGGGAGTTGGCGTAATAGGGACGAACATACAAATACTGAGGCATTGATAAATGCAATTGAAGATCCGACATTTACAATATTGGGGCACCCAACTGGAAGGATACTACAAGGAAGAGAGGGTTTTCCTGTCGATATGCATGCTATTTTGCGTAGAATGGGCGAAATAAATGCAGAAGGAATACTTAAAGCGGTTGAAATTAATGCTTCCCCCTATCGCCTCGATATGGATTGGAGATTATGTAAATACGCCAAAGAACTTGGAGTTCCGGTCTGCATTAATCCTGATGCCCATAATCCTGAAGGTTTGAATGACATATGGTTCGGTACTCAAATTGCTAGAAAAGGATGGTTGGAAAAAGAGGATATTCTGAATACTAAATCTGCCAGTGAAATTGAAAGGCTACTTGGTCAATAACGAACATTCACATATTATCGGGTCCATCGAGAATTATGGGAATTGCACGCGGAGTAGTTTTTGCTGGAGTTGCATTTCTCCCTAGTCTTGTTTTAGGCCTAATCCTATACATCTTATTAGGAGGTAATACAGGTAGTTCAGTCGGAGGAGCCGATTTCATGTATGGGCCATGTTATGGAGTGCCGTTTATTTGTATCCTTTCGGCATTTGTAATGGGAATATCTGCTGATGTGAGAGAATAGAATGCTTAGATCACAAAAGGCTAAAAAAATTGGCATCTTATTAGACCAAATGTATCCAGAGCAACCCATACCCTTAGATCATAAAGACATCTATACCTTACTGGTAGCTGTAATGCTTTCTGCTCAAACAACAGACAAAAAGGTAAATCAAGTCACTCCAAATCTTTTCAAAATTGCAGATAACCCAGAAAGTATGAGTAAGTTGGAAGTTGCCGAAATTAGGGAAATTATTCGTGAAGTTGGGCTAGCTCCAACTAAAGCGAAGAATTTGAAAAAAATGGCCTTACAAATATTAGAAAATAATGGAGAAATATATCCGGATTGGGATTTTCTAGAATCATTGGCAGGAGTTGGCCATAAAACAGCAGGAGTAGTAATGGCCCAAGGATTTGGCAAAACAGCTTTTCCAATTGATACGCACATACACAGATTGGCAACTAGATGGGGCCTAACAAATGGTAAAAATGTAAAAAAAACAGAGTATGATTTAAAGAAGGTTTTTCAAGAAGATACTTGGAATAGACGGCATTTGCAAATAATTTATTTTGGAAGAGAACATTGCCCCGCATTACGGCATGATTTGGCTCAATGTCCGATATGTTCATGGGCGGCTACAAAAAAAAGAATACACGAAGAGAGGAAATAAAATGGATAGATTTGAAGGTAGGATTTCAGCTTCATCATTTTCAACAGGAGAAAGAATTGTGATAGGAGACTGGAGTAAATCTCCTCTTGGAAAATTTGTAAATATCATGTGGGCCAGGCCTAATGGGAGGAGAATTTTAATCTCTCCTTCAGAAAAATGTGCTGAATATGTATCAAAAATATATTCATTTGAAGAAGTTATAATTCAGCCCATAGATATAAAAAGAAATAATAATAAAATTGAAATAAAGACTTTGGATTTAAAATTAATATTTGAATGGAAAAGTTTTTTTCCATTCCCAATAAATAGGCCAAGATGGTTCATATCTACAATAGAGAATTTTATAGGAAATCTTGTATTTGGTTCAAAAACCTATGGAAAAACAAGAGATGGGCGTAAAGAATGGTATATGATAAAAGGAATTTCCTTCGTTTCGAAGGCATATGGAGAGAATAAGGGAGAATCTTTTGGAACTATTGAATATCATAAAATTCCAACACTATTTGGATTCAGTGAACCTCCAAAAAGACCATCGTCGGTAAAGGTTGTTTCCTTAATAGAGAAAACTAGACTTGATGTGTAATGACTCATTCGGAGAACTATGGTAGAAACAGTAGAATTGGAAGTTGGAGATATTGCGCCCGAATTTGAATGCTTGATAACAGATGGAACATTAATCAATCTTAAAGATGTTTTAAACGATGGTAGAGGGGTGATTCTATATTTCTATCCCAGAGATAATACTCCTGGATGTACCATACAAGCATGTGATTTTAGAGATAGTTTTAGTAGATTTAATAATTCAGGATGGAAGGTAATTGGAGTTTCTACTGATACTCCAGAAAGCCATGAGAAGTTCATAAATAAGTATGATTTACCCTTTGATTTAATAGTTGATGATGATTCATCCTTACATAAAAAATATAGTACATGGAGGAAAAAAAACATGTATGGAAAGGAATATATGGGCTGTTTAAGATCGACATTCGTAATATCAAAAGATGGAAAAATCATGTTATCAATGTATGGAGTTAGTGCAAAGGGGCATGTAGATAATTTGATTTCACAATTAGGTGTTGAATAATTATGATGATAGATGAAAGAAGAGATATCGTTGAACGTTTTTTAGAAAGATGCATCGCATATTCAAATGCATCAATAGAACGTAAAGAACACAGGAATGATAATTTAGAAGATATAAATAAATGGAAGGCATATAGAGATTTTATGCGAATAACTGTAAAGGAGATACGAGCAAAGGAATTGGACACTTGGCTTGAAGATGGCCCGGTCTCTTATGAGCCTGGGACAGAAAAGTAAAGTTGCCTTCAAGTAATATTTGATAGGCCAAGAATGTGTTTGTGCGTGTCGACTCTCATATTCAATCCGGGAACCATCAGAAGAGTATCAGATTCATTTAATGCAAAAACATTTAATCCATTATTTTCCGCTAGTTGGCGTATTTCTCTACTACATTTTGCAGTTTGTGAAGGCATATGGATTAATTCTTTTAAATTAAATAAAAGTAAATTGCCATTGATTAATTCTTTATCCATGCCAATTAAATTTAATCTACGTAAATTATCCGGTTTGAGATATATTACTTTATGAGTCGGTTTGAGTATCATTTTGTTGGTCCATTCAGAAATACGATTTTCCGATAAATGAATAATCATATCTCCGGCTTGTGGATTAGGGAAATTTGATTGAATCGTTTCATCAGTTTCTAAATGATTTTTTAAGTTTGGATTGGGCAATCCTAACAGGCGGAAAAGGTTGACCATGATGGCCGTAATAACTACTCCTCAAAGAGTGCTTCGATGTCATCTTCGGATAAAATGGCATTTGGAGTGAGTATTTGTTTTTCCAATGTACTAGATTCAATTGCATGATTATTTTTTAATTCTGAAGTATCAGATGCCATATCTGCATAATTAATTGACTTATTGGAACCAATAGAATCGAATAATTGGTCTAAATTCGAATCCTTTAATTTATTATTTGTTGTTTTATCATCCTCCTTATTTCTATATCTAATTGATAAAAATACTCCTCCCGTAGAAATTAAAATTAAAAGCAAGATTGTAGAAGAATTTTCTTTTATTCTATTTTCGAAATTAAGCGGTGCTTTTGACACATCGACTACCATGGTTATTGAATTACTCTCAGATTCATCATAAACAGTCAATTTTACTACTTTTTTTCCTTCATCATCATAAAATACCTGTATCCACCTTCCAATCATGTCAATATCATTTGAAGGATTTCCATCGCCATCAGAATCTAATGAAGTATCTATATCCCAATGATAAATCATATTTTCTATATCAAATTCAGAATCAATAGTTCCGTTAGCAGATAAAGAAATAGCCTGTCCTTGTTGAGGGTTTAGGTTATTTGTTGATGCTACAGCCGTCGGCCTAGTGTTTCGAATATCAATATCTATATTGACAAAATCCCTGCTACCGTCATCATCCGTCACATGAAAAATTATAAACTCTGGGGCCGATACAGAATCTTCCCAAATATAGGATAAATAAGTAGAGGTGAAATCACAATCATCATCCTCGTTTCCGAGCAAGTCAGAATTAACCGATGGATCAATATCAAAGCATGAAGTCAGAGAATCTACATCATTAGGAGTATCAATAACTCCAATATCAAAAATCAATTCTTCTCCTTCTTGGACCGGTAGTCTTGGACTAATTGAAACAACATAAGGGGCGATATTTTCTATTTCTATGGGTATAATCAATGTTTTTGTTTCTCCTTCAAAGACAGTAGATTCATTATCATTATCAAAAATTTGTAAAGTTGCTAGTTGGAGTCCTGCAAATCCATAAGTATGATTTATCTCGCCCATAATGCCATAACTAGTTAGTTCCAACTCAGGATTATTTTCAGCATCTGGGGACCATATATATTGAAGAGAGTTCATGTCATTCTCTGAATCTGTAACCCACGCTTTTAAAGTTAGGATTTCTCCTTCTTTGGCTGCAAAAACTCCCCTATTATCAGGAGTTATCTTATTTGGTCCAGACCAAACTTCAATTTTCGGATCAAATGGTGCAATGTTAGTGGCCATGACTGAAGAAGAGGCGAATGTAATTGCCCCGTCATCATCAATTGCGGATACATTAATGCTAAATTCCCCCTCATTAAGAGGGGTGAGAGTACACTTAGTACTTATTTGCCCTTCCTTACAATTAGGATTATCCCATAATATATCAACTGGAGAATTCGGAGATTGGGTATCTAAATCAATTCTTTCAATAATTTCAAATGTAACTTCAGAAAATACTGTAACTGATGTTTTGTCTGAAATTAATGTTATTTGAGGAGGCCTATTTACAATTGAAATAGAAGACATAAATGTGTCTTGGTCGTTTTCTTCATCGGTAATTGTCAACAGTATCTGAAATTGTCCATCATCATCCCATTTAGCCTCATAAATACAATCTTCTTCAAAAAAGTTTTCGAAAATATTTATTGATATTTCAATATAAAAATCACAAAAGTATGATCCTCCATCCGAGTCATAAGAGGTTGTTCCATTCAAAGTTATTTCATCCAATGTTAATATTTCGGTCGGGTGTTCCAAAGCTGCAATTGGAATTGTACCTATAAAAAGAGTAAAAATTCCATAATTATTGGATTTATTTCCATCTTGGATGAGAGTTTCGTCAGGATCAACTAAAAATTCCAAATAAACTGAGCCATATGATTGTTGAAATGGGACTGTCCAATTTACTTCTATCCTAGATTCTTGGAGGCTTGACAAGGGAGGGACTATCGCAAATAGTGTATTTCCATCAGGAGAATCAATTTTAAGATTAGAGGAGGGAGAAGATATTAATCCCTTATTGGCTACGGGTACTGAAAATACCAGTATATCTCCATAAACGGCAGTAAAGCCAATGTTCGTATCCAGAGTCAGAGTGCTATTATTTCTAGTTCTTTGGACGGTTACTCCTTCTGCCCTTGTTACCAAATCAATTTCATGTATGTTTAAATTTGTACTAACTGATACCGCCCCCAATATTGGCGAAGATTGATTAGCCCAAACAATAATTCCATGACTTGCTAAATCATCCACTGAAGCGGTTGTATCAGTGCTATTTCCAGTATTAAATTCTAAGTAATAAGACCCATTTTGATCAGTAGTAAAACTTCTTACGTCATCTTCTATTTCATATCTAAATTCTAGTTCTAAATCCGATACAGGCGTACCTTGATTAGTCACATTTATCCATGCATATATATCAGTATCAATAGGAGATAATGGGTATTCTAAATCAATATTAATTTCTTTAAATCTTGTTACTGGTTGGTAGGCAACTAATTCATGTACTGCTTTAAATCCTAGACTTTGAGTAAAAGAAGATATAATATCTCCATTTATTGCAGGACAGTACCACCTATATCCTGATTCTTCGCCATCTCCATTGTAAGTTGTAATATTATATGATTGGCCACATCCAGCATAACTTACGCCTGAAAATCCTTGAGAGACAGTTTGCCATGAAGAAGTATTGTCGTCTTCGGAATTATCAGGAATATCTACATAATTACTAGAGCCGCTATAGGTAGTTTCTTGATGATAATCAGAATCCCACGATTCCCCTACATTCAATGGAAAATCCAAACCTTCGAGAGCAGGATAATAACTATTATTTAATATTAAATCCGCTACATCTATATTTACGCACCACCAAAATAAATCTGCACAAAAGTCGATTTCTATAGATGCTTCTTGTGAAACAGTTGCCATATCTGAAGCACGTATTATTTCAATTGTATTAATGTTAACTGAGATATCGCCATTTTGACCATCTAATTCTACATCGTTGGCTGCGTATTCTCCAATTGACTCAACTTTGTATGTTAATGATGATTGATTATCTATGATTGATAAGAATATTGAGGTTACAGTTTTATCCAGTGTCCCATTGAGATAATTTACAGTAGTAGATATCCCAGAAGAAGTTATGAAGTCCCCAACATCCAAATATCCAGAATACATCCAATTATCATTAATTTGCCATGTTTGAACATCGATTATTCCGGATTGAGAATTAGTTTCTACGCCATATACAAAGTTTTCATCTAATTGTTTTTGATCGAAAATATTAGATAAAAGAGGTGAAATCAGAATAAAACAAATAAGAAATGTAATTCGGCCAGACTTCTCCATAGACCTACGTTAAGGGCCCTACTGAATAAAACTTGGTTTTTAAGAATAAAGTAAATCTGCTAATTCATCTTGAATGAATTGTACAGCCTCTAATATCTCATCTTTATGCCTTGCACCAGTTATAACCATCTTTCCACTTCCAAATATTAAACAAACTACTTTTGGATAGTCAAGACGGTAAATCAATCCAGGAAACTGTTCCGGCTCATATTCTACCTTATCGAAGGGAAGATGAAATGTTAAATTGTTTAGATTTAATTTTCTTGGCAATCCTGCTAAGGGTTCTCCAGCTTTAACGCCTCTTACCCTTGGATCTTCGTCTTTTACTTCTTTGTCTGTAGCGGCCCTTAGCCCGCCGTCTTCTTCTACTAATTTACAATTTTGATCATCTCTTTCTGCTATTTGATCATAATCTTCTGGATAATATAAAGAATATGTGGCTACCATATTTTGAACCTCAATTTCAACATCCTTTAGATCCCATGTATCTATTCCTGCAGCTCTTAAGTCCTCAGTCATTCTTTTAATTCCAGTATGAATATTGTCTTCGTTCTTACCTCCTGTGCAAACTGCCCTGCCCGAACGGAACATGAGAATTGCTAACTTAGGATCCACTACTCTGTAAACTACTCCTGGGAATTGTTCTGGCTCATATTCACAATTCAATTGAATAGCAATATCTGGTAAGTCTAATTCTTCTGCGACTCTTGTTGATGCAACTACATTTACAACAGTCAAACGTTCTTCGTCACTAAGCATAAAGGTCCCAGTGTAATGTCACTTATAAAGGATATTTAAAAAAAATCATCACTAATTATCTAAATTAAAAAATAATTTACTTTACAATGCATACGCCCTTAGAACCTAATTTTGAAATTAAAGGTGAACCACCAGCTATTTCTATTTCTTCTGCGACTCTTTGCGGATTTCTTGACAGTGCGACCATACATCCTCCTCCTCCTGCACCCGTCATCTTTGCACCTAATGAATAAGGTCTAGCTGCATCCACTAATCTATCCAGAGAAGGAGTGCTGACTTCTAACTCCTGAAGTTTGGCATGGCAAGCATCCATCGCAATACCAACCGCTTCAAAATTACCAATAGAAAGTGCAGTTAGGCCTGTTGTAGTTATACTTGCTATTGCCTCCATCTCTTGAAATTTGTTAGGATTAGATATTAATAAATTTGAAACTCCTGATACCATTTTTCCAGTTGGAGAAGCATCACCCGTAAAGCCTAGAATTAAGTAGATATCATTCGATTTATTCTGAATATTAACTTTATTTATACTCCATTTACGTTCACCCTCAGGAGTTTTTAAAATTGAGTGAAAAATATTTATCGTACCATCTACTTCTTTGCCGGAAACAACAATACAACCCCCTAAAGCACTAGCGGCAGTATCAGTCGGGCTGGCCCTTCCTTCTTGCGAAATAGCTTCTGCAGAGTGACCCATTTTTGCCAATTTTATAACATCTAATTCTTCGTCATTTCTCAAGTATGTTTGTAATGCAGCACCAAATGCAACAGATAATGCGGCTGAAGATCCCAATCCAGCTGCAGAAAATAATTCACTTTTTATCTTAATACTTAGAGGATGGCTTGCATATTTGAATAAATCGTGTAATATATGTGAAATATGAGGATGTTGATCTGGAATAAATGGCGAACCTTCAATCAACCACTCATCGGATTGTTCCAACGATACATGTACTCCTTGATCTAACGCAACTGCTACTGCAGGGTGCCCATAAACAACGGCATGTTCTCCGAATAGAATACATTTTCCAGGAGCAAAGGCAACCGCCATACCCTTCCGAAGTGTGCATAGGAGATTATCATTAGGGAATTAATAGATAAATTAAATCATAGAGCGATTGTTTCAATAGGTTCGACTCTGCGCATGTATTACCACCAAACGAATATAGGAGATTAAATTGTGAAACATCCTCTTCTAATCTACTATGGACCAATTCCAGGTTGGTTAATCTTAACCATCATAGGGAGCGTTGCAGTAAGTTTTTTCCTATATCAGGTAATTAAAGCAACAAGGTTAGTATTATTGGGAGCTCCTGATGATAGGTTTGATTCCTGGGGCATAAGATTCAAAGAATTACTAGTTGGCTGGTTAGGGCAAAAAAAGGTATTGAGAGATAAAATTGCTGGTACAATGCATGTTCTGATGTTTTGGGGGTTCTTGATGCTAGCAACCGACATGTTTGATTTGGCATCTGCTAATTTTTTCTCTAATCACATAATTCCTCAATTACTTATTGGTCCTTGGAATGGAATAGTAGAATTGGGATATACATCAGCATTTATTGGTGCAGTGGCTGCATTAATACGAAGAGTTGTTTTTACACCTGAAAAGTTAAAGGGTAAATCTCAATTAGAGGGAAATTTTATTTTGACATTAATACTTACCATAACTTCAACTTCTTTCATCATTGAATCTAAAGAAGATCCCATAGCATGGGAGCCGATTGGACTATGGCTTGAAGGAATGAATATATCAAATACAATGGCAATAGCATCTTATTGGGCCCATATGATAGCAATTCTCACATTTTTAATTCTAATTCCACTTTCCAAACATATGCATCTAGTAATGGCATTTCCAAATGTATTTTTTCACGATATTGAGCCAATGGGAAAAATGAGGCCTCTAGCGATTGGCGAAAATGGCAAAGCAATTCTTCTCGAAGATTTAGATATTGAATCATTTGGCGTTAGCTCTTATGAACAGTATTCATGGAGGCAATTGATAGATGGATGGTCTTGTACTTCTTGTGCTAGGTGTCAAGACGTATGTCCCGCATATGCATCTGGTAAAAGCTTGAATCCAATGCAAGTAATACATGAT
>Ga0115551_1002579_pt1 | contig 10975 bp, 9 predicted proteins | sample COGITO_mtgs_1103_FD_87179 | JGI IMG/M metagenome (GOLD analysis project Ga0115551, IMG submission 87179) | Pelagic marine microbial communities from North Sea - COGITO_mtgs_110321 | ecosystem: Environmental > Aquatic > Marine > Epipelagic | place: Germany:Helgoland, sampling site Kabeltonne... | reverse complement strand
GGCTAGCACCACGCCCCGCAGTGCACGAATACGCCGCGGTTTCGCAGTTGCCAATTCCAATGCTGTGGCCTTAATCCGCATGCGGTCGGCCATGCCGGGGGCTACATTGTGAATCGTGTCGGCGCGACGAATCAGCCGCGCGTGTTTTTTAGTGGCGGGCGCATCAGCCGGCATTTGCCACACTTCGGCGCCGAGTACTTCCCCGGTTTCGCCATCAGTAATTAGCCGTCGCACGGCCGCTTGCGCGGTCACGGGTATTCCCAGTGCATCGACTCGGTCACGCAAATAGCTAAATAGTTTTTTACCAGACAAGCCTTTGTCCACTGTGCGGTGGCCGCGTGGCGCCGGTTTGGCAGCATCCGAATAAGGTGAAACCGTTTCGTTGCCGGAAAAATACAGATAGGTGCCATTCTTGGGGTACGAGGTTTTCGGCGGCGGCGTGTCCGATTCAAACGACGCGCCCAGCGATTCCAGCCATGCCAGCAGCCCGCGGCTATCCTCGCAAAAACGGCGTAGCGTGGCATCGCTCACGGCTTCGCCGGTTTCTAGCCGCAGATATTCAAACATTGCTTCGGGCGTGTCTTCATAACCGGCCTTGCGCTGATGCGGCGTGCCGCCGCCCGCGTAGACCACGCCGCCGCTTTTCGCAGTCGCCCCGCCCATGCCAAAACGATCGACAACCTGAACGTTTAATCCCGCTTCTTTGGCGGCAATCGCTGCGGCAGCACCTGCAGCGCCTAAACCCACGACCAAAAGATCGCAGTTCGCATCCCAATCCCCCTGCTCAGCAGCCGTGAGGGCCAGCGCAGGTTCAATGGGTAAGGAGCCATCTATACGGTTTTTCATGCCTACAAATTAAGCGCCTAAGGCTTATGGCATCTTCGTCCATAGAGACGACACCGCATGGTTCAGATGCGATACAGCCATGATTGTGTAGAGTAGTCGATTAATTATTCGAATTGGCCTGCCCCCGCACTATGCACAAACCCGTTATGCGCGCCGCCGCGTTGCTAGTAATACTTTTTAGCGCCTCGTTGTGGGCGGCGCCTGTGCCATGGCTACCGCTAGAAAACACCACTGCAGAGCGCGTTCCGGATTCGGTATTTGGTGGCGAAGTCGTAGTTTACGAAGCTGGCCCGGCAGATGCGGAAACGGTAGTGCTTATCCATGGTATTGGCGACAACGGCGCGCGCGATTGGCGCAGCCTGATTATGGATTTGGCCTCGACCTACCATGTTGTCGCGGTAGACATGCCTGGCTTTGCAGCGTCCAGCAAAGGCAACCATTTATACGCACCGGAACAATTGGCGATTGCCGTACATGGGGCGATCTCCAAGCGAGCCACCCAGCCCTATAGCTTGATCGGACACTCGTTGGGGGCAGCGGTATCGCTGGCCTACGCAGGCTTGTATGCCGAGGAAATGCAGCGGTTGATACTGGTCGATATGCCGGGCGTTTTGCATCGTACTGTTTACACTCGCTTTTTAAGCGACCAGGGCGCGGCCATGTTGGGCGGGATGTTTCCGTTGGGTGGCGATTGGGTCAACGAACTACTGACTTCGCAATTGGAACAGTTGGAGGTCAGAGGCTTCAACCCGGCGTTACTATTACATTCGCCGATGCTGCGGCAGCAACTACTTGGCGGCGATCCCAAGGTGATTTCAGCCTATGCCGTGGCTCAGCATGATTACAGTAGAGCGCTACGTGATCTGCGCGTGCCCACGCTGGTGCTTTGGGGGGAGCAGGATCAGGTAACGCCTTTGCGTACTGGGCAATTGGTCGCAGCCACAATCCCCGACGCACGTTTAAAAGTATTTCCCGAAGTCGGCCATGTGCCAATGGCACAAGTACCCCAGGCTTTTAACGCCACTATTCGCGATGAGTTGTCGGGGCGCCTGGCATCCCTGCCTGCTTATGCGCTAGTGCCGGAGGCGCCTGAGTCTGGACGCAAATTGAGTTGTAAAAATCGCACGGGGATGCGCTTTAGCGGGCAAATAAAGCAATTGCAGTTGGTTAATTGTAAGGATGTGGTAATCGAGCGCGCCAATATCGGCCACTTAGCCGTAAGTGGTGGCAATGTGCATTTGCTAAATACGCATGTATTCGACGGCATAGACGCGCACAACACACGCCTAAAACTAACTGCGGGCAGTGTCCGCGGCGAAATGCCATTAACCTTAAAGGGCAGCGCCGTGGATGCGGCAGGCACGCACTTTATCTCCGACTACGATTTAGCCAAAAACGACGGTAACGCCCCGGCTACGTTGGTATTTTCGGTTGCGGTGCAAGAGGATAAATCAGGCCGTTCGCGGTGGTTGCACGAAGTCGTGAGTCTGCCGGCAAGAGGGATTTGGCCGTAATACGCCGCCTGGTTATAGAGCGTATTAACACCCGCGCTAAGCCACTGGCGTCAGAATTGTGCATTAACTATGATGGTGCGGCTTAGCCTAGGCGCGACGTATTACAGCTTGCGGGCTACCGCAGCTAAATGTATTAATTTAATTGGGGTGGGATGTGAAGATTAAAGCTTTATTAATGGGTGTGGGTAGTTTGCTGATTGTCGGTTGTACAACCACCGGAACGTTCCGGGTGCCGCCGGATACCCAACTATATGTTTATGAACGTGCACAGCCGGAGACCATATCTTCCAGCGGTACGGTGACCAGTAAACCATTTTTCTGGACCGCGGCAGGCGTACCGCCAGGCGGGGGTATTCCTTACCGCTTGGAGAAGAACGGCAAAACAGTTAAAGAAGGCAAACTACGCGCCAATGTGCGGGTTGTGTCGTTCTTTTGGCCGCCTCTAGCGGTGATATATTGGCCTATCGGGTACAACCCCAATATCACCTATGATTTGGTCAAGGGCACACAAGAGTAATTAGTAATACTGGCTGGGAGTCTGCGCGGTGGAAATGACGCAGGCTCCCAGTTATTTATTGCCCAGTAATAAAATACTGATGGCAAAGGAACAGTTCGCGCAGCAGGAATTTAATCTTGGTGCCGAAACGTCGAGATTGCGACGTTGGTGTTGGCGAAGTCACCGCCTGGATCCCGATATCGTCTGCCATGGCTGCGGCGCGCTTTAAGTGTAGTGGATCGCTAACTATTACCGCCGTTTGCAGACCGTGTTGCTGCATCAATATTTTCGCTTCAAGCAGGTTTTCGTAAGTAGTGCGTGATTTCGTCTCCGCATACATCACATTCGACGGCACACCAGCGGCTAACGCGTAGTTTAGCCCCACGGTACTCTCGGCCAGCCTCTCGGCTTGTGCGAGCCCGCCCGTAAAAATTATTTTGCTTATGGTGCTGGCCCGATACAAATTGATGGCATGGCGGATACGCTGCTCAAATTCCGGAGAAGGTTCGGTGCCTATAACCGCAGTGCCCAACACAATCGCAGAGTCTGAAGGCACGGCATGATCCGTGGCGCCGAACGCCCAGATTTCATAACTGCAGAAACTTAGCCAAAGCAGAGCCAATACTACGAGAACGAAAATCCACCTTTTGAAGTGTTTCGTCACTAGTGTTCTGCCCAGTTATTTCACGCGACACTTCAACAGCGTGTGGCCCCGGTGTTTGCCGTTGATGTGTTCGAAAATCTCAAGTTGCGCTCGCTCAATACAGGGCTCGAACACCGTGAATCTATACATTTGGCTATTGCCGTTCGCCACTGCGGTAAAGTACAGCGAGGTCATCTGCAGGCAATAGCTGCTAACGGTGTGGGGTTGTTCATCCCAAAAATGTTCGAGGATGTAAATAGTGCCGCCTGGATTCAACGCCGCCCGGCAGCGTTGCAGGATGGAGGTAATCTGGTCTTCCCCGAAGCAGTCTAAAAACTGGCTCATCCAGATGGCATCGTATTTACCGGGCAATGGCTGCGTCGGGTCGAGCAGGTCGGCGGCCTTAAAGCTAATACGGTCTTCTAAATCGGTACCAGCAAACTGCTGCCGGGCCATATCGAGCTGCCCTGGCAAGTCTAAAATCGTTACATGAATATCGGGGATGTTGCTGGTGCAGTATTTAGCCCATTTGCCCGTGTTGCCGCCGATATCCAACAGGGTCTTGGGGGCGTCGGCCTGCACAATAGGTAATACTTCCGGAAAGGCTTGATCGGAATAATAATGATCAAACGCGAACCAACTCCGTTGTACGTCTTCGGGGAGGCTGCTAAGTCCTTGGTATAGCGTGTCCCATTCTCCGAACTCGCGTAACCCTGCGGGCTTTCCGGTTTTAACGGATTCGCTTAGATGCTCGATTGGGCGGTAGCAAACGTCTTGGGTGAAATCCATGTTCGCCCGCGCCATTTTGTCGTGCAGAATAAAATGACCAGTTTTATCCAAATGCCAGCGTTCACCAGCTGTATGGGCCTCCTTGCGTACCAATTCCAGGCCCAGACCGGCTTCCATCAACACTCGCACACCGTATTCAGGCAATTCACATTGACTGGCAATTTCTACCAGTGCCAAACCCGATTGCCCCGCTGCCTCTAACGTAGCTAGCACCCCGAGGTCGCGTAGTGAGCGAGCGGCCTGAAACGCAATAGGCCCGAAGGCGATACGCTGGGCGTCTTCCAATGCTTGCAACGCGGTCTTGCGGCCGGAGGGTTTTCTGCTGTTCATTATTCTACTTTTGTTAGGTCGCCAGAGAGCCAAATTGATCGGAGTTCGCTAACTACCTCGCGAATCGCTACGACATAAATAGATAATGGCGGCAGTGTTTGAACTTCGAAACAATTTTAGAGCGCTATTGCCAGCGCTTAAATATCAATGACGTGTTAATGCCGCCAAACGCAAAGTTATTGCTCATGGCGTATTCGTTATTCATGCTGCGACCTTCGCCGGTCAGGTAATCCAGTTCGCCGCAGCGCGGGTCTACATTTTCCAGATTCAGCGTGGGTGCATACCAGTCACTATTGAGCATTTCGATTGTGGCCCAAGCCTCCAGCGCGCCGCAGGCGCCCAGGGTATGACCGGTGTGGCCCTTCACCGATGAGATTTTTTGTCGTGTTCCGAAGAGCTCGCTTGTGGCCAGAGTTTCCGCGACGTCGCCGCGGTCGGTGGCTGTGCCGTGACCGTTTACATAGCCAATCGCCTCGGGCGCTAGCTTCGCATCGCGCAGTGCCAATTCCATTGCGATACGCATGGTATTGGCATTGGGTTGAGTTACGTGGGCGCCGTCGCAGTTGGTGCCAAAGCCGGCGATTTCGGCAAGTATTTTGGCGCCGCGTGTCTGGGCGTGTTCCAGTTCTTCTAGCACCAGCGTGCCGGCGCCTTCGCCAATTACCAAGCCATCGCGATTCGCGTCGTAGGGGCGCGGAGTTTGCGTGGGTTTATCGTTTAATACGCTGGTGGCGAACAGGGTATCGAATACTGCGGCTTCACTGGCGCAGAGTTCTTCACCGCCGCCGCCCAGCATCAGGGTCTGGTTGCCCGAACGTATTGCTTCGTAGGCATAACCAATGCCTTGGCTGCCGGAGGTGCAGGCGCTACAAGTGGGTATAACGCGGCCCTGCAGACCAAAATAAACTGCAATATTTACCGCGGCAGTGTGCGACATCATGCGGATATACGTGGTCGCATTAATGCCTTCGGTGCTTTTGCGGTTTAGCATGTGGGCGAAATCCTGGAGCGCGTCGGTGCTACCAGTGGACGAGCCGTAGGCAACGCCCATGCTGCCATTGGTAACCGCTGCATCGCCGAGCAGCCCGGCTTGTTCCAACGCGCGTTCGCTGGCGAGTGTCGCCATTAGTGAGACCCGGCCCATGGTGCGTGTGCGTTTGCGGTTGAAATGGGCGGGCAAGTTAAGTTCGGCGGCTGGACCTCCTAGTCGGGTGTTCAAGCCCTCGTAGCAATCCCAGCTGTCCATGTAACGGATGCCGCTGCGGCCGGTCCGCAGGGCCTTTTCCATCTCAGGCCAGTCGTTGCCTATGGGGCTAATGCCCGCCATGCCGGTAACGACTACGCGTTTCAAAACATGCCTCCATTTACAGATATGACTTGGCGCGTGATGTACCCGGCGTCCGCCGAGCACAAGAAAGCGACCGTAGCCGCAACCTCTTCGGCAGTGCCCATGCGTTGCTGCGGAATCATCGGCAGGATGTGTTCCATTGGCAGGTCTTGCGTCATATCGGTATCAATTAGTCCGGGGGCGACGCAATTTACCGTGATTTTGCGTTTCGCCAGTTCCACCGCGAGCGCCTTGGTGGCGCCGATAATACCGGCCTTGGCGGCACTGTAATTTACTTGGCCGCGATTACCCATTAGGCCGGATACGGATGCCAGCGTAACAATTCTGCCCGGCTTACGCCGTTGAATCATCGGCATGACGCAGGGCTTTACGATGTTGTAAAAGCCATTCAAGTTGGTACCGATAACCTTGTCCCAATCCTCGCCGCTAAGCATGGGGAAGACGCCGTCGCGGGCAATGCCGGCGTTAAGTACCAAGCCGTAATAGGCGCCGTGGGCTTCGATGTCTGAACTCAGCGCGGATTCGACTGCCTCGCGCTCGCCGATGTCGAATTGTAAAACCCGAGCTTCGCGCCCGAGTGTGCGTATCTCGTCGGCTACGGCGTCGGCGGCGTCGCGTGATTGCAGGCAATGCAAAACGATATCGAAACCTTCGCGCGCTAGCCGCAGAGCAATAGCTCTGCCGATACCACGGCTAGATCCGGTGACCAAGATGCTGCTATTCATAAATACTTTACGGTCTGCTGGTCTAAAATTTTCGCCGTATTCTGTGGTTGATACAGCTTTACTCTGGCGCTAGCCAGGATGGTCTCATCCACGCGCTGATTAATGTTCGAGGCCGATGAGCGCAGTAAGCAATCCATCGCTGCGATGCCGCTGGCCGGATCGAACAGTACCACTTGCGCGTGTGCGTGAATCCGGCCTAAAGGAAAATGTTCGGGCCCACGGTAGTGTCGTGTACCGAGCAAAAAACCGATGTTCACCTGTTCACCGTTGTCCAATTGATGTGCGCCGAACCAAGCGCCGGCGGTTTGGGCCATCCATTCCAGGCCCACCCAGCCGGGTGCACCAGATTCGTCACAAAAGGCTTTGCCGGGCCGCACTTCGACGATCGCGTTTAGTGATTGCGCGTCGTATTCCAGTATTTCATCGAGTAGCAACATCGGCGCACGGTGCGCGAGTAACTCCGCAGGTTGATAGCGATGGCTCACTCTGGATTTCCCTCGATACTTAGCGGTTTTATGCTCAGGCGGTACCCCAGGCGGGCGTTATACAACTGCACTTCACTATGCCAGATATCGGCCAATGCACTGCTACGAAACCAAAGCAATTTGTCGTCACGCCATAGGCTGCGGGCGCTACCGTGTTGCGATAGTTGTAGGTCCGCGGGCAGGGCGGCGCGCAGTGGCGCCAGCGGCCAGTAGGTCATTTGTAGCTCGGCTAGTATCCAGTAGGGGTCGAGGCCGCGCAGATTATCAATATGCGTGGTTACGTTGGCTTGTTGCCCATCCCAAACCAACGTAAACAGACGTTGCCCGAGAGGTGTTAGGCCGATCATGGTGAGCGTGTCGGCATTCACCTTGAGTGCGACTTGTAAGCTATTAATGGTATCGCCGCGCGTCGCCGTAACTTCTTGTCGGGCTTGAATAGATGTACCCAAAGTGGCCGGTGCCAACGGCGCAAGCCAAGGGCGGGGCGTGGCGCAACCCGCTAGTACGAAAAGCACCAATGCAAATTGGGCTAGTTGTATTGGATAGGGCATTAGTGTGGCTTGCAGGAATGACATAGCGCGCGTAGCCGTCGTTGCGGTTTGGCGACATAGGGATTGTTCTGATCCCAGACATAGCCCGCCAGAATCGAGCAAAGCATGGCGCGGATTTCTAGATTGGGGTTGGGGTCGAAAAACACATCCCGTAGGCTACCGTCGTACCAGCCTTCTACGAAGACGCGAAAAACCTCGGAACCTGCGCGCAATGGAGCTTCGAATTCATTTGGCCAGTCGGTGGCTTGGCCGCGTAAGTGGCGGTCGATTAGGTCGCAGGCAAGTACGCCGGATTTCATCGCCAGCGTAACGCCGGAAGAAAATACCGGATCGATGAATTCACCGGCGTTGCCAAGCAATGCATAGTCGCGGCCATACATGCTGGAAACTGATACAGCATAGTTGTTAACCGTGCGCACCGGGTCGTCAAACACAGCGTTAGCCAATAGGCGCTTAAGGCGAGGTTCCGCATGGACCAGTTCGCGCAGTAGATCGGTCGGGTTCGAAGCTCTTGTCTGCACGACTTCAGGATTACCGGTAACGCCGAGCGACGCCCGTCCGTTACTGAACGGAATTAGCCAATACCAAACATCTTTATGCGTTGGGTGGACAGTAAGCAGAATTTTTTCGCGGTCGTAATTCGGGCAACTAATATGGTCTTCTATATGTGTGAAGACCGATGTGCGCGGCGGTTGGCTAGAGGGTTTATCCAGCTTGAGTAGCCGCGGCAATACGCGCCCAAAGCCACTGCCATCGCAAACAAACTGCGCTTGTAGTTCGTAGTCTTCGCCGTTGGCGTTACTAATCTGTAGCAGCGGCGCTCCTGCTTGGCTGATGTCGATGGCAGTGACCGTTTGTTCGAAGCGCACGTCTACGCCTTGGCGCTGTGCTTCATTAGCCATAACCTGATCGAATGTGGCGCGCTGTACTTCCCATGTCCAAGTCCAGCCGGGCGAATAGTGTTCGGCGTAGTCGAGTTCACCGTACAAATCGCGTTCGGAGAATGCGGCGCCGCGTTTGTGCTGAAAGCCGGCAGCTTTCATTGCGTCCATCATGCCGGCCTGTTCCAGCCACTCCATACATTGTGGCAGTAGGCTTTCGCCGATAGAAAATCGCGGGAATGTACTGCGCTCCAGTAACGTCACTCGCCAGCCGCGCTGGCGTAACAGCGTCGCTGCCATGCTGCCGCCTGGTCCGGCGCCAATTACCGCAATTTCGGTGGTCTCAGATTTCATCTGTTGTTGGTCGCGCCTTCGTGATGGGTATTGCTGATTAGTGAAGCGATTAGAAAAGTTAGCGTAAGTCCCAATGCCAAAGTTAACCCAAAACTTTGCAATGCGGGTGTTTGGCTTAGCGCGAGCAATCCAAACGCCAATAGCGTGGTGACGGCGGAAAGCCCTACGGCCGCCATGGCGACCTCTCGGTTTTTATCTCCCATACGCAGGAAAATACCGTAGTCCGCGCCCATGCCCAAGAGTAAGACCATAGCCATGAGATTGAAGAGGGAAAAAGGCCAGCCGGTGACTGCGAACAGGAGGGCCGTAATCGCGCTCGCAAGCAAGGGCGCTAGCAACACTATAAAGGCGCCGCGCAGGCCGAATGCCGCGCATAATATCAGCCCGGCCAACAGGTAAGCAGCGCCCAGCAGGCCGCTTGCCAAACCACGATAGCGGCCGAGCAAGGTAGAAATATCGCTTACACGATCTATAGCAATAGCGTTATTCTGAGTCGTCAGGATTTTCGCTAAGGCCTGCTCGTCGTGAATCTGATGCAGCAAAATCAGCGATGCCGATTGATCCCCCGTTTTACCCAGCCAAAGCTGGTCTAATGAAGTCCCGGCGGGTGAGGCCTGCCAATCTTCAAAGCGCAAGGTTTGCGTGCTGGCCTGGTCAAAATCCCTTCGATGCACCTGAATCGCGTCCGCCGAAAACCCCAGTCCGGACAGCAAGCGGTCAAGCGGGCCATCCGCTTGGTATAACGTCGTCTCCAACAAGTGATAATCCTGTCGCTGTTGGGCGACTCGTGGGTAGCTGCGGGTAATAGCGGTGAACTCGGCGACGGGCGGCTTTACTGCCGTAAGTGCTTGTACAAGCGCAGCCTCGTTTGCCAGCACCTGTTCTACGGTGTCGCCACTTACGGCGATGGCGCGGCCCGCGCTTTGCGTACCCATTAATTCGGCTACTTGGCGCTCGTCCTGCAGCAAATCAGGCGAAGGGTTGTACAACAAACGGATATCGTCGTTGGGCTCAAGCCACGTCAGCGCTACGCCAGTGCCGATTATGAAGGCGATACCCATGCACCATAAAGTGAGGTTACCGCGCCCGGTTGCCAGCCGCGCCGGACCATGGCTTAGCCAGCGCTTAGCTAAACTCACGGCGGCGCCGGCACGCGGGGGCGGACCGGCGCATGCAGGCAGTAGCAGGACGACTCCCAACCAAGCACCGATCAGCCCAAAAGCTGCGAATACCGCCATTTGGCGTAGCGCTGGAAATGGTGCAATGGTCATGCCGCCATAGGCCAGCACGCTGGTGATTAGCCCTAAGGTGATCGCCGGAAAAATCACCGCGAGTGCGGCTCGCGGTGCGACTGTATGCCAGCGCTGGGCAAAAAAGTGAAAGCAATAATCTATGGCCACTCCCACCAGGCTGGCGCCAAACACCAAGGTGAGAATGTGCACACTGCCAAATAGGCTTGCAGTCGCGACCAACGCGAGTAAGCAGCCTCCGGCAATGGCCAGCAAGCTGAGCAAAAATGGACGGATGCTGGCAAAGGCCCAGGCCATGAGTAACAGAATACCGACCAGTGAGCCGCCGCCGATTAGCGTGATTTCATTGCGCGCAGTTTGGGTTGCCGCCGCAGCGTGGAGTAATACCCCGGACACCAGAATATCGGCTTCTGGGCTAGCCGCGCGGGCTGCGTTTAATGCGGCCTGCAAGCCATCCGACTGCGGTGCCTGCGCCGACATCGTGAATGGGTCTTCTCGGGTCCGTGCGAATACTGCGGCGTAACTTTGGCCGGCCGTATTTTTGGCGAGCATGCTGCCATCCGGCGCGATACGGATGCCGGGCAAGGTGGCACTGGCAGTCATAGCGTTGCGGTAGCTGGTGGCCAGGCCGAAGGGGTCGTCAATAAAACGGCCGCCGCCGCCAATACCTATGCCATAAAGCCGTGCCTGCGCGCGCTGAATAAAGGGCTGAAACGCAGCATCATCGTTTCCCGCATCCGCCAAGTTTTGCAACGTGGCCCGG